>ENA-ORTZ01001800-ORTZ01001800.1-human-gut-metagenome-genome-assembly--contig:-NODE-1800-length-11370-cov-4.306673_pt1 | contig 11370 bp, 9 predicted proteins | sample MGYA00242075_ERZ509199 | MGnify/ENA primary metagenome ERZ509199 (study PRJEB26280, sample SAMEA2338824) | human gut metagenome | biome: human gut; feature: human-associated habitat; material: faeces...
GGGGCGCGGGTATGCGCCGCACCCGGTGCACGCCTTCGTTCCGCCGGGAAGACGAACTCCGGGCAAGGATCGAAGCCCTCCGGGCGCAGCTCCGCGAAGCGGAGGCGGAAGCCCGCTAACTTTCCTTCACGAATATTCCATCCAGCCGTCATCTCCTTTCCGGGCAGTGGCGGTGCTTTCATTTAAAACACAAAGGATTATGAGTACGAACGCAATCATCGGAAAATTGCAGGCCGACGGCACGGTACGTTCCGTCTACCTGCACCATGACGGCTACTTCTCCCATGCGGGACGCATCCTGCGTACCTTCTACCGTACGGAGAAACGCATCGACGCCCTGCTCGCTTTGGGCAACCTGAGCGGACTGGGCCCTTCGCCCTACAGCAAGGACGCTTCGACCCCGCAGGCGCTGGACAAACTTCATTGCCGGGCCTATATCCGGGACTACGGACGCAAGGAGAAGGAAGAGAAAGCCGAAACCTTTCCCGGCAAGGAACTTTTCTTCGCGGGCGGCGAGATCGCCTACCTCTACGACAACGGACGCTGGTACCATGCCTGCGGCGGACGGGTGACCGACATCACCTCGCCGCTGGTCTCGCACCTTGAAGAGGTGTACGGTCCATATCCTAATCTGAAAGACGTGGAGGTCTATGCCCTCAAAGGCGGCGATTACCCGCTCGAACGCATGGCCCGGAATGCCTGCACCTGGCAGGAGCTCGATGCGCTGGCGGCGCAGGAACAGAAAACCCTCTATGTCTTCCGCCAGAGAGACAACCGGCTGATCAAGATCGTAAGGCCGCCTGTCAGCGGACCTGCTGCGACGAACGCAGACAAGACAATGACTTAAAATACTCAAAACAGTGAATCTTATGAAAACAAATAAAGACATCGTCGAGGCTGTAGCCAACCTGCCCGAAGAGCTACTCACCGATGCGATTGTTCGGGTGGCCGCCGGAGAGCACGATCCCCGGCTGCTGCATTACCTTCCGGAGCGATACCGCACCCCAGAGCTGGTCGAACGGATTTTTGACGCCGATATACCGACCGGATGGCGGCACTGGGACCTGGAATACAGCCGGAGATGAACATGGGGATTGTGCTGAACCGTTTCGTACCCCTCGTGGTTGGGGCATTCATACAATGTTGTTCGTACGGAAGTAAACGGTGCCAACCACGACCGATATTGAGGGTGATAATCAAACCTCATTGCTTTATAAAAAAATAACCGGCTCTTACCGGTTTCTTATCGATTTTTATCCTATTTTTGCATTATCAATCCTGTTGGATTATAATGTTCTGATAAATAGTTAAATAGCTTGCGAAGTTAAACTGTTCTGCGCAGTTTCCTGAATTTGATGCACATTTGATGTATACTTCTGTAATTTATTGAAATTCAGCGCTGATGATATACAATTATCTATACAAAAGAATCAAAATTATCGCAAACTTGCATTAAAAACAAAAACGTGCAAGAATATTATCCCTACACGTTTTCTAAAATATTCCTATATCCTTCATTTTACTTTATTGGAACTATACAATCAGATTATTCCATTGGTTACTCCAATAATCTCAAATACGTTTCCTTAAAATCTCCTAACGGCAATCTCCGAATATAGTAACTTCCGTCCTTGACTCAGAAATTCAGTAGTATCTGGTCGTGACTCAAAAAGCAGTAGAACAGATCGACCGATAAACCGCCTTTAGAATCGAGTCGTGAATCCATCCTGAATCCGACCGAATTGTCTATCTTATCCAGCGATCATTCGATTCGGATTCGGGGATCGGTCTTTCCCTTGTTCGCAAATCCGATCCTTATATCCTTACTCGCATCGGCAAAATCGGGTAGCATAAACATGAACGAAATCGGTTTCTCCCTGCTGTCGGGTTTTACCATATAGACCTCATACCGTTCTTTGTCCGAATAATGGATTTTCGTTCTCATCAATTTAAACCCGTCGCACGTTCCGATCTGTCAATGGACGGGGGATGTTGTCTTTTTCTCTTTCATTTTGTACAAAATTTAGTCGGTTAATTACTTGTTATCACTATAAAGATAATAAAATCAAGCGATTAAATCAAATGAAATTCGATAAATTCGGAGCGACGGATTTTCGGGAGAAGTAGTTTTACGGGCTGTACAATAGTGTCGCCGAGTTATCGGAATAAAAAGGACAAACTTGTGCTGGGGGTCTAAACAGATACCCCCTTGCACAAGTCTGTCCTATGGAGAATAAATTAATTAGATAACTCTATAATACTGTGGAAATTTTTCCATCCTTCAGAACTGCTATAATAGCTAATTTGGCCTGACGGAACTTGTAAGACTGAATTTAATATGGCGTGAGAATCTCGAGGAAAGGAGAAATTGTTATCCTCACATTGAGGAGGATATAATGCTCCTACCTTAAATAGGGTCAAATTGTCACATTCCCAAAATGCCTGTTCTCCTACACCTTTCAAATTTACACATGCCGAAGCATCCACAACTTGAAGAGATTTACAATGCCTAAAAGCATATTTACCGATAGAATCGACAGAAGCTGGAAGGGTAATGTTTTTTAAAGCAGAACATCCATAAAAAGTTCCAGTATAAATAACTTGTGCTATTCCCCCTTTAATTACTTTCACTTGAGAATTTTTATCAAATGTTACAGATTCCAAGTACCGACAATTAGCAAATGCACTGGCTTCAATAGATTTAACTGTTTGCGGAATGAAAATTTCTTTCAAACCAGCCCCTGAAAATGCCCCTCTCGCGATTGAATCTACCGATGCAGGAATTTCAATATTTTTTAATGAAGAGCAAGATGGAAATCCATCTATTACTTTCAATTGAATATTCTCATCGAATACCACAGATTCCAAAGATGAACAATTATTGAAAGCACCATGTTTAATTGTGTGGACACTTTGGGGAATTCGAATACTTTTTAAACCACAGCCTTGAAACCCGTCAACAACCTCAATCTGAGAATTATTTTCGAATATAACCGCACTCAGTGATGAACAACCATTAAATGCATCTGGGTCAATTTCGCGTACATTTGCAGGAATTACAATGAATGATAACGAAATACAGTTTCCAAAAATTTGTCTATTCAATTTCGTCAGTTTCGATTCATTATCCCAAATGACTTCTTCTAATTGACGACATTCATGAAACGATAAATCCTCCATTGTCTCTACACTGGCAGGTATTTTGATGGTTTTCAATACCGAGCACCCATGAAAAGCGCCTGTTTCGATTGTATGCAGTGTCGAATTGGGGGCAAACGTAACGTTCTCAAGTGACGAACAATTCCTGAATGCGGCAGCTCCTATTTTTTTCACATTGACAGGAATCAGAACATCCTCCAAAGCACTATTTTCAAACATCTGTGCCCCAATCGAGATCAGTGTCTCAGGAAGAATGATATGCCTTACATTATATGATTCGTAAAAGCATTTATCAGGCAATACTGTATTGTTTATTTCGGACAAATCGAGAGTCTTCAAATAAGGCATAGACTTACAAATTACCTGAAAATCGGCCTCATTCATTTCTCCCGTTACTTTTAAAGACCTGATTTGCAGTAAATCGGCATATGATATTTGATTTGCCAAATCGCCTTTCGATTCCAAATGAACTGTATAAACGTCTGCCTGTGCTGTTCCTTTAGCAACAGCTATAACCGTATTATCTGATAACGTGAAATAAACATTCTTGTCATCTTCATCAACACTTTTGAAAATTCCGTCTTTGCCGTCTTTGCCGTCTTCTCCTGTCGCCTGTCCGATGTCCTCCCATGTCTCACCTCCATTCATGGAAAGCAACCAACGACCGTTTTCGATTTTCAGTTTTGGGGTAATTCCATTTATACCATTAATCCCTTTCAATGACTCCAGCCATTCTTCCAATGTACCTTTATATCCCTTCTCTACCGCTAACTCGTATGCGGATTTTCCGTCATTCCCATTATTCCCATTAGAGCCTTTGAGAGATTCCAGCCACTCATCTAAAGTTCCATTATATCCTTTTTCAACCGCTAACTCATAAGCCGACTTTCCGTTATCTCCATTCGTTCCATTTAAGGATGCAAGCCATTCTTCCAGCGTACCTTTATATCCCTTCTCTACCGCTAATTCATAAGCTGATTTCCCATCATCTCCATCATTTCCATTAGAGCCTTTAAGGGATGCCAGCCACTCGTCCAATGTCCCCGAATATCCCTTTTCGACAGCCAGATCATAGGCAGACTTGCCGTTAGTTCCGTCCATTCCCTGCGCTTTGATTCTGTTGTCCTGATCGTCGGTCAGCCATTCCCCGTTCAATGTCCAGTAATAGATACCTCCGTCTTGCTTAACTCCGATTTGAGGCGTTGTGCCATCTGTCCCTTTACTTCCATGATAAACGGTAATAGGATCGTTTTTGGCGAAAGAAATAACATAACCGATAGTTCGACCGTTTTCAACGGCTGGAGACACGGATGTAATGTAATCATTACTCTGTAAGGCCGTAACAATAGACTGCAATGATGAAATATTCGTATTCATCTGCTTGCACAGTTCCTCCAGTTTCTCCACTCGGTTTTCGAGATCGTTCAGATCGTTCCGCAATCCGCTGTCGTCGTATTCCTCGCTACAACCGAATAAGATCGTTGCGATTACGAACAATGTAAAAATCTTTTTCATAGCTTTCTGTTTTATCATTGTAATTGATCGATAATTTTTGTTTTTAATATATTAAGTGGAATCGGTTTGAGTTCTTCCAGTAGAATATCGTAAGTTATTTTTGCAATTTCATCGGAACATCTCAGGCATTCTTCCCGAGGAATATCACCGAGATTATTCCTCTCGACTTCCTTTAAGGATTCGGATAATTTTTCAGCTGCGAGGCGTATAATCGCATCGCAACGCTCTTCAATAGATTCAGTGTCGTTACTGAGAATTTGCCGATAGCTAATCTCTTCAAGCATCTCGACTTTGATGTCTTTTACAAGCATAACAGCAATAAAAGCCGTCCTATCCCGAAACGGTCATTAATGAATAAAAGAAAGTGTGGATGTCGAGAATCCGTCTTAGGGAATACGTGCGTCTTTATATGCCATATAAAGAAAAACAGAACATATAAAATCAGAAATTTGTTTACATATATGGAAACCATATCTTTGTCGAACAGGCATAGCTATGGCACAAAAAAGGATATATACACATAATGAGGTTATCGACACTTTAGTCGGCGTTAAAGGTACTGCACAACGAGAAGCGTACGATCTTTCCATCGAACTGTTTTTGGTCGGACAAACGATTCGGGAAAAACGCAACCTGACCCAAGAAGATTTGGGCAACCTGATCGGAGTCAAAAAAGCGCAGATTTCCCGTATAGAAAACGGAAAGAATCTGACAATCGCCACGATTCTCAAAGTATTCAAAGCGCTCGATGTAGATGCCAAACTGCATATATCGGATCACTCATTGGCGTTGAGTTGACAGCCTTCGGATAAGGACAAACTTTTGTAAAGGGGATTATTCAAGTCCCCTTTACAAAGTCTGTCCTCATATAATTATACCTATGAAAAAGCGGAGAAAATCACCTCTTCCCGCTTTCAGCAAGTTGCATAATTAGAAGTGGGGCATAGAGAATAGTCTGCATCTGAATCGCTTTGCCTAAACGAAGTTTCTTTAAAGCATTTAAAAAAGTTTAAAGATTTTTTCCTTTGCCGACTAGCTCATCGAACCTTTCGCTGCGTATATAAATGTTCTTCACCTTATTAACGGGCGTAGATTCAATATATCCCCGTTTTACCAGTCCTTCTAAATCCCTCTGTGCCGTCGGATAAGAAATATTCATCCTCGTTTGAATCTCCTTGACGGAAAACGAAAGGGAAGGCGTATCGTAATACCATTTGATAATTTGAGCCTGTCGCGCGTTGATATGACCCAGCTTCAGAAAATCAATCGCATGTTGCTGCTCATCTATTTTCCGTTGAATATATTGTCTCAATTCCCCATAAGCCAAGTCGATGGCCCGAAGATGGTAAGCCACGAAATAACCCAAATCGTTCTCGTCGCACTCTGTATAAAGATAGGCTTTTTCATATTGCCGCTTACTTCTGCCGATAATACGAGAGATGGAAAGGTATTCCGTCAGCCAATATCCACGACGGAGCATATACCAATAGAAAACAGCGCGAGCTGTACGTCCGTTTCCATCCACGAACGGGTGTATGAAAGCGATCAGAAAATGGATGATAATACCCTCGATAATGGGATGGACGAAAATACCGTTAGAAGCCTTCCCATTGAATAGACGGCAAACCTCGTCGATCAGACCGTCGATCTCTTTATGATCGGGCGGAGTGTGAATGGTTTCATGCGTCATACCGTCCTCTACGACCACGCTGTTATCTTCACGAAAACGCCCTTCGTCATTGCTGTTTTCCAGTGTTCTATGGGTCATTAGCCGATGGATATGCAACAACGCCTCTTTCGTAAGTTCATCCTCCTTGTGATCGAGAATAAAGCGGATCGTCTGGTAGTTGTTATAGATCATCTTCTCGCCGTGCGTTCGGGGAGAGATCGACTTTCGCAACATCTCTTTAGCGACCTTACGAGTCGTTGCTGCACCTTCCATCTGACTGGAAGCGATCGCTTCCTCCATATTGGAGCTAATAAGATAGCGATTCTTGTCCGATTCGGGAATAAAACTTTGCGTTCCCATATAGCCGCCGAGATTCATATCGAACTCGTGGCATTGCCGCTGCATGGTATCGGTTACATAAAGCCTGAAACGATAACGACCGATTTCCAATATTCTGCCGAACATGCGCGATAACTTGACACAGGCCCATAAATCCCGTGAAGACACTTTCTCGGGCAAAGGTCTGTATTTTACATCCGTCCAATAAAGATACTGCCTGTTAATGTCACTCACTAACTTAGCTAACATCGGATTATTGCTCAATCTCAGTGCCTTATTATAATCCTCTCTTCGTATTTTAGGGGGCGATTCGATCATTCTTTTATCGTTTCTTATCTTTACAAATGTAGTAAAATTCTTTAAAATATTTATAAAACTTTAAAGAATATTTCTTGTTTTTAAAGGACAAACTTTTGTAAAGGGGGATTATTCGAGTCCCCTTTACAAAGTCTGTCCGCTTGCATGTAAACGTCGCTTTTTCTCTCTTATATGGATCGTCCTTTCCGATTTACAGGGTAAAGAAACCCGTAATCCGTTCTTGATTCCCGTAAATCCGATTTTCTGATTTCGGGTCGATCGGGACAAAGATTTCAAAAGGGTCTATATTAAGACCCCCTGTCAAACTCTGTCCCACCTTACATGAAAGCATATGATCCGATAAAGGCGACTTTCGAAGCGACTTTCCCGTATGGCTTGATTTCCGAAAAAAGATCGCTCCCGCGGACGATCCACGAGAGCGATTCTTTTTTCATCTATTCGATAAACCACCCGTATCGGGCGTCTCCTTCGATGGCTTTGCCGATTCCCTCGATCAGTCGGGTCGCATTCAGCGAACGGTCCAGAAACGTGTCGATATAGCTCGACTTGTTGGCTCCCGTAAACAGATTGTACACCCTCCACAGGTCGATAGCGGAATCGTTCCCTCTGGAAAAATGTTCATCGCAATAGTACGCCTTCGCCACCGCATTGATGTGGCTGTCGGTAAACTCCATTGCGGGAAGCCCTTTCCGTTCCGTTTGAGGCAGATACTGATACAGCCGCGTCTTCCCGATCAGTTGGGCGAACTGGCGTTCGGTCAGGTATTGTTCCCGCATGGCCGACATCCGCTTTACATGGCGCTCGGCATCGTAAGACAGAAACAAACGCAAGGTCGCATCGAACAAATCCTGCACGCTCATGGCTCGCAGTTCGCTCTGATATCCGTCCGTCGAGACGCAAAGGTTACAGCAGACCAGATTCTTGAATCCGATAAAGACCCTGAACTTCTCCGCCGTCTTTTTCGAGTACAGGTTTTCGTGGTTATAGGCCCTTACGCCTCCGACGGAAAGATTCAGGCGGTTTCCCTCGATCTCCTCGTAAACGGACGGTATCTCGAAACAGAACATCATCCGCTCGTAGTAGATCGTCTTGTCCGATTCGAGCAGTTGGCCGACGGGTTTGTGGATCGCTTCGGGGATCCTCCCCTTGACGATATGAGATACCCGTATTTCGGGCTGGTCGATCACCTCGCAGGGGAACTGCTTATGCGCCGCGCTCCATACCGTCTCGATAAAGTTCTGATGAGAAACCGTCACCTCGTTGTCCTTGCTGAAGACGGGGACCACGCAATCCTGTTTCAGATGGGCCAGATCGACGGATTTCGTATTCGACTCGATAAAGCAACGGGAAGAAGGAGAGGGATTCGTACCCAGCAGGGGAATGTTGCGGGCTTGGGATTCGGTTATCGGGACAGTCGGGGTTTCCGTTCCGTATCGGGCGAATCCGTCGAACAGACTGTAGCTTTCAGCAGGCCGCGCCTGCGCTGTTTGTGCGTTCATGGTTCGAATGGGATTGAGGGTTGTTGATCGTTTGGTTGCACCATTGCAGGATCGCCTGTCCTACGCGGGGAGAGATCGGAAATTCGGGATGTCCCGTAAACAGTCCCGTGCGGTCCTTGCTGGCGACGGCCTTGTGATTCATCGCCATGTCGAGTACGGCGGTAAACTCGTAATCCACGTTGTCGCGCTGTACGGCTTTGAGTCCCACCTTTTCGGGAACCATCTTGCCGTTCTTGTCCGAGAGCACGTAATCCTGCTTGCTCCGCATCGTGCAGATCACATGGCAGGACGAAGAGAGGATACGTTGGATAAAGGCATTCTGACGCGGCGTGACCTTCGCCCAGTTGGCAAAGGAGTTGCCTTGTAAGTTGGCATGGAAATCCAGCAGGTAGTCCCAACAGTGGGAGATACTGTCGATGATGATGACTTCGGCTCCAGCCTGTTCGCAGATGCCGATAGCTTCGACGTAGGTTTCGGGAGCGTAGTTCTCCAGCGTGAGCACCCGATAATCTCCCAGATGGGCGTAGAGGTCTGCCGATCCGTTCTCCGAGTCGATTACGGCCACTTTGCTCCAGTCGCCCGTCATCCCGTAGGCGATCAGCAGCGACGAGTAGGTTTTACCCGATCCCGAGGCGCCTTGCAGGGCCAGCCGCATTTTGGCTTCCCTGCGTTGCGATTGTCTTAACTGCATAACTTAAATCTTTAAAGGGTTAATAAACGAGACAGCCGATCCTTGCGGGAACAGCCGAAATAAAAATACGGCAAGAGGGATTCTCCTGCCGTAAGAATTTTTCTCTGTCTTAGGCTTCTGTCTGCCGATTTTTGCGGCAGGTTAGATAATCGGTCTAAGGCCCGACTGCTCGGTTTCCCATCTGGATATGGGGAGGGAATAAAACAGGAGTATGTTACCGCATGGAAGATATGTTATATTCATATCGGCGAGAAGGACAAACATTGACGAGGGGGTTGTTTTAAGACCCCCTGTCGATGTCTGTCCGCCAGATTCAAAACTCATATCTCTTATTCCCGAACCGAAGCCCCCGATTGCCCCTGAGCTTACAATCTTCTATCTCGAAGAAGAGCCGTATGACCTTCTTGTCTACCTGACCGTTGAACGGAATCCCGTTTTCGGTTATCAGCCGTTTCATAAAAGCGTTCACTTCGGCTGTTTCCACGATGTCTCCCGTATGAAACCGCGCATAGACCGCCTTCTGCATTTTCGCCGAAGTGAGCAGTCGGTTTTCTTCCATTTGTTTTAGGGCAGATTCGATGTTGCGACGGTTATAGCCCAACTCTTCGATTCGCTTTTCCCCCAATATGACGAACGCTTGCGTCATGATGTTGAACTCGTCTCCGAGTTCGTCGATCAGAAATGCGGCTTCGGGATTGCAATTCTTTGCCTTGAGAGCCGAGAGCTGTCGGATCACCTCCTGCCACAACTCTTTCGAGTTCAACCCAGCCTTCTCCCGTTGCAAGCGATCTTCGTCCGTTATGGGGTATTCCAATCTATGGACATCCAGCCGAAACGGGGCCGTTTTATAGACTTCTTGCAGTGCGGAGGGCAGAGAGTAATAGCTCTTGATCTTCTCATCCTCCCGCGCATTGTCCCACATGAAATGGTTGCGCTTGCCTTCTCGGGTGACAAAACGCTTATAATCCATCCCTTTAAGGGCCTGTTGTTTGCACTCCGTCTGAATCTCGTTCGACGTTTGCATTGCGGCAACGGCCATATACACGCTTTCCTCGTTTTCCAATCTGTACTCCAATTCCTCCCGCGAGAGGCACTGCAACCGATCGCTGGTATTGGCGATGTGGTAAGCCTTCGCTATGCCGTTGCGGAAACGACCGATTGCCTGAATGATCTCCGTATGGGGGTCGATGATGGAGTACGGAGCCCGTATCACATCCGAAAGAACGATAACGTGCGGCTTTCTGTCGAGGTAAATGTCCACTGCCGAATAGAAGCGGCTCGTAAAGATATTGACCTCGGCCATCTCCCCGAGCGAATCGCTGGCATGGGGAAAATTGAGCCGTTTCAGTTTCTTGACGCTCTTTTCGCTACAAAATATCTTACTGCGCCCCTGTAATCGGAAGGTCTGAATCAGGCTCAACGCCGTATCGGTCGAGTTCAGAAAGATACAGACCGTTTCATCTTTCAGCCTCTCCAGCAACTTCCGCAGTACGGCTACCGTATTATTGGTAATACAGAGGGTCAGAGGTTGTCGGTATTCATAGGAAGGAACGATCTTCAGCATCTCGAAACCCTGTTCCTCGAATCGCGGATCGGACGGGATGATCGGTGTGGCCGAAACCATCGCCTTGTTCCTGAACTTGAAAAAGTCCTCGACGGGCAGGTAGATGTCCCCGCGATAGCCTACGTCCTGTATCGTCTTCTCGCACTCGTCGAACAGCAGAAAATAGTCGTCGTAAACAGGAGTCGAAGTTTCGTACATCGCTGGGATCACCTTCTTGTCGAATCCTTCGGGCGTGGTAATGATCTTGCGATAGCCGTCCTGTTCCCCCGCAAGGTATTCCTTCAGATCATCTTTTGTCGTCCCCTCGTAGACTGGCATCAGGAAAGGGTGCTGCTGTTTCTTCCCGATGATTACGGGTACGTTCGGCTCGATGATAATCGAGTTCCTCGGCGCATTGATCTCCAACGTCGTGGCTCCGCAGCCCGTAAGGGTCTTGTTCAAAATTACATTGTTGGGAATCAGGGACAGTATATCCGACAAGTACTGGCCTGAATCTATTTTAATTAAATATTCCAGCATAATAGCATTAAATTAAAGAACAGAGGGGCGAGCGGTTAAACCCGCATTTTTTTTGCCGGAATGCATACAACATATCAAAGCTTTTACTACATTTGCA
>ENA-ORTZ01001823-ORTZ01001823.1-human-gut-metagenome-genome-assembly--contig:-NODE-1823-length-11217-cov-3.518276_pt1 | contig 11217 bp, 2 predicted proteins | sample MGYA00242075_ERZ509199 | MGnify/ENA primary metagenome ERZ509199 (study PRJEB26280, sample SAMEA2338824) | human gut metagenome | biome: human gut; feature: human-associated habitat; material: faeces...
TAGGCACCACTGTCATCGTGAGCACCGTAGGGATAGCATCTCCAATGCCAGAGCACCTGGTTACAACATCTTTACTTCTGGTATGCGAGTAGATATTGGTGGTAGTACTACTAATAGTCTAGAAGTAGTTACACATCCATTAGGTGTACAATTCACAATTAATATACCAAGTGATTTGATCCAAAGTAAGAAGATTACTGGTTATGAGATTGTAAGATGTGAAAGAACTATTTCAGATAGAACAATATTGATGCAAGGAGCTGTTAGTTGTGTTTGTAATTATGATAATACAAATCAATTAACTGCTTTTCCATATCTTACTTATTCCACTTCTCACGGTATGGTGTCACAAAATAATAAATATGCACATGCTTTTGACTTTAGTAGTCAGAATGCTAATGAATATTTCTTATTTATATCTCCAGAAATATGTGTCAATAGAACAAATGCATCTGAAGTAACAGGCAGAGCTACAGAGATTAAAGGTATATATAGACTAAGATCTTCAATATCTCCTGATGAATCTATGGGTAACGGTACTCCTGCGAATGATAAGGTTGTACCCAAAGGTGATAAAGTCAAAGTATTGGTTGGGGCAAAAGCTTCAAAACATGATTTAAAGAATATAACCTCGAATACTGGTACTAGTTGGGCTAAGAATAGTGGTTGGGCTTATACTTCAGTTACAGCTATAGGTGATTCTATAAAACAATCTACTGCAAATAATGCAATTTATATGGGTGCAGAATCATGGTATGATGCCACTTTAGCTAAGTATTACAATAAAGTTACTACAGGTGGTTATAATTCTGCATCAATTCAGGACATTACAATTGCTACTAATACAGATCCCTTTGACTTAGATGACGATGCATGGAGAACTAAAGCTACCAATGTAGGTAGCACGGTATACTATAACTGGGTATACGGAGATACATCTAAGGCTAGTGATTATGATGATAACAACGTTAGGAAAGTTGGACCTCATGGGGTATGTGCAATATTTCAGAGTACGGATATGACTTCTCGTAATACTATGGTTGGTGAAGTACCAGAATTAGCTGCTGGACCTGAAAATGCTAATACAATCCTCATTGCTAATTTAAAACAGTCTGTAACACCTTATGGTGGTAATAGCTATGCTACAAGACAAAACTCTGTATACATTAGTACAGGATCTTATATTAGTGTAAAAGACAACAGTAATACTAAAGTAAATGTATTCGGTGGTGATACATACGTTGGTGTATTAGATTATGCTAATTGTATGTTTGCATATCATAATGCTAGTGATAATTATAAACAACCAGATAATGAAAGAATTAGAGCATATAATGGTGCTTATATACCGTTAGAGTCTTCTATTAATCTCTCATTGAGAGCGGATACCGTAGGTACAGCTAAGACTTATGAATCTGGTACAGGCTATGCAAATCACTTTGTAGAGAATGATATAGTACAAGTAGGTTCTATATATGTTCAGAATACGCCATTATATGCTTATAATGATGCTTATTCTGCTCAACCTAGAGCTAAAAACTATGTTAGTAAATCAATATATAGTATAGATAATTTACATACAGACACCAGAGTAATGAACTCAGAACCTAAGACTAACTTAGAAGTAACAGATTCGTGGACTAAATTTAGAGTTGCTAATTACTTAGATGTCGACACCAGATTTGGTTCTATAAATAACTTAAAGCTGTTTAAGAATAACTTGTTGTTCTGGCAAACTGACGCTTTTGGCACACTTGCTGTAAATGAACGTTCTCTTATCCAAGATAATAATGCAGGTGCACTTACGTTAGGTACGGGAGGTGTATTAACTAGGTTTGATTACTTTACTACTAAGAATGGTTCTAAAGAGAATCAATTAAGAACTGCAACACAATCAGATAGTACAGTATACTGGTATGATGCTGATAGAAATGAAATATGTGGTTTTGATAATCAATTACGTACTGTATCTAAGTTAAAAGGTGTACAGTCTTATTTACATGATAATAAGGATATAATTACAAACGATCCTATATCTGTATATGATAAGAAATACAATGAAGTTCTTCTTACTCTAGAAGATAAGACTTTAGTGTTTAATGAACAAGTTGGAGCTTTTACTTCGTTCTATACTTATAGACCTGATTGGTATGCCGAATTTACAGATAAATTAATGATATATAAGAATTTAGCTGTATATAAGTATAACTCAGGTAATGAATTAGATATGTTTACTGGTAAAGATAAGATATCTTATGTTAGATTTATAGTAAATGATAAGTACCCTCAAACTAAAACATTTGATAATGTTGAATATGGTGGTGACTTTACTTACGATACTAACTTTGATAACATCTACTTTGAAACTAAAAGGCAAACTAGTTTTACTCTTACTCAGGATGATATAGATTATAGAGAAGATACTTACAAGTTCTGTATTCCTCGCAGTAGTAGAGAATTAAATGAAGCTGAAGAGTTAGTAAACAAATCCTATAGAGATAGAATGAAAGGGAAATATTTAATCTGTCATTATAAGTATGATTGTAATGGTGGTAATACATTTAAAGTTCCTTATATTAGTACAGCATACAGATATTCATTGATATAATATGAAAAAGAAAATAAATAAAAAGAAAGTTCCAGCTTACGCTTTTGGTATAGATCAAGGTTTAGAAATTGCTTCTATATTGGGAGCTGGTTTACAAGGCTTTACAGAAGAAGGATCTGGTGCAGATATTGCTGGCAGTACTCTAGGGGGTGCTGCCAAAGGTGCTTCTGTAGGCTCTGCTATCCTTCCTGGTATTGGTACAGCTATAGGTGGAGCTGTAGGTGGTGTTGGAAACCTTGTATCAAGTATCTTTAGAAAGAATGCAATTAATAAGCAAAAACGTATTAAAGCAAATACTAAAGAAATAGCAATGGGGAAAGGTAACGCAGCCACACTTGAACAAGAATATTGGGATGATAATTCTTTAGCTTATACTTTTGAAAACGGTGGTATATTACCAGATTTAGCTTATGTAGATAATAATGAAGTAATAAGAGACGATTTTGGTAATATTGAACAAGTACCTAATAGTAAACCAGGTACAGATAATCATTTAGTAGATGCTTCTAATCTTGATTCTGTTTTATCTGATAAAATTAAAAGACCGGGTACAAATAAAACATTTGCACAAGAAGGTAAAAAATTAGTTAATATGACTAAAGGAAGTAAAGGAAAAGATAGATTTGCTCGCAATGCTGATAGATTAAATCAGATAAATGCAAATGCAATGTATGAACAATTGCTTACAGAACAAGAAGCAGTTAAAGCTAAGAAGGGTATTAAACCCAAAGTAAAAGGAATACCAGCATATGCAGATGGAAAATCTAGAAAACTGGGTAAAGAAATACCTTTATTGAGTGGTGAAGCTTTTGGTATTTATGCTGATGCTTTAAAAAAGTTCTTTACAGAACCAGCAAAAGCTACAACTGCCAATAGTGCAATGAATGAAGCATTCGACATAAATAGTTTAAATCAACGAGGTGGTTTAGGTAGCAGAAAGTATTGGAATTCTACTAATTCTAGTATGACTGCAGCCCCTTATGGAGAAGCTGTATCTACACAAGTTGTAAACCCTATTACTGGGGAAACAATTCCTGTAGGTGTAAATGAGCCTATATATGATTTGCCTGAAGTACCATTTCCTGATGTAGCACCTATAACGAAGGTTAAATCTGTTAGGAAACATACTCCAGCAAGTAAGTCTACTAAAGCTACTAATCCTCTTAATCAGGCTCCTTTACTGAATATTGAAGATTTTAATCCGTCTTTAGCACCTGATCCTATTTATGCTCCTTTGCTTTCAATCGAAGATTTCAATCCTACGTTAACACCAGATGAGATTAAAACACCTAGTAAGTCTTCATTTAACTTTGGTAGTTTATCTGGTTTATCTCCTATATTGTATAATTGGGTTCAGAGTAGACGTAAACCTGAAGTAGAAGATCAGGTTCTTAATCCTTATACTGGGGCTATTAATAGAGCAATGGCTAGTCGTAAACTTAATATAGAACCCACTCTTGCAGCTAATAGAAGATCTAGAGCAATTGCTCGTAACAACATGGCTAGACTTAACCCTAATACAGGTATGAATTTAGCATACGGTAATCAATTAGCTACTGGAGAATACGCTCAAAATGCCTCCGTATATGCTAATAGAGATAACGCTAATAATCAATACTTAGGTGAATATGCTAATATGATGAATAATCTAGGTCAGCAATATATACAGAACACTGTACTTACTAATGATTTAAATGCTCGCAATAGAGCTGCTGCAAGAAACTTTGGTGCTACTGCTGCTGGTCAGTTAGGTCAATGGTCTCAGACTAAAGAAAAGATGCGTAATCAAGCACGTAGAGATCGTCAGATATTACCTTACTTGCAGAATTTCTTAAGATACGGTACAGTAAATAGTTTAGTTGATAGTTTAACAGTATAATTATGGCAGTAAACAGATATGACAATCCTGCACAAGCTCAATTTATAGATACCTATGTTCCAATCCCTTTTGAACAATTATATACATTGGGTAAGCAGGCAAATGAAAGAGTTGACAAAGCTTTAGCAGATTATAGAACTGCTGCAAATACGTGGGCGGAATTTCGTTCTAGGTCTATGAAAGATATGCAAACGTGGGATGCAGAAACTAGAGGTAAAGTACTTCCGATTATTGATCAAGCTGCTAAGAATCCAGAAGCAATAAAGAGTATGGAATGGCAAATGGCTTTACAGTCTGCAATAAACAATGTAGATAGAGCTAAGCTTTCCACATTAAAACAGAATGCTGCCAATTTTGATGAATATGCAAAGCAAGTTCAAATTTTAATGTTGCACGACAAATATAATCCACTATGGCACGATAGAGATTTTACTAACTGGGATACTACCACTTCGGGATTATTTAATGAAGTTCCTTTAGCTTATTCTTCTATAAAAGATTTAACTAATGAATATGTAAATAATCTGAAGGACAGTTATCTTGGTAGAGAAGGTGGATTTATTTGGACTGGTGTTACAGGACAGCAAATTAAAGACATATTGGATGCTAATAGAAGTGGAATATTATCTACTCCACAAGCACAAATGCATATGCAAACGTGGATGAGAAATCATCCTGGATCAACAGAAGAAGATGCAGCTAATGCTTTCATGCAAAGAGCTTATACAGATAATCAAGAATACATTCGTAAAAACCCCACCGTAGATCCTTATGCTATGCAAGCGTTGAAATATAAGCAAGCATTAGAAACTGCTAAATTGAAAAAGAAAGGTACAGAAAAAGAATCTGTAGATTACCCTGACGCTTATAAAAAGCTGTATAATGACGCAGTAGTATTTGAAAAACGTCAGTTAGAAAATAGTCCAGTATATTCACAAACTAGATTTGTAACTAATAAATTCCAAGAAGCCGCATCAGCCTTAATGTCTGGTAATATTACTCCAGAAGAATATAATTCCTTAGTAAAGGATTATGGAAAAGAAATGTCAGATGCAACTGCTAATGATATTGCTAACCTGTTTGCAACTAAAGCTGGAGAAATATTTCCTAAAACTGGAGTAAGAGCTGATAAATTACCTCAGTATTACGATGCAGCTACTAGAGTACTGAACGATATTACATACCCTTCTTCTGGTATGATTCTTAATAGTTACAATAAAGTTAAGAGTTCTAATGAAATTGATATTAATTTAGGCGGTTCAGTAACTAAAGGATATGTTACACCAGACACAGGTGGTTTAATATTAGCTACTGATTTTGTAAATAAAATCATGAAGGTTCCTTCTATTAAATACAATGTAGAAACTATAAATGGATTAGAAAGAAACTTTGCGGAAGATTTGAAATCTGGAGTATTCAAAGATGTTATCAAAACTCCTAGAGGTAGAATCATGTCATCAGTAGTAGATGGTATCCCTCAATTAATGCAAAGAGTGAGTGTGAGAATACCTTTACAAGCTATTAAGAATGCTGGTTATGATGTAGATAGTTTTAAATCTATGGTTAGTAATTCAATGGGTATATCTGCAGAAACAGGTTTAAATGTCAAGCCTATTGATAAAAAAGATTACAATGATGCTTATGGTGGGAATGTACCATTAACTGGTGAATATTTTACATTTGATACAATGGAGCCGATTGATCCACATGGTATGACTAGAATGACATTTGATCAAGAAGTTAATGATATTCATGGTGGTTCAAAATTACAGAATGATAATTATGAGCAATCATTTACTGATGCTTATGATAGTTTAATAAACAGTTTATTACAATAATATATGGAAAAATCTATATTAGGTCAATATCCTACTGACAATACACCTAGCAAAGCAGCCTTATTAGGTAAGGCTATGGATACGGTCAATGCTCAGTATTCTCCTATCACTAATATTAAAACAGGTTATGATAGGAACTTAGAAACAACTCCATTAGATGATTATGAATACGCATATCTGTTAAATAAGGAAACTCCAGAGGAAACCTTAAAGGATAAGAGTTATTTAAGAGATGCTTGGACTACTTTTGCTAACAATAGAGATCAGATCAATTTGATGTCTGAAAGAGCTAAATTAGTAAAAGATATTAATCCTGTCATTGAAGATATTGATTATGAATTACAATACTTGAATGATAAGAAAATGCTTTTGAATCTTGAAAATGTCTTACCTACTATGGATAAGAATTCTCAAGAGTATCAAAACACCTTACAGCAATATGAAATTCTTAAAAACAATTTAGAAGCCAATTCTGAAAAGTATAATGCAATATTAGCAAAGTACAATGATTCAGAAGGTACAGATGTTGATAAGAGAATTGAATACTTAAATGGGGTAAGAGACTGGTGGGTAAATGAACAGTCCGAAGTAAACAAGAATATTCAGGATTATTATGATTCTATTACATCTAGATCTGAAAAGTATAAACCTTCTGCTAGATTTCAAATAAAAGAACAAAAAGCTCAAGATAAGCCTTTCTATGATTCTGATTATATATTGTACGCTGGTCCTGGTTTAACAGGTTCTATGTCTACAATTGGCTCTTATGTGGCTGATGCATTAGCAACAGGTGCTTTATATCTCGGTAGACATTATGCTACTACTGGTGCATTAAATGTTGTTCCTGGTGCTGGTGCAGTATCTAATCTTATTGGTTGGGGATCAGCTATTACTGCGGCAGCGATAAGTTTGGCAGGTAATATCTATAGTAGACATAGAGAATCATTAGCGCAAGTATATGGAGCTTATCGTTCTAAAATTGAAAAGGATCTTGAAAGTAAAGGTGTATCTATCCAGGATTATGTTCAAATGGGTAGAGATCAATTGAAACAACAGAATCCTAATATAGATGTTACAAAGATTTCAGATGATGAAATTATAGATAGAACTTTATCTGGAGAGATTAAAATCTCCGATGAAGTTCTAAACTCTTTAAAAGATTCAGCAGATAATGGCTTAGAAAATGTTTACAATAATAACATGGCTTTGTCTGCAATGGATGTAGCACAATCAGCTTTGATATTTGCTCCATTAGGTAAGGCTATGGGTAAGATTATAACTAAACCTATAGCAGGTGCATTAAAACCTTTAGTTAAACTGTCTGACACTGCTACTAAGAACTACAATAAGCTTATTGATGCTTACACTGGATTTAATGCTAGATTGGCTTATAATAGTCCTAAAATGAACATGTTGAGCAAGGGTGCTAAAGCTCTAGCTCGTATGGGTTTTGCTGCTACTGGTGAAGCTTTTGAAGAAGGTAATCAGGATATATTTGACTACGATTACATTCATAATCAGTATGATAAAGATTCTTCTGGCGTATTCTCATCATTACTTGGGTTAGCTGAAGCTAATTATCGTACTGCAAAGATCTTATCAGGAATAGATACTGAATCAGAATTAGCTAATGATCCTCAATTCTGGAATGATGTAAAAGGTGGTTTTGCATTAGGTATGTATTTAGGTGGTCCTACTACTGCATATCACGCTGGTATTGATATGCGTAAAGACTTCGTTGCCAATACGTTTGTTAGAGATATGGTAGCAGATAACATAGCTAAGAAAGATGCTATGAATAAAGCTGTGACATACGCAGACAGAGCATCAAAATCTATGCTCAATTACAAAGATAGTGTACTTGAAGTATTAGAGAATTTTAAATATCATATGCCTGATGGTCTTACTGAGGAAGATATAAATGCTGAAATCAAAACTGCGAATAATGTATTTAACTTAGCTAAGTCTAAGACTACTAAGAACATTGGTAAACAGTTAGGTTATTCTGCAGGTACTACAGAATATAATACATTAATTGGTTTACAGCATGTAGCTCAATTAGATTTACAAGAAGCTGTAAACAATGCAAAAGCAGCTCAGGATGCAGATAATAAATTGTATGCAGATCTTTCTGAAGATGCTTTATTGAGTAATTACACTCCAGAAGAAAAGCTAGCAGCTATTACTTTAACTAAACTAAATGTACAGAAAGAAGCTCTGCAGGAATTAAAAAATGCAATTGAAGCTCCAGCAGAAGATGGTAAATCTAAATTTGGTATTACTAATGGTGATAATTCTGTAGCTAAATCTATTCTAAAGACTATACCAAAGGCCATTAAAAACATTGATAGTCAATTGGCTCAAGTGGCTGCTGATACAAAATTTAGTACAGATTTTGTAGCTGCCCCTCATGTCATGCAGACAGGTGTAGATAGCTATGCAAACTTAATGTTAGCTCAGCATGATGCTTTGGTAGCAGAGCATAAAATGAATGAGATATTTGGTAATACTCTGGAAGACGGCAAACTTACTAGTTTTGACAAAGCTACAGATAAATCAAAGAAAAAGGTATTAAATAATATCAAAAAAAGGATTGAGAATTATCTGAACAATTCTGACGAATCTAGTAGAATAGCAGAAGATAATGCTAAACAAATTGTTGAACAAGATATAGCTTCTACAGAAAAAGAAGTAGCTAATAATGGTACAGATAACAATGAAACTGTAGCAGCAAGTAAAATTGCTCCAGAAGTACAAAGAGAAGAAGTTGAAAAACCACAATCTCCTGTAATGGATTCTAGAGCAAAATCCAAAGTAAATACAGAAATACCTGCACCAGAACCTACCATTCCTGAAGCAACGCCTGAAACGCGGCCTGAAGAAAAAACAGAACCAGCAACTAAACGTGATGAAGAATTCCCTACAAAGAGTTTGGAAGAACTAGCTGCAGAATTTGAAGCAGAACGTAAAAGGATTGCAGAAGAAAGTAAGACAAAAACTCCAGTAGTAGAAGATGTTGAAGAAGAGGATGAAGAGTTTGCTTTTGCTACAGATAAGGATTTGAGAGCAGCTGCTAATGCTGATGCAGATCCTTTAGCTGCTGCTACGGATGAAGATAAGAAAGTATCACAAACAGTTGATACTATTACTCCAGATATTACTGTAGAACAGAAAGTTGAACAGGCTAAAAAGAAATTAGCTACTGAACAGAAACATGACAGTAAAACAGATATGGATTCTGAATCTAGAGAATATGAAGATTCTTTAGAAGTAGAAGAATTAGCTAAAGATACCGTATCACATACACTGTTCTTCTCACCAGATTCTACTACTCCTATATTACCGGGTTATAAATCTGGTAAAGAATTAGCAGAGAGAATCAAAGATCCTAATTTCTTTACAGACAGTTTCTGTGAATTTATTATTAATGAATCTTACACTGAAAAAGGTAGTAAGCCATATAAAAAAGGTGATAAAGCTACATATGATAGTGCTTCTATTATATTAAGTGTAGAACATCCTACAGGTAAGTATGCTTTAGCACTTAAGACTCCTAAAGGAGCTAGAACTAAATTTGATGCAGATATTGCAGGTATTCGTAACAGTGCTACAGCAGAAGAGCTTAACACAATTGAACAAGCTAATGAGATTTCTATAAATGACTTAAAATCATTTAGAAACGCAATCATTACTGCTATTGAAAATAAGACAGAAAATGAAACTATTGTACCAAGTACTATCAGTAGAACTAGAGGTAGATATAATGTAAATAGAAATGGTCAGAAAGCGGTATTTAGACCTGTACAAGAAGTAAAAGGTTTTGCTTTTCCGAGCAATATGTATGATATTACTCCAGAAAATGTAACCTTTGGTATTAGTAATGGTATTATTTCTGACAGTCTGATTCTTGGTGCTGGTGGTGAAATATTGAATGGTACCGGCGGTAGTGGTCAACTGTTTATTTATCCCCCTAAATCTAGTACACTCAATAATTCGGAAATACCAGTACAAGTTAATTTACAAAGATTTGATAGAAAACAAGCTGAGTTTCTTGCAGATTTGCTTTTGAATTATGGAGCTTCTCCTGAGTCTTACTACAAAAATACAGAGATTGTAGCTGGGGAATTGATTGACTTTATGGTTCGCTTTGGTGATAAAACCAGAGTTACATCCAATATTCCTACTTTCAATTGGATGAAAAAGAAACAGCTTTATATAAATGAAAAAGGTGATCTTGTAGTAGGAGAAAAATCTTATCCTGTAGGTAATATGTCTTCTCAAGATAAGGAAGATCTTATTAACGATTTGATGAGATTCCACTGGAGAGCTAATAGAGAAAATTTCTTTAGTCCTATAGGTGATGCTTTACCTTCCTTAAAAGAAGCGTTTACAAAAAACAGTTCTTATATATGGGAAGACGCTATTCCTGGCGTAATATTACGTAGAGAGGATTTCTTAGGTAATACAAAACATACCCCTTTGTATACAATGGGTTTGTTTGTTACAAACAATTTAATCCAGAGTGATTTACAAGATCAATTGTTCAAAGATTCTTTTGCTTATGCGGACGATATTCAAACTATATCTAAGAAAGTAGAAAGTGATAAGACAATTGAAGAAACTAAAAATAAGGTTGAAAATGTAGCCAATATCCCTACAGGTACTTCTGCAGTAGAGCCAGAAGAATTAACAGAAGAATCAAAAAAGATTAATGAAATTACCAAGAATGGCACAATTGACCCGTTTGCTATAGAAGACGATGACATTGATATTCCTATGAGACGTCTTACTGGTAAAGTAACTAAAGAGGTGTCCTTTTTTGCGGGCTTTGCGGCGGTCGACGTTGAAGTTTGGATTTCCGTACTTTCTTTTCAGTTCTTCCTCGGATATGG
>ENA-ORTZ01001827-ORTZ01001827.1-human-gut-metagenome-genome-assembly--contig:-NODE-1827-length-11195-cov-5.550090_pt1 | contig 11195 bp, 9 predicted proteins | sample MGYA00242075_ERZ509199 | MGnify/ENA primary metagenome ERZ509199 (study PRJEB26280, sample SAMEA2338824) | human gut metagenome | biome: human gut; feature: human-associated habitat; material: faeces...
CAGGTTGGCATAGATGACCCGATGTGATAACACGTGCTTCACATCCCGGCAGACTAAGCGTATCACCGGATTCTCACCCGATGCTATTAATGACCTAAATTCCGGCAATGCAAGAAACTCCTCTTCGGACAAAGCAACCGGAGTTTCTATCAGTGGCAGTTCAAACAAGTTCTTCCATATATCGTTTGCCGTCCGCTTATTTATATAGGTATGCGCGCCCGCACGTACATAGATATAATTAAAGTAACGGTTCGTCGTCTTTGTCTTGTGTTGTTTCACCGGAAGCTGAGTCACCCTTCCTGTTGAAAGTGCCGAACAACTATCCGCCAATGGGCAAAACAAACAATCGGGTGACTGTGGAGTACACTGTATCGCTCCGAAGTCCATAATACCCTGATTATAAAGAGCCGGCTGTTTCTTATCCAGCATTTCATCCGCCAGAGCAGCAAACAGTTTCTTTCCTTCCGTCGAGTCAATCGGAGTATCAATGCCGAAATAACGGGAAAGTACCCGATACACATTTCCGTCTACCACCGCATAAGGCATACCGTAGGCAAAAGAACAGATAGCTGCCGCCGTATACTCCCCTACTCCTTTCAGTGCCAGCACTTCGGGGTATGTTTCCGGAAAAACTCCATTCATACTTTTGGCCGCAGCATGCAGGTTGCGGGCACGAGAATAATACCCCAGTCCCTGCCAGTATTTCATCACCTCATCCTCGTCAGCGTCTGCCAATGCCTTCACATCAGGAAAACGTTTGATAAACCGGAGAAAGTAATCATATCCCTGCGCCACCCGTGTCTGCTGGAGAATAATCTCCGATATCCAGATCCGATACGGGTCCGACGATTCTCTCCAAGGCAAATCACGCTTGTATTCTTTATACCATTCAACTATAGCCTCACTAAAAATATTCATTCCTGATTTCGATCTATCATCTAACATTTATCTCGTATATACTATCCAAAAGCAGTACAAAAGTAACTCTTTTGTCTCTAAGAAAACTTAATGCCTCCACTTTTTTAGAAAAATGTGCAGAATATATTTTTTTAGGAGACCAAAAAGCTATATATTTGCAGTCCAAAAAATTAGCAAGAACCTAGTAATAATATTTTTTTTAAGGAAAAATGACTAAAGCAGATATTGTAAACGAGATTACAAAGAAAACTGGGATTGATAAGCAGACAGTTCTTACAACAGTTGAGGCATTTATGGATGCAGTAAAGGATTCACTGTCTAACGATGAGAACGTATACCTGCGTGGGTTTGGTAGTTTCGTAGTAAAGAAAAGAGCACAGAAAACTGCTCGTAACATTTCTAAAAACACTACGATCATTATTCCGGAGCACAACATTCCGGCTTTCAAACCGGCTAAGACATTTACAATTTCAGTAAAGAAATAATAAACAAGAGTATTAACCCATAAAATGTGAAGCTATGCCAAGCGGAAAAAAGAAAAAAAGACATAAAATGTCTACGCACAAGCGTAAAAAAAGACTAAGAAAGAACAGACATAAAAGCAAAAAATAATTTTTAAGTCTGATCAAACAGAATAAAGAACAAACTTGCGAAGCTACATGTCTTTCAAGTTTGTTCTTTGTTTAAGTAGCTAACCCTAAATGAACATTTTGTCAAAAAAGTTGTTCATATAAATGAGATTCAATCAATAATAAGAAAGCAAAACAGTGACAAGTGAAATTGTAATAGACGTACAGCCCAAAGAGGTCTCCATCGCCCTTCTCGAAGACAAGAGTCTGGTGGAACTTCAAAGCGAAGGAAGAAACATTTCTTTCTCAGTGGGCAATATGTATTTGGGACGTATCAAGAAATTGATGCCCGGACTAAATGCATGCTTTGTAGACGTCGGTTACGAGAAAGACGCTTTCCTTCATTATTTAGACTTGGGTCCTCAATTTAACTCACTCGAAAAGTTTGTAAAGCAGACTTTAAGCGACAAAAAGAAGCTGACCTCCATCAGCAAAGCAACCCTGCTTCCCGACCTTGACAAGGATGGAACTGTATCCAACACCCTCAAAGTAGGACAAGAAGTAGTGGTGCAAATCGTTAAGGAACCGATCTCCACTAAGGGACCGCGACTGACGTCCGAAATTTCGTTTGCCGGACGCTATCTCGTACTGATCCCTTTCAATGATAAGGTTTCTGTTTCACAAAAGATTAAATCGAGCGAAGAGCGCGCCCGCCTTAAACAACTGCTGATGAGCATCAAGCCTAAAAACTTTGGTGTCATTGTCCGCACGGTAGCCGAAGGCAAACGCGTAGCCGAACTCGACGGAGAGCTTAAAGTTTTGGTTAAGCATTGGGAAGATGCGATGGTAAAAGTACAAAAAGCCACCAAGTACCCGACGTTGATTTATGAAGAAACCAGCCGCGCCGTAGGTTTGTTGCGCGACCTCTTCAACCCATCATTTGAGAATATTCACGTCAACGACGAGGCTGTGTACAATGAAATTAGGGATTACGTATCACTGATTGCGCCCGACCGGGCTAATATCGTGAAACTGTACAAAGGCCAACTTCCCATTTACGACAATTTCGGTATCACCAAGCAGATTAAATCATCGTTTGGTAAAACAGTCTCTTACAAGAGTGGTGCCTATCTGATTATTGAGCACACTGAGGCGCTTCACGTAGTAGACGTGAACAGCGGTAACCGCACCAAGAATGCCAACGGGCAGGAAGGTAACGCACTCGAAGTAAATCTGGGAGCCGCCGACGAGCTGGCCCGCCAACTGCGATTAAGAGACATGGGTGGTATCATTGTCGTGGACTTCATCGATATGAATGAAGCCGAAAACCGTCAGAAGCTTTATGAACGAATGTGTGCCAATATGCAGAAAGACAGGGCACGGCATAATATTCTGCCGCTTAGCAAATTCGGGCTAATGCAGATTACACGCCAACGTGTGCGTCCGGCAATGGACGTCAACACGACCGAAACCTGCCCTACTTGCTTCGGCAAAGGCACTATCAAGTCGTCCATTCTTTTTACGGACACTTTGGAGAGTAAAATTGATTACCTGGTCAATAAACTGAAGGTTAAGAAATTCTCGTTACACGTCCATCCGTATGTTGCCGCTTATATCAATCAGGGACTCGTTTCTCTGAAACGGAAGTGGCAAATGAAATACGGATTCGGTATCAAGATTATTCCAAGTCAAAAACTCGCATTTCTGCAATATGTGTTCTATGATACACATGGAGAAGAAATCGATATGAAGGAAGAAATCGAAATCAAATAGACAGAAAAGGCGGCCCGGTCAAAACGAGTCGCCTTTTTGTTTTATCTATTTTCTTCAACTATCCATTTTTCAATATTACGGGTTTCCGCACTGAAATTTACTCCTATTTTAAAGAGTTTCCGTTCATCCATCTCGAAAGGAAGAGCGTAATGCTTGTCATTTATCTGCTGCAATGCTTCTTCTGCCGTACCGTTCAGTTTAAATTCCATGATATAGATGAATTTGTCTGTCTGCAAGACAAGGTCGATGCGCCCTTCGCTTGTATGATATTCCACTTTGGTATAGAAGCCGACTAGTTTAAAAACAATGAAAAGCACGTTCTCGTAATGCAATTCCTGATCGCGAATCACTTCGTAGGTGGTATCAGCAAAGAAACTTTGTAAACGACGGAAGAAAGAGCTGTAATCGCCGGAACGTACTTCACGAACAAATTTCTGAATTTCAAACGGAGATTCTACCTTATTTACATTCGCATAATAAGGAAGCAGGAAACGGACAAATCCTTCTTCTACTTCACGATTCGGGAAACCTAACCGATACATTCCAAATTCTTCATCATACCCTTTAATAGTGAGATAACCACTCTGATAAATCACCGGAATGGGATTAGTAGATTCAGAGTCTATGCTATTCAATACTTGGGCGTCGGTTTCTTCATGCGTCATCCGCTCCAAGTCATAATGATGTTTTTGCAGCAATTTCACCAGATAGGTCGGTGTGCCCGTTTCAAACCAATAGCTGCCAAATTCTCTATACTTAAAAGCATTGAGCAAACTAAACGGATTGTACATGCCGATTGAATTGTGTGTAAAGTGATAGCCGTCATAACATTCTTTCAATTCTGCACAGAGTTTATCATACGTCACACCGCGTACGTCCGCAAATTCATGAAGCTCGGCATCCAAAGTATCATGAAGTTCCTGATCGCTAACCCCACAGATTTCAACATAATCTTTTCGCATGGATATATCGTCCAAGTTGTTCAAGTCACTAAACACACTGACTTTGCCAAACTTTGTCACACCGGTAAGGAATGCAAACTTGATGCAACCGTCCATTGTTTTAAGCGCTCCATAAAAAGGCTTTAATGTATTCCGAAATTGCTTTTGTAATTCCTCATTACCGATGGCTTGCAACATGGGTTTATCATATTCATCGACAAGAATAACCACACGTTGCCCCGCCAACTTACAGGCGCGCTCTATAATACCGGCAAAACGCAAAGAAAACGAACGTTCGGACGGCTCGGCACCATATAGTTTTTCCCATGCTGTCAGCGATTTATCAAGTATATTATCCAGACTTTCGGATGTATCATATTTCTCGATATTAAGGTCCAGATGCAGTATAGGATATTTTATCCAGTCCTTTTCCAGTTTTTCCACAGCCAGCCCTTCAAACAGTTCTTTCTTTCCTTGAAAATAGGCCTCTAAGGTGGAGACGAGCAGACTCTTTCCGAAACGGCGCGGACGACTCAAGAAGTAATAACTTCCAGTCTTTACCATTTGATACATCAGTGCTGTCTTATCAATATAGAAATAACCGTCATTACGAATTTTTTCGAAATTCTGAATGCCGATCGGATAAATTTTATGGCTCATATTCTCTTCTTTTATTAATCAATGCCTTTCTTGCAAAGATATATATTTTTAATAGAACTCTTTGTCATAGCAGGTTAAAAGATTCTTTTCAATCATTCATTCTGCACATTTCCCCGGAAACTTAGGGACGATAAAATAAGGGGATGATGACTGCACAAAATTACGAAAAGCCCGGACTTTCGCAAGCTCGGGCTTTCTGTATCTTGGGGACATCTCCTTTACCTATAGGGAAATGGGCGACTAGCAATTTGATTCTAGTACAACAAAAAAGACGTTCCAAGAGTAAAGATAAAAGGGATGCCAGTGGGAAATGTGGGGAGGCATCCCTTTTCTAATAGAAGAATAAAGATAGAAGGATGGACTTTCACAAGCTGTGTCTCTTCGCTTTGTCACTTCTCAACATATAATCTTCACACTTCGGTGAAGAAGGGTTTCATATTTATGGAGAGAGCGCACTTCAACAAGCACGGGCTCTCCTATTATGTTATATCATTCTAGAGATAGCTCCCACCTCTGCCAGAGGCAAATATAGAGGAACTATCTAATAGAACATTAAAGGATTTCAAATTAATCCGCAAAGAGAGCAGTAGGGAATGTTACTGTCTTCACCACAGGTGCAGGAGATGTTGCGCTCCAGCTGATTGAAGGAGTAATAGTAACCGTCACTACCAAATCTTGCACAAGACCCTTCAAGGCCTTACCAACTGTTGTTAATTTCAGTTTCTTATTAGCATCAAACTCGAAGTTAACTTTATCACTTAGTTCTACCTTAATAGAATATCCATAAAGAGCAAGAACATCGTCAGCGGTAGTCAAAACACTAGTGTCATAAGTTTCACCATTTGCAGTCGGCCACATATTCTTACCTTTTCTGTCTTTCCATACAATGTCACCCAGTACATCAATCTCTGCATCTATGGTTTCAGCTGTATACGCTGTTGTGATACCTTTTTTAGCGTCCGTTGCACCAAATGTTGATGTAAGCAGTTTTGATAATGAGATAAATTTCACCTTTTGGTTAGCAATTGAAGCAGGTTCAGCAGCATCGTTAGGTTGACAATTTACATTTACGGTCAATGCCATATTGTCTTTAGCGTGATCCATGTCTACTGTGAATTTACCGTTAGATTCACTTCCTACAGGATCTTCACCATTCTTGTCTATAGCATACGTAATATTGTTGTATATACCTGCATTAACTCCTTCAGTAATAGCGCTCCATGTAGTAAAGATTGAGCCCATTTCTCTTTCGAGGCTGATGCTCTGAATCTTATCACCATTCTTAGTTTCATTAATCAGAAGAGATACCTCGTCATCTTCAGTCCACATACCTGAAGTTTTTGTAAATACAGGCATCTTATAGTCAACAGTTACCGGCATTTTGAATATAATTTGCTTCGTTGCGTCGACGTCAACTGTCAATACGACTTCCATAGTACCCTTGCATGCAGCGGCTACTGTCAGTTTCAGGTTATCATATTTAGTATCACCAGAAGCACCAATACCACTGAACTTCACTTTGTCTCCATCGTTAACCGTAGCAGTTGAGCTAGCAAGTTTAGCAGCTGTAATAGCGTCTTTGATTGCCTTAATATTAGCTGCTGACACAACAATGTCGGATTTTTCTGATTTATTCCAAACTACCGTCTGTGCTGCCAAAGATTTTGTTTCTATTTGCTTAAAGGTGACAGTCAGTTTAGCCGGAGCAGAGGAGCCACCGACGCTAGAATAATCAATGCCCTCATGAGCTTCTCCATCAAAAGGAATACCATTTGTAGTTATATAGCAGACTTCAACCTTTGCTTCTTGCCCTTTGGTAGAAGTGATGGTTTGTTTGCCGGTCTCGTTCGTTCCCAATGTTACACCTTCAGGAGCATCGGCTGCCAACTTATAATAATATGCATAGACTGTACTCAAATCCATAGGAGTGGTGGTAGCTGCAGCTGCCAAGTCATCCAAAACCTGTACCTCACCAACTTTTGCGGACACTGCTGCATCTACCAGTTTAGTAGCACTTGTAACTGCTTCTGGTTTGATTTTAACATCATAAGCAGAGATTATTTCATTGTTCCATGCGTCTTTTGTACAGAATGCGTATGCTTCATCGGCAGGAAGGGCATTCTCCAGATTCAAACCATCTTTTAGTGTAACAGTAAGGTCGTAAACACCACGATTCACTTTAGCTTCGGTAGCACGTGTCAATGGTTTTGCAGTTTTATTTTGTTCGATCTTAGAGATAACAAAATTAGCTTCATTTTGAGAATTCATCAAATAGATTTGATATTTGCTATCAGTAAAGTCAGGACCTACCGGATTAATCAACGCATTCAACACGCCGGAATTAGTTATTAACAGGTCATTTTTCTTAAATTCTTTTTTCTCATCACCCATACCAAAAGTGAAATCAGCTTTGCATTGAGCATAACTTAATTTAAGTTCCTTTGTTCCGCCTGTAGTGATTTTACCATTATTAATATTCACTCCTTCAATGCTACTAATCAAAGCTGCAGTAGGCAAAATACTTGTTAATTCAGTTCCAGTAGTTTTATCTTTTACATGTAGAGTGAAGCTAGGTAATCCCTCATTCTGTACAGCATAAACAGTGGCTGACGAATAATCACCTTTTACCCATTTATTTGTAACGTCATCATAAAAATACCAATAATCTTTTTCAAATTCACCTGTTCCATCGCCAATAAAAGGAGATTTTCCGGCAGGACCGGCAGGACCAACAGGACCTTCAGGACCAACAGGACCTTCGGGGCCAACAGGACCTTCGGGGCCAACAGGACCAGTAGCACCGGTCTCACCCTTTTCACCTCGTGCCGGTTTCCCAGTATCAGCACCGTCTATAAACCAGTTTCCATTTTCTCCAATTTCAACGACAGATCCATCTTTACCATTCACAATAGAATATTTATTTCCATTGTTGAAAGTAATTTCAAATCCACCAGTGATACTTTTAATGTCTGTTACCCAATTACCTGCATTCACTTTTGCTTGCAGTTCAGCAAGACCTGCCGCATTGGCATCAATCTGCGTTTGCAGATTGTCGATGTCATCATCATAGTCTTTACAGCCTACATAAGTGACAGTAGCAAGCGTCAATGCCCCGAAAAGCATTACCCTAACAAAATTTTTCTTCATAACTACTTAAAAATTACATTAATAATATATTATTAAACACTAAGTTTCAATAATAGCACGCCCGTTACTCTGTAGGTAACGGAGAAACCTTTGTGCCTGCTTTTCGGGAGTAGTCAATACTGGGAAATGATAAGATAAACAATGAAACATTTTTACCCCTGCTTCTGAAAGACAGTAGAGGAAAGGAGATCTTTTGCAAAAATTTAGAAGTTAACAAAGCCCTAATACAAAGAATCCGCGTGTTTTATTTGGTTAATTCCTGTTTTGAGTAGTTTATTAGAAAAAATGTATGATTTCGTTTGGTTGTTTTAAGAAATATGCTCATATTTGCACCGATATCTCAACCCGTTACCTACGAAGTAACAGAGTAAAAATCAAGCACTTGCACCCATCACCGAGCGTTTTACAAAGTCGAGCACCTGTTTATTTGCTTCATCAATTTTCTTACTTCGAAAAGGTTTCAAATAAGTTTCCGTTACAGTGATAGACGAATGTCCCATTGCTTCGGAAATAATGCCCGGATGAATTTCGCAATAATACGCAGTCGTCGCCCAAGTATGACGTGCGGTATATGAGCTCAACCGGTCTTTGAGTCCAAGCAGCTTTCCCACCAGTTCCAACTGATAGTTAAAATTGCGCAGAGCCAGTTGATATTCCCTATACGCCATTGGCGAACCTTCGTCACTGTGAAGAATCGGGAATAAATAGGGCGACTGCTCCTCGCGACTCATATACTTCCGTAAAAGAAACATCGCTTCCGACGTCAACGTCACAGACAGTGGACGCCCCGTTTTACGACGACGATAGCTAATCACATTCCCCCGGAGATCACTCTTACGCAGATAAGCCAGATCGACAAAAGGCAGCCCCCGGAGCAGGAACATCAGGATGAACAATTCCTGCGCACCCCTCATGGCAGGAGTAACCGCATCCGACTGCAACAGACGGGCAAATACCTTCTTCATATCCTCCGCATCCAATGCCCGACGACGGTCCGCCCGCGTACCTGTATATACGGAGCGAAACAAATGCGGCACATAAGGCGCTTTCCGAAGATCGACAGCACGATTGTAAACCGCACGCAACGTGCGAAGATACGTAGACACCGTGTTCCAGCTACACCCACGAGCACGAAGGCTACCCTCAAAATGCTTCAACCACTCCGGAGTTATTTCCGGGAACGACAAACAACCGGAACCCTGAAAAGTAAGAATCGCATTCAAACTACTTCTATATACATGAGCAGTCCCTAAATTCCCACTCTGCTGCAAATCAACAGCCACTTGTTTCATAAACGAAGTAAAACTTTCCTTTTTCATTAAAAAATAATTTAATAATTAATATTTACTAATTTCACAATTTACTTTAGTAAAATACGAAAATATATATACAAAGATTTACATATATAAAATTATAATATTAAAAACTGAAATATTCACATTATCTATCAAATTTATTTTTATACATTTGCGCAGTTTTTTAAACAAATAATCATTTTAATTACTAAAAAACAACAAAGTTATGAACAACAATGAACCAGCTGCCGAACACTACAGCATCAATGGATTCAAGTATTTCTCCGAGTTGGCGAAAGAATATTTTCCAGATCTGGCAAACGCCTCTTCCGCCAGCAAAAAAATGCGCAAACGCATCAAAGCAGACAAGACGTTGAACGAACAACTGGCTGCCGCGTATTACACCTGCCAAACAATCGACATCAGTCCCGAAATGCAACTAATCCTTTACCGCCATTGGGGACCTCCCCACATCGACCTGCCGACCAACGTTTAATTACGTAGTAGAAAACGAAAACATCGACAAGGAATAAAAAGAAAATCGAACTATATATTTTTAAATATATCATTTATCTTTTTATTGTTTATTATGTATTCCACTTTGCGTTCACCACTTTTTTCGGAAAAGAAGATAACTATCATTTATACAGCTATTTACAGAAAGAAAAAAGCGTTCCACAAAGCGTTCGGCAAAATGACCGTTTTTTTCATTCCAAACAGAGCCTCCGAATCCTCCCAACGAAGGCTCTGTTTATCTCCGGCAGAAGTTCTATCAAACACAAACAGAGCATCCGTTTCATCTCCTGATCGCTTCTTCGCCCCATGAAAGAAAACAAAAATACAACAACTTACGTACCACAACTATTCTTCTTCGTCCACACCCGTCCACAAACAGACACACCCCTTGCAAACCGCACGGGAATAGCGTACTTTTACAGAAAATTTAAATAACACTCAATGAAAAATTTCAATTTTCAAGCCATGCTGAAACATGGTTTTCTCATTATCCCTAAAGCCTTACTACAGCAGCAGATAGAAGACCGACACATGCAAGAAGGAGAAATAGAAGCTCTCCTGAAAATTCTGATGAAGGTCAATTATTCGGATACACTCTACAACGACCGTCAAAATAAAAACTGCCTGTGTAAAAGAGGCGAAAGCCTGTTTAGTTATCGCGACTGGAGCCACATCTTCCACTGGTCTGTCGGAAAAGCCTTCAGGTTCATACACGAGCTTGCCACGCTGGGAATTATAGAAATCATCTCTCACCCCAACAATTCCTCCCTGCATATTCGTGTCGTCGAATACGATAAATGGATGGGAGTTCCCGATAGCGACAAGCAGAAAAAGAAAGCCGTCAACGAAAAGTTTCACCTGTTCTGGAATGAATTCCACAGCATCACACAGCTCCCCAAAGAGAATATCGCCAAAGCACAACGCGAATGGAAAAAGTTGGGCGACAAGGAACAGCAACTCGCCATCGACAGGATAGAGGAATATTATTTCCACCAAACGAACATCAATTTCCTTCTCCATGCCGCCAGCTATTTATCCAACAAAGCTTTTCTTAACGAATACTGATAATATGAATACCGAAAACAGAGTTTCGCCACAGGCTCCCGAAATAGAAGAAGCTATCATCGGCGCCTGCCTGATAGAACAGGGAGCCATACCACTGGTAGCCGACAAGCTGCGTCCCGAAATGTTCTACGTCCTGCGCCATCAGGTTATCTATGCCGCCATACTGGCCATGTATCATGCAGGAATAAAGATAGACATCCTCACCGTAAAAGAAGAGCTTTCCCACCGTGGAAAGCTCGAAGAGGCGGGCGGACCGTTCGGCATCACCCAATTGAGCAGCAAGGTGGCAACCTCCGCCCATCTTGAATATC
>ENA-ORTZ01001832-ORTZ01001832.1-human-gut-metagenome-genome-assembly--contig:-NODE-1832-length-11160-cov-3.109410_pt1 | contig 11160 bp, 10 predicted proteins | sample MGYA00242075_ERZ509199 | MGnify/ENA primary metagenome ERZ509199 (study PRJEB26280, sample SAMEA2338824) | human gut metagenome | biome: human gut; feature: human-associated habitat; material: faeces...
TTTCCTTGATGATCTCGATGGTCGGGCGCTTATAATTTTGGAAATAGACATCCCGATCCCGGTTGGGGAGCAGCGTCACCATCTGAGACTCCTCGGCCAGCAGGTAGGGCTCCGGGACCGACTTTTCGATGATCTCCACGACGCCGGGCAGCAAGTTCTCCACCACGGCGACACCGGTCTCATCCGTTTTTACCTCGGCAATAGAATGGCCGTCGGCGCCTTTCACCAGATAGACGGTCCCGGGGATCGGAGCCCCGGTGTCCCCATCGGCCTTATGGATATAGAGATTGGGGCGCTTGTCATTGGTCAGGGTAATGGTGCTGGTCTGGCCGGGAAACAGCTCCACATGGTGCTCGGTATCATCCGGGATGTGATCCAGCACCGAGGACAATTCACGCACGGAATAAACGCCAGGCTCCAAACCGGAGATCAAGATCTCCCCCGTGGAATTGGTGGTGCGGTCCAGATAGTGAGAGCCGTCCTCAATCTTGGCGATCCGGAAGGTGACGCCAGCCAGCCGGGAGCCGTCGCTGCTCAGCTTGATGAGCTGGAGCGAAGGCTTGATGTGGTTGGTGAAAACGAATTGGGCGTCTTCATTGGGCTTCAGTTCGATGATGCGCTGGGCCTCGTCGATCACATAGCCATCGCAGGATTTTTCAGTCACTACATAGGAGCCAGGGGGGAGCATGGAAAGGTCGATCTCTCCATTTTCGTCCGTCCGGAACTCCTGGGGGCCATAGGTCCCCTCCACCGATTTGATCTCGAATACAGCGTTGGGGATGACCTTGGAGGGGGCGTCGGAATCCACCTTCACCAGCCGTAATCCGGGCTTGACATCGTTGAAGAACAACAGCTCCTTAATGCCGTCTCCGGCGTGGAGCTCTACCTCCTGGGGGGTGGTGTCCAGAATGTGCCCCTCATCGCCGGTATCTACCTCAAACGCCCGGTAAGTACCTGGCTCTGCATCGGCAATCAAGATTTCACCAAATTGATCCGTCTTGAAATTGCCTAAAAATTCGCCATCCCGATAAACAGCGAAAGTGACATTGGGCATGGCGACCATATTTTTTCGATCATATTTGATGATCCGCAATCCCGGTAACTCCTCGTTGATGATAGGGATTGTGGTGGTCTCACCGGCCACCACCGTGGCGGTGTAGACGGTATCATCCAACTGCCAGCCCACCGGAGCAGTCTTCTCCTGAATCCGGTATGCGCCCAAGGGAATCGCATCGAAAATAGCAACGCCTGCACTTGATGTCGTAGCGGTAAAGGTCTGTCCCGACTCAATATGCTCGACTGTGATGACTGCCCCCGGCAGGTTCATGCCGGTATTGGATTTTTTCTCAATACGCAGAGTACCGTAGGGGTCATTAAAAAATGTCACCTCGGCTACTTCATCGTAGACGACGGTGACATTCTGGGCAGGCTCCTCGCTGATCATATAATGCTGTGGAGCTTCCCGTTCAACTACGGTATAATTCCCGCTCTTTTTAAGCGGAATTTCGATGCGGCCGTCCCCGTTGGTCACAAAAGTACCTACGGAATCACCGTCGGGGCCGATGACCTCGAACAGTGCCCCACTAATTGGAATCTCGGTGCCGGTCTCATACTTGATGATGCGCAATCCGGTTTCATACTCGATGGTCGTACCGTCCGAGTAGTTGCTGTATGCGGACAACTGCGTTGTTGTAGTGGGGTCAGTATCTACCACATAATTCTGGAGTTCGCCATATTCATCTTTCTCTTGACATATCGCAAAAAATACAGCGTACTTATAGACATTTGTGTTGAAAGACAACTGGACGCTGCCGGTCTTGCCCTGCACACTTTCCAGAGGATATAGGATTTTGAATTTGCCGGCATAGCCGTCGCCTGTACCCTCAGTGGTGATCGTGGTAATATCCTGATTATTCATGTCCACGATGCGGGTCCCATCAGGTACATCGTCCGGCACAGAAAACGCGACATTGACGGAGTAATCGCATACCCAGGTTTTAGACCAGAAAGTAAAGACCTGTTGCTTGTACTGCTTTCCGTCAATGGTGACCTCATAGGCGGTATCCCGGTCTGGGGTACAGGTCACTTCAGGGGAGAGCATTTCATTCCAGGCCGTACCACGGGCGTAAATGTCCTTTGCCGCAGCCAAAATCTTCTGTGCTCTTTGAAGTTCTACGCCGGTCAGGTTGGGATTGACCTTGAGGTTGTTGATGTCCCAGTTGCTGAGAAGATAACACCACAGGGCCATTTTAGTTGCGTAGTAGCCCTGATATTTGTTTTCCAGTCCCAGCTCGGCCAGGCTTCGCGTGGGATAGCCGTTGGCCACGATACCGACAACCTTGGGATCGCTGGCTTTTTCATCGGCGAGATATTCAATACTCTCACCGACTCCCACGGTCTGAGGGACCCCCAGCGTGTTCGGGTTGACACAGTAAGCGGGAATCTCCCGAGTGCTCCCGCTCCCGTTATCATAATTGTAATAGGTGTAAATTTGGGATCTGATCCGCCCATTGATGGACAGATAAGACATTTCAACCCCGCCATTGTAAATCTGAACTTCCCCCAAGGCTTCCTCTGGGGTGGACGCAGCAAAAGCGGCGGTTGGCAGGAGCCCCATGACCGCAAGGAGAGCCAGGAGCATCGAAATCAGTCTTTTTTTCATGAGCGACCTCCATAAAAATCGGGAGGACGCCCCTACCCATAGGTGCATCCCCCCTTGATTGGGCTTGATTGAATTGTAGGGAATGCAAAATGGGCAAAAAGAAAGACAGTGTGCCGAGTGGCACGCTGCCTTTCTTTCCAAATCAGTTTATACGAATCTGGTATTCGGTGTGTAGGAATTGACCGTCCTTGTAGACATCCCAGGCCTGCATAGAATAGGTACCAGGTATTCCATTAAACACCTTTATAATCTCACTTTCTCGCCAGGGCCAGAACATTTGGTACGCGAGATCTTCTGAAAAGCCAAGGTTGATGTGAACGAGTTGGTTTCCTTTTGAGGTGAGTTTGGGCGCTCCATTTTCCCAGGTGGTTGAGCTATCCCCAATAGCATTGTAAAGTGTGTAAAGCATCCGCCTGGTTTCATAGAGATTGAGGATACGGAGATGATCGCCAGTCTGGTTTTGGAAATGTCTCACCTCCACTTTCGGTAATTCTGGCTGTTCGAGCAAGCTCCAGTCACAGGTTGGCTCCGGCAAGGGACCGATTGGGCCGGAGGCAAACATGTTCTTGTCCCACCGGCTTACATCAGTGATGGTATAGTTGGTGCCGTCATCGCAGCGGATCACATCGCCCACTTGAGGGATATACTGAGAGCCGTCGGCGGGCGGGTTGATGGAGCCGTCTGCATTCCTGCTCAGGGTTTCCCCCTGATGCTCGCTGGAGGCATCAGTATTACCCAGTGCCCGGTAGAGCATGACCGCCAAATCACCGCGGGTGACTTCAGCTTTAACAGCAACTTCCACCGAAGTCAGCCCAAAGTCCAATGCCGTCTGGCAGGCGGTAGAGTAGTCCCATTCGGTGTCCGGCAGGTCCATATATCTCAGAACAACAGTGCAGGCGGCCGCAGGTGTCACTCCATCGTCGGCGCCAAAGGCCCCGGTATCATAGCCGACCATCAGGCCGTTGGCATAGCAGTAACCAACATAGAGCCTGGCCCACTCCGGCACATCCGGGAATTTACATTGTCCGGTATAGAATGCCTGATCGACCTGCACATGCTCTGGGTTTCCATGCAGGCGGGTCAGGACTGTGGCCAGCTGGGCCCGGGTCAGTCCAGAGTCCAGGTTCATCTCGCCATTGCCGTCACCGACCATGATCCCCTGCTCACGGAGATAGGCTGCGGAGGTTTCCTGCTCGCTGTTGTCTGCGGCGCTTACCTTAACCGGCAGTACAAACAGCAGGCACAGACAAAGGAACAACGGTAAAAGGCGTTTTTGTTTCATTCCATTATGCCCCCTTTCGATATAGCGTCGTGCTGGCGCTCATTTTTAGCCGCCGGCATGTGGGATCATATTCGCAAGTTTCAAAGATATTAAGACCCCACAATTCTAACTGCTCCGCAATCTCTTCAGGGACATCAAAGGTCATGTCCAGACTGACCCGGAGCGCGGAATTGTCCAGCAGCCACTCTTTTCCTTTCGGAAACTCCTTAACCATGACAATCCCCCTTTTCTCGTTGGAGCGTCCTTACAAGACCAAAATAAGGCGAAAATCGGGACTTGTCAAAGGTTTTTTTGAAACGCCTTTACCGATAAAACGAAAGTCAATAAATATGTTCTGCGATTTTGCTATTTTCACATAATTCCCAATGAAAGCGCCAAGGAAATATTCGATAAAAATTTTATGAACTTATTTCGATCCCCTGAACACAAACCCGTTTGGTAGGCTGATTGGCCAAGCAGGTGATAATCGTGATCCGGTTGTCTGAGGTGCTGTTCAAATAGCTCCAGTCAGTCCAGTCTATGATCTTGACCGAACTCACCGCATAGGTCCTTGTCCCCAGGCTGGTCTGATACCGAATGGTATCGCCAATTTCCAGATCCTTGATTGCGCCGATGTTGTGGCTGGAGCCCCGGTTGTGTCCGCACAGACCGATGTTTCCCTCCCAGGCGCTTGTGCTGGGGAAGTGGCCCACACCTTTGCGCATGGAAGCAGAATCAGTACCGTCATAAGCCTTATAGCGAATTCCCAGGCTGGGGATTACCAGAGTACCAATGCTGCCATCGTTCCGCTCTACTTCGCTCACCGCTGTGAACTGGGTCGCTGGAAGCGTGGGAACATCTCCCCACTGGATGGGGTAGCTGCTTCCGGAACTATCGGGGTAAATGCTCCCACTTCCTGAATTGATCCCGTATTCCAGTGAAGAGCCGCTGTTGATGGAGATCCCGGGGGCGCTGTCGGCCAGGGGATCAAGAAAGTCCACCGCGTTTGTGCCACCGTAGTTATACTGAGCCCCGTAGACCTCTTCGTAGGAAGTGCTCCCATAGAAGTCCTTGGGCGCCGGTGTTTCAAAGTTGTAGTCCGCAGCAAGGGCCGGCGTAGTCATCAGCATGAGCCCCGCCAGGGACAGGCAAAGTCCCCTGAGCCTTTTCACGATTCACTTTCCTCCTTTTCCTCCGCATCCTCCTTGATGGCAAACCAGTAACTGTCCTGCCCGTCGTAGGCCTCCACCAGATGGGTGCGGCTCCCGCCATACATCTGGATAGTGATGATCCTGCCGGCGAGCTTATGGGCCAGCTTGCTGGGAAGCTCCACGCTTGCGTCTCCAGCCGGGTATTCCCGGAGCTTCGTCAGATCCAGCTTAGGGGTGCGGGTGGAAATCTTCTGCTTGCCCAATTTCTTATAGGCGACGCCTCGGGCGTTCATAGCATAAATTACTGCGCGGGGCCGTTTCATGATATAAATAATGCCCCCGGTACCTGCAAGCAGCAAAAGCCCTCCCCCGGCGAGGAGCCACATGGGATTGAGGCCAGCCAGGAATCCCACCGGACTTCCAAGGTAGGTCACGGTGTACTTGACTGCTTCAACACCCTCGGCCTTTATTTCGCCGGTATAGCTGGCCGTTGTCACATATCCGGTAGCTACACTTCTGCTCCCCGTAGCGGTATAAGTTGCCGTAGCCGTGTATGAAGTGGGAACCAGCGTATCATCGGCCAGGCCGGTCCCTGTCACGGTCCAGGAAATGTCACTCAGCTTCAAGGTGCTTCCGTTTTTGACAGTAGTAGTAGGGACATAGGAGGGATCGTTTCGGTCCAGGCCTGTAAACTGCTTGGTATCGGTAATCGTATAGTATTTAGTGGTATAGCCTGCGGCTTCGGTTTGGATTGTAGTGTGGTCCAGAGTCAGCACTCCGGAATAGCCATCCTTGTTGTACTCCATGCTGGCATCCAGCTGTTCCAGAATAGCCGCAAGATCATCTACATCTGTTTCCAGCGTGACGACCTCCGTTTGGATTTTAGAATCCTCGAATGTCTGTTCCTCTTTGACCGTTTCAAGATGGTGGTAGGAATAGCCCTCCACCTCGAAAGGCTCCTCTACCAGACCGCTGGGGTCTGCATCAGGGGGAAGCATATAGGTTTTGACGATGAGCTGTCGGCCATCCCGATTTTCGGATATTACATCCTCGGGAATATAGGCGGCGGAGGCAGTGACCGTCAGCATACAAAAAAGCGCCAGCAGGATTGCCACTTTTTTCATACCTTACACCACCAGCCTTTCCAGAGCGCCAGGACCAGTGCGGGGACTCCGATGGCAAGCCCAGCCCAAATGAATTTGTGTTTCGTCATACTGTGATACCTCCGTTGAGAAAGAATTTTATGGACAGCTCTTGCGTAGAGCATGATCCATCTCTGATGTGCGTCAAACAGTCCAGGGAGCGGTCCAGCGCCTGCATGGTGTTCCGCTTATGACGCTTGATAAACGGCGTGAGAAACAGGATGTCCCCGTCATCAGTGAGTGTGAAAATGATGCGGACCAGGTTTTTGCTCTTGGCTCGCAGTTCATAGAGCGCCTGGTAACGCTCGATGCAGAAGTGCTTGACATAGGGCTCGCGCATGACTGCCGCTGGAGATTGTAGGAGAAGGGCAAAAAGCGAAAGCAGCTTTTGCCGTTGCTTTTCATCCAGCAACCCAAAGAACTCCAAAAGGGGAACGCTCCCCTCAGCCGGTACAGCAATCAGCAGTTTCATTGGCAACCATCTCCTTCCCGTTGCTGGCCTGATTTTCCGACAGTTCCAGAAGCCGTTCTACAAAACCCAGACAAAACAGCGACAGGGCTGGTGCGCAGCCGGCCAGCCACCAGATGGGATCAGGGAGCGGTTTCCGAATGGTATCATACTGAAGGGAGATCAGCAGATAAATGTTCTGACAATCTTTGCGGGCGGCCAACTCTGAAAAAGCTGCCGTCACAGCAGACACCTCTCCTTGATCGGAGTAGAAATCGCACAGATCATCAAAAAATAAGCCGCCGAAGATCTGCACAAAAGCCCGCATTACTTCAACATTTACCTCGCCATCCGGGCGCAGAATTCCCATACGCTCCAGCCGCGCACCGGTCGAACTATCAAATGGGTCGGGGACACAGAGATAAAGATTCTTTGACATTGGCAACCGCCTCCTGTAAAAAGTAAAAAGAAAGACCCGGCACTCCCGGTCGATAGGGGTGCCGAGCCTATTTGCTTTACTGGACTATGAAGCATTTCCCATGGTCTTGAAATACAGAGCCAGGGCTTTTTGTATGGTTTCTTCGATTTGCTTTGTGGTGGCCTTGGGCGGGAAGTACGGTGCAAAGGCCGGAGGGAGCGTGACAGAAACGCGCCGCCCCGGTTGCTTTGAGGTAGACAAGCCGCCTCCGCTCAATATGGATTTGATCTGGGAGGCATCCAGTTTGCCGTCTTCAAAAGCGGCGCGGAGCTTTTTCCCTTTTGCCGTGGAAATAGAGGCACTCCCTTCCGAAATAAACTGATAGATGCACTCCTGAAGGCTATGGTCCTCCACGAAGCTGATTTCATACGCAGCCAGTTGTCCCAGTCGTTTTCCGCTATTCATCAGCAGAAGCAGCGGACGGTATAATGTAGCATAGCGGCAATACTTGGATACCTTATCCCTGGTCAGTTCATACTCCTGTGCGATTTTTACATCCGTATGGGACTTTTCCTGAGTGTCAGGAGAAGTTGTTTCAAAAGTCTGGAGATCCGTGCGGCGCCCCTGGCGCTTGAGCATATTGTAGTGGGCCGCAATGCAAAGGACTCTCTGAGAAAACAGCATATCCGCGAGGGACCGCTGCCGGAAGTTCATCTCATAGAACAGGTCTTCCGCGGTTTCCTGAGTTAAGTCTGTCCGGATAACGGCTGGGATTGTAGTCAATCCAGCAATCTTTGAGGCATTGACCCGATTGTGGCCGCTAATTATAATATAGGTGCCCTCAGCAGTTTTCCAGACCAGAATGGGAGACTGAACTCCATGCCGCCTGATGCTCTCCACCATGTCCTCCAGCCGCGCTCCGGTATAGAGAGGGAAATGCTCCTCGTGGTCGGGAAAACCACTCAACTGGGCCAGCGGAAAATCACAAAGCGTTCCACCCTCCATAGGAGAGGGGAGATCATCGCGATTGAAAAAGCATTGGTAGGCTCCCTCCTCCGGCGGGCCATTTGCCATCGCCGCCTCCGCTTCACTTCGTTTCCGTTGCCGGAGTGCGTCCTGCACTTTATTTCTGGCCATAGGATAGCACCTCTTGTGCGACGGCGGAGTAAGCCTTTGCAGCGGGGTTGTTCGGCTCGTATGCAAAGATACTGGCCGCTCCAATGGGATGTTCTGCAACACGGATTGAGAAATCAATGGGGGAGGAAAATACGGTAAATGCGTTGCCGTAGTCGGCTTGGATCTCGTCCTGTATGCCCCGGCACAGATTGGTACGCCCTTGGTACATCGTCAGCAAAATACCACCGACAGCTAATTTGGGGTTAATCCCTTGGCGGATTGTCTGAATGACCTCCAAGGTATCAGCCATGTCTTCCATAGCCAAGTAGTGGGCCTGCACGGGGACAATGGCTTGATGGGCCGCAGCCAGCGCATTGATGGTCAGCAGATCCATACTGTGACCACAGTCAATTAAGATGTAGTCATACTGCGACTGGAAAAGCTCCAGGACACGAGCCATAACCAGCTCACAGGGAGTACCGCCGGTCTCTCCGCCGCGGTAACGGCTGCTCATTTGCAGAGCGACCAGCCGGCTGGACACACCAGCCAGTTTGGAATTTGCCGGGATGTAGTGAATGCCAGCCCCCTCAATGACCGCCCTATTTACAAAGAGTTCAGGCTCGGTATCATCCAGCACTGCATTCATCAGATTTGCAAGCGTGTATTTCAATGATTTAGGGTCAGAGCGCATTACTTTTGTCAGATCGCCTTGGGGATCATTGTCTACCAGAAGAACGGCCTTTCCTGCTGCGGACAAGGCGGCCCCGAGGTTAGCGCAAGTTGTGGTTTTACCGACACCACCTTTGGAGTTTGTGATCGCCAAAATAATCGCCATTCTATGTACCCTCTTTCTTTCGTGAGAATTAAACCCGGAATAGGAAACGCCCACCCTCGGCGTTATGCCTGGAGTGAGCGTTTCCAGCTCGCTCCGACATGACTGCCCCCCTTTTTTATGGAGTATCGAAATGTCGGAGCCAACAAATATGGCGAATATGTTCTGAAATTTGGACAAAATCAGCGAAACAACAGCCATTCATAGTGGTTTCCGACTTTGCCCTATTATATCTCATTCGTCGATCCGCCGCACGATTCCAGTTGCCTTCATATCGAAAACTCCTTTTGTCTTTCAGATTTTTCAGGATGATTCTGCTTGGCAAAAGCTAGTATCCGCAGGATTTGTTTGGCTATGCAGGCCCGGCGGGTGGTTTCATTTGGCAATCAATCCGTCTCCGGCAGGTACTCCTGGACCACCAGCCCGTCGGTGGATACCAGATAGTTGGTGAGATAGGACAGGTGATCGCCGTCCACCAGCCAGGAGACCCGGTAGTTGTAGTAGTCCACGCCGTCTATGGTCACGGTCCCCTCGTACCCGTAGGACATGACATTGCCGGTGGCGGCATCCACGGTGCCCAGCTGTTCTTCCAGAATGGCGGCGCCCTCCTCCGGGGTGATGGAGAGGGAGGCGGCGATCTCTTCCTGCGGCACCTCCGTCTCCGGCGCGGAGCGGCCGCAGGCGGTGAGCAACAGCAGAGCGGACAGGGCCGCACAGAGCACACACGAAATTTTCATGGGGACGCTTCCTTTCGCTTCCGCCTGCCGGGCGGAATGATCTCTTTCTGTTAAGACGAGATCAAAAAGCCGAAAGTTCCTGGAAAAATCCTGGCTCTTCCCACAAAAACCGACAAACATTCTTGTGAAAATGCGGGAAAAAACTGGGAAATCCCACCAACTTGTGCCGCCCTTTTTCGACAGGACCATCCTTGACGGTATTTTTCCCAGGAAGTATAATATAAACAATTATATGCATATCCAGATTCCGCGCAAACGCTTTACTCTAAGAATGACGAGCCTGCCGGGGATACTCCGCGGCGGGGAGAGGAGCTGCTGCCATGGCAAAACAAGGACAGGCGGACCGTTTCCATCAGGGAACGTTGACGGACGGCTGGCGCTGGTTCGGCGCCCACCCTGCCAAAAAGCGGGGCAGAGATGGCTGGACGTTCCGGGTCTGGGCCCCCCATGCGGAGGCGGTGTCCGTCGTGGGCGACTTCAACGACTGGGAGGAGGGAGCGGCCCCCCTCGCCCGCAAGGGCGAGATCTGGGAGGGCTTTCTGCCGGACCTGCCGGTCTATACTTCCTATAAATATGCGGTGCGGGGGGCGGACGGCCAGGTCCGCCAGAAGGCGGACCCCTACGGCTTCCACACAGAGACCCGGCCGGCGACAGCCAGCAAGCTGTATGACATCAGCGGATTCAAGTGGACGGACGGCACTTTTCGGGAGAAAAAGGCCAAGCACCCGGTCTATACATCGCCGCTGAATATCTATGAGGTCCACCTGGGCTCCTGGCGCAAGCGGGACAACGGGGACTTCATCGACTATAAAGATCTGGCCCGGGAGCTGGCCGCCTACGTGAAGGACATGGGCTACACCGCCATCGAGCTGCTGCCGGTGACGGAACACCCCCTGGACGACTCCTGGGGGTATCAGTGCACCGGATACTTCGCCCCCACCTCCCGGTTCGGGACGCCGAAGGACTTCATGTGGTTCGTGAACCACATGCATAAAAACGGCATCCTGGTGCTGCTGGACTGGGTGCCCTCCCACTTCTGCAAGGACGCTCAGGGCCTCTACGAATTCGACGGCACCTACTGCTATGAGTACAGCGATCCCAACAAGCGGGAGCACGCCGCCTGGGGCACCCGGGTCTTTGACTACGGCCGGCCGGAGGTGAAGAGCTTCCTGTTCTCCTCCGCCCGCTTCTGGCTGGAGGAGTACCACATCGACGGGCTGCGGGTGGACGCGGTGGCCTCCATGCTGTACCTGGACTATGACCGCCAGGGCGGCGCCTGGACGCCGAACCAGTACGGCGGCCACGAGAACCTGGAGGCCATCGAATTCCTGCGGGAGCTGAACGCCATGGCCTTTGCACAGGACCCGGCGGTGCTGATGATTGCGGAGGAGTC
>ENA-ORTZ01001842-ORTZ01001842.1-human-gut-metagenome-genome-assembly--contig:-NODE-1842-length-11058-cov-3.379624_pt1 | contig 11058 bp, 7 predicted proteins | sample MGYA00242075_ERZ509199 | MGnify/ENA primary metagenome ERZ509199 (study PRJEB26280, sample SAMEA2338824) | human gut metagenome | biome: human gut; feature: human-associated habitat; material: faeces...
GTGAACCGCGCAATAATGAAAATCGGGAAACACGTAAGAATGAACCCCGTGAGCAGCGCCCTCCACGCGAACCCCGCGGACCACGTAACAACGAACAACCTAAACGCACCGAGAAACCCCAGGGAAATGAAAAACCTGCTCAAGAATAGCATCTGCATGCTTCTCATGACATGGATACTGACTGCATGTGACGATAACACTGTGTATCACTCATATCAATCCACCCCTCAAGGTGGATGGAAAAAGAGTGATACACTCTTTTTCAATGTCCCTTTGAATGACTCCCTGATCAATCTGCGATTGTCTGCCGGTGTACGCAACAGCAGTAATTATCCTTATCAGAATCTGGACATCCTTATCAGTTACAATCTGGAAGATTCAACTGTATGGAAAACAGACACTCTGACGTTTACTCTGACTGACCAGGAAGGTAAATGGAAAGGAACCGGCTGGGGAAGTCTTTACCAATCGGCTCTTCCCTTAAAAGACTGCTCCATCAAGCATCCCGGTAACTATACTTTTAAAGTTGTACACGGAATGAAAGATGAACAAATAACCGGAATCATTGATGTGGGACTGAAAATCGAGCACTTATAACCTCCTGCTACGTCCTGCATCAATACGCAGAAAAATAAAGAGCAGAATAGTAAATCCCCATAAGGACGACCCCCCATAACTAAAAAAAGGTAACGGAATACCAATCACAGGAGTCAGCCCAAGCACCATTCCGACATTAATAAATAAATGGAAAAGGAAGATACTCACGACCGAATAGCCATAAACCCGTCCAAAAGTTGAGGTCTGCCGCTCCGATACCGCTATAAGACGCAGTATCAATGCCAGGAAAAGTAAAAGGACAGCAGCTGAACCAACAAATCCCTGTTCTTCGCCTACAGTACAGAAAATAAAGTCTGTATCTTGTTCAGGCACATATTTCAACTTCGTTTGCGTACCATTCAGAAAGCCCTTGCCGGTCAATCCTCCAGAACCAATCGCTATCTTAGACTGGTTAACATTATAACCGGCACCAGCCAGATCCTCTTCCATTCCCAACACTACCTTTATACGAATCTGCTGATGAGGTTCAAGGATATTGTCGAAAACATAATCGCTTGAGTAGAGAAAACCAATAGATCCCAAAGCAAACAATGCTATCAGGAGATAAGCACGTTGCCGCTCGCTCAGAGACAAGTAAAGCAGATAGCAGATAACCACCACACAAAGTCCCCACTCTACCCAAACCAGATTAAAAGGAACAAGATACTCAGAAACAAGATAGGCAATCGACAATGCAAGCAAACTACCACCTATAATATTCCGCACAGGCTCCCATTTCTTTCTATACACCCAAACCATGGAACCAGCAAACAAAAGTATCATCATCAAAACAGCAAATTCTCCGATCGGTGTAGGTGTGTCGGCAATAAACACCTGATCAAAACGAATACCTACCACAAAATATACTACTGCACATACCCCTGAAAACAAAACAACTCCGGGCATACCTTCGCGATACAGCATCAAGAAAAAAGCAAGATAGACCAATGCCGAACCGGTTTCTTTCTGTAACACGATCAGCAACATCGGCAACAGAATAAAAGCAACCAAAGGCAAAAAGCATTTCCACTTCTTTATATTAAAAGAATAGGCATTCATAAACTTCGCCAATGCCAAAGCCGTTGCAAACTTTGCGAATTCCGCCGGCTGGAGACTGACCGGACCTAATATTAACCAAGAACGGGAACCTTTTGTATCAGGTGCAATAAAGATGGTCACTATCAACAGAAGAATCAGACCTATATATACAAGGTATGCAAACATATCGTACATCCGTTCTTCAAGCATCAGAAGAATGAAGCCAAGCCCGAAAGAACAGATAATCCACACAAACTGCCTACCGGCGCGGGTAGAAAAATCCAGAAAGTCACGATCACCATAATCATAACTGGCTCCACACACACTGAACCATCCGCCGATAATAAGGAGCAGGTAAATACCGATCGTTACCCAATCCAATGTTTTCCATAAACTAACGCTCCTCGTTTCCATACATAATCACTCTATTACTATATTCTTCTGCACGTATCTCGTTCTCGGGGGACAGCTTTCCTTTTAAATATTGTTCCATCATCAGTGCCCCGATAGGTACTCCGTAAACCGCACCAAAGCCACCGTTCTCAACATATACAGCAATGGCTATCTTGGGATTATTCATCGGAGCAAATCCCATAAAGACAGAATGGTCATGACCACGATTCTGCGCCGTACCGGTCTTACCACACACTTCAACATCCGGCAAAATGGCCCCAGCCACCCGGCAAGTTCCTCCCGTAACCGCAGCCCGCATACCGGTCACCACATCTTCATAATGTTTTCGGTCGATAGAGGTCTTTCTGGGCACCCGATAGATACTGTCAAGCTGTTCGTCCTGTATTTCTTTCACAATATGCGGAGTGATAAAATGTCCCCGATTGGCAATAGTAGCACCCAGATTGGCTATCTGCAACGGAGTTGCCAGAATCTCTCCCTGACCGATGGCAATACTGATTACCGTCAATCCATTCCAGCGTCCACGATAAGCTTTATCATAAAACTGAGCATTAGGGATCAATCCGCGCTTCTCCCCCGGCAAGTCTACTCCAAGTTTATAACCAAAACCTTGAGAAACCATGTGATCTTTCCAAACAGTAATGGCATTTTGCGAGGAGCCATACTTCCGGTCACCAAACATCCGGAACAATCCCCAACAAAAATAAGAGTTACACGAAGTCGCAATGGCCGGTATTAGCGGCAACGGCGAACCATGGGCATGACATCCCACATGCAAACTCCCGTAATTGAACCCATGAGCACAAGGGAAAGCCGGCGTATTGGTCTGAATAATTCCTTCCTGTAAGAAAGTCAGTGCTTGTGCTGTCTTAAACGTTGATCCCGGAGGATATACCCCCATAATCGAACGGTTTAGCAAAGGTTTCATCGGATCTCTCTGAAGCATGAGGTGATTCTTTCCACGCTGACGCCCAATCATCAGTCTCGGATCAAAATCAGGCGAGGAAACCATACAAAGTATTTCCCCCGTTTCCGGCTCAATAGCTACAATACTACCGATTTTGTTTTTCAATAAACGCTCTCCCAGCATCTGGAGATCAATGTCAATTCCGAGTTTCAGATTCTTCCCGGGTATCGGACGTTTATCATACTTCCCATCCATATAATGCCCCTGTATGCGCCCATGGGCATCACGCAGCAATACTTCCACTCCCTTTTCACCGCGCAAAAAAGATTCATACGATTTTTCAATGCCTTGCTTACCGATATAGTCGCCACGGATGTAGTAATCATCATTTTCTATGTCTTTCATTGATACCTCACCGATATCACCAAGCACATGGGCAGCAGAGTTATAACTATATTGTCGAATGGTGCGACGCTGTATATAGAATCCCCGGAATTTAAATAGTTTCTCCTGAAACACCCCACACTCTTCTGCCGAAAGCTGAGACATAAATACCTGATTAGTATAACGTGAATATCCCGGATTTCTACGGCGGTCTTTCATATCACTCATAATTCTCAGGAACTGCGCACGGGTGATATTCAGCGTCTGACACAAATCAAGTGTATCAAGGTTCTCAACTTCCTTTGGAACCATTGTAATATCATAAGCAGGCTGATTAAACACCAACAATTTATCATTCCGATCGTACATCGCCCCACGTGACGGATACTGAATTTTATTTAAGAAAGCATTACTGTCGGCATTCTTCTTATAGTCATCCGTAGCTATCTGGAGTGAAAATAAACGCACTAAGTAGATCAGGACAATAGCCAGCGCTACTCCACCGATCACATATTTTCGTTTCTCCAGCACATAATCTTTTGCCATATCTATTTCCTCACTCCTTCAACAGCCATAATACAAGTTATAGTCAAAATGGTGCTCGACACCACCCTTAACAGCAATAACGGTATGCTGGTAAATGAGAAGAACTCAAGAGTAAGCAACATAAGATGATGTACAAAGACACTCACCACCAGATATTTGAGAAAAGAAGCAATCCCCATACTTTTCAACGAAGGTACAATGCTGTCCAAAGTATCGCGAGGAGTAAACAAACGGAGAAACAACGGACGTAGAAAAGCCAGTAACACTGTCGCCGCCGCATTCATACCCGGTGTGTTAGAAAAGATATCAATGGCAAGACCTATGCAAAAGCCCCATAACATCAATTCGTTTCGGGAAGTACCGGAATTAAACTTTAAAATAAAGTAGACATATAAAAAAGGAGTAGCCACACCGGCAATATGCACATTATTCAAGATCAGTACCTGAAGCAAGATCAGACCGACAAACCATCCTATTCTATGTATATAGTTGATAATCATTGCGCCAAACTCTTTTGTTCCAATTCTTTTTGTTCATGCTGGCCGGTCCTTGCAATCACACGCACTTCACTCACTTTACCAAAATCCGTTGCCAGCTTTACTTTCAACAAATAAGAGAGCCCGTCATTCGAATCGGCCATATCATCTACAGTACCAATCATGATCCCTTCAGGAAAAACGGTAGAATAACCACTGGTTACCACTGTATCCCCTAAGTTGAACTCTGCATGACGGGGTAAATCTTTCAAATAAGCATATCGGGAATCTCCATACTCCCATTTCAGATAACCAAAATATTCACTACCCACAATTTTACAACTAATACTGGACTTGCTGTTCAGCACCGAAATGACCCGAGAATAATGAGAAGAAGTATCGTATACGATACCAACGACTCCGTTTCCGTCGACAACTCCCATTTCCGGACGGATCCCATCTTTCGATCCACGATTTAAAGTGATGTAATTATCTACCAGATTGAGACTGTTATTGATGACCCGCGCCTTAAAAACCTGATAATCCGTATTAGGTAAATTGCGGATACTATTTAATTCGGTAGAGTCTGATAAATGCCTTCCCAGAGCATCCTCCAGATTGTGATTCTGTTGTTCCAGTTCCATAATGCGATCCAGCAAATCTTCATTGACCGATTTTAAATGGAAATAAGAAGTAATCCCTCCGGATACTTCATACACTTTGCCGGCAACCGCATTAGCCGAACTGAAATAAACACTGTGTTGATAGTGATTAAAGCGAAATAACAAAACAAAACTGATCACCTCCAATAAAATGAAGAGGAACCAGTGATTATATTTCAAGAGAAAGTTCAGTAAATTCCGCATAAAGACATATAAGTTACAAGCTACGAACTACGAGCTACAAGTATATGCAGCTACATTTATGCACTGCCAGTAACTTATAGCTCGTAATTCGTAGTTAATTATTTATCTCATCAAGAATGAGAAACGGTCTACATTCTTCAATGCAACACCTGTACCTTTAGCCACTGCATGCAACGGATCTTCCGCAATGTGGAAAGGAATATTAATCTTATCAGTCAGACGTTTGTCCAAGCCACGAAGCAGCGCTCCACCACCGGCCAGATAGATTCCATTGTGTACAATATCAGCATACTGTTTAGGAGGCGTATTCTCCAACGCGCTCAAAATAGCCGTTTCAATTTTTGAAATTGATTTCTCAAGGCAGTGTGCTACTTCCTGATAACATACCGGCACTTCCATCGGAAGCGCAGTAATACGGTTCGGTCCGTGAACAATATAATCTTCCGGAGCATCCTCACCCAGTTCGGTCAAAGCAGCACCTACATTGATTTTAATACGCTCGGCCATACGTTCACTGACTTTAACGTTATGTTGGCGGCTCATATATTCCTGAATATCTGCTGTCAGATCGTCACCTGCAATGCGGATGGAGTTATTCGAAACAATACCTCCCAATGAAATTACGGCAATCTCGGTAGAACCACCACCTATATCGACAATCATATTTCCTTCCGGTGCCTCTACATCGATACCAATGCCAATAGCTGCGGCCATAGGTTCAAATACCAGATAAACATCACGTCCACCAGCATGTTCGGCAGAGTCACGAACAGCACGAAGTTCAACTTCCGTACTACCCGAAGGCACTCCGATCACCATACGAAGCGACGGAGAAAAAAGACGGTTGCGAGTATTTACCTGTTTGATTAATCCGCGCATCATCTGCTCGCAAGCATAGAAGTCGGCAATCACTCCGTCACGTAGCGGACGGATGGTACGAATATTCTCGTGGGTCTTTTCGTGCATCAGTTTTGCCTTTTCCCCCACAGCAATCATCTTGTCTGTCCGACGGTCAAGGGCCACCACCGAAGGCTCATCTACTACAATCTTACCACCGGTAATTATGATAGTATTGGCCGTACCGAGGTCCATTGCTATTTCTTGTGTAAAAGAGAATAATCCCATAATGAATAAATTTCTAATGCGTCGATATGCCAGTGTGTCCTAACGGGTTGTCCGGCATACAACAAGTTTTTAATTAGTGCTTAAAGTGGCGGATACCCGTTGTCACCATTGCCATGCCATGTTCGTTGCAATAGTCAAATGTCAACTGGTCTTTCACCGAACCTCCCGGCTGAATAACAGCTGTCACACCTTCTTTATCCGCAATTTCCACACAGTCGGGGAAAGGGAAGAAAGCATCCGACGCCATCACTGCCCCCTGCAGGTCAAATCCAAATGACTTAGCCTTCTCGATAGCCTGCTTCAATGCATCCACACGCGAAGTCTGTCCTACACCGCTTGCCAGCAATTGTTTACCTTTTGCCAGTACGATGGCATTCGATTTACTGTTTTTCACTATCTTATTAGCAAACAACAGATCTTCGACCTCTTCGGGAGTAGGAATTTTATCAGTTACCGTTTTAAGGTCTGCCGTTGTTTCAATATTCAAGTCTCTATCCTGAACCAGTACACCATTGAGCAAAGAACGGAATTGCTTTCTCGGCAATTTGGCTTCTTTACGAACCAAAATAATACGGTTCTTTTTCTGCCCAAGAATTTCAAGTGCATCTACATCATAATCAGGAGCAATCACTACTTCAAAGAAGATTTTATTAATCTCTTCCGCAGTCTCTTTATCAATAACGGCATTCGTGATCAATACGCCGCCAAACGCAGAAACCGGATCACCGGCCAAAGCATCTTTCCATGCCTCAAGCACAGTCGGGCGGGAAGCCAGTCCGCAAGCATTGTTATGCTTCAGAATAGCAAATGTAACGTCATCAAATTCATCAATCAAGTCTACAGCAGCATTAATGTCGAGCAGATTGTTGTAAGAAATTTCTTTTCCATGAATCTGGTCGAACATCTCGTCCAGGTTTCCATAGAAATATCCTTTCTGATGCGGATTTTCACCATAACGCAGCGCCTTCTGGCTGTTTGCAGAACAACGGAAAGCAGATCCCTCCTCGGCATCAAAGTAATTGAAAATAGCCGAATCATAATGTGATGAAACTGCAAATGCCTCTTTTGCCATCCAGCGGCGTTCTTCAAGGGAAGAAGTAGCTCCATGCTCCATCAACATATCGAGCAATGGTTTATACTGGGCCTGAGAAGCAACAATAATCACATCGTTGTAATTTTTAGCAGCGGCACGAATCAAAGAGATTCCGCCTATATCAATTTTCTCGATAATAGCAGCTTCATCGGCACCTGAAGCAACCGTAGCCTCAAATGGATAAAGATCTACAATGACAAGATCTATTTCAGGAATTTCATATTTTTCAATCTGCTGGATGTCTTGTTCCAGTCCGCGACGGCAAAGAATACCTCCGAAAATCTTCGGATGCAGCGTCTTCACTCTGCCACCCAAAATCGAAGGGTACGAAGTCAAATCTTCGACAGCCTTACAGGGATAGCCCAGTGATTCGATAAACTGACGAGTTCCTCCCGTTGATAAGAACTCCACTCCTTCTTCGTGCAGTTTGGTAATGATTTCATCCAAACCTTCTTTGTGATAAACCGATACCAGTGCGGTTTTTATTCTTTTAGACTCAGACATTGATTTGCTTATTAAGTATTTGGTGCGCAAAGTTACAAAATATTGTTTATCACACGTTATAAATAAGGTGTGAATTAATAATAAAAAAGCGCTGACTCACAATTAAATGAGTCAGCGCCTTTCTTATTATCAGTTTATTTGCAACAATCTATTACCAAATAGATACCCGTTTATCCACTGGCAAGTACATCGGATCTTTTTCAGTAATATTGAAAGCCTCGTACCATGCACCAATCTGAGGTAGTGCGCCATCTACACGCCATTTGCCTAATGAGTGCGGATCAATCTTCGTAAGTTTCAGGATTTCTTCCGGACGGATATTACCAGCCCACACATTTGCGTAAGACAGGAAGAAACGTTGTTCGGGTGTAAATCCATTTTCATTTTTCAAAGGTGCAGCCGCCGTTGCTTTTTTGAATGCCTGGTAAGACACTTGAAGTCCACCGTGATCGGCAATATTTTCACCCAAAGTAAACTCTCCGTTGGCATGAACCCCGGGAGCTACTTCAATGCTGTCGAAGAAGTTAACCATCACTGCTGCACGTGCTTCAAAGTTCTTGGCATCCTCTGCCGTCCACCAGTCTTTCAAGTTACCATCCTTATCATACTGACGGCCCTGATCATCAAATCCATGAGTCATCTCATGTCCGATAACTACACCAATCGCTCCATAATTGAAAGCATCGTCCGCATTCATATCAAAGAAAGGATATTGAAGTATTCCGGCCGGGAAACATATTTCATTCGTCGTCGGATTGTAATATGCATTTACTGTCTGCGGAGTCATGTGCCACTCCTCTTTATCTACCGGCTTACCGTATTTGGCAATCATTTCATTGTAGCCCCACTGACTGGCGCGCTCAATATTAGCCCAATACGAATCATCCTTTATCTCAAGTGAAGAGTAGTCTTTCCATTTATCCGGATATCCGATCTTTACATGGAAAGTTGCCAGTTTTTCCATGGCCTTTTCTTTAGTCTCTTCTCCCATCCAGCTCAGTTCCCTGATACGTTCGCCCAGAGATTCTTGCAGATTCTTGACCAGAGCCACCATTCTTTCTTTGGCCGCAGCAGGGAAGTACTTCTCCACATACATCTGTCCGACAGCTTCGCCCAATGAACTGTCAACTGTGCTGACAGCACGCTTCCAACGAGGTTGCATTTCTTTCTTACCCGACATGGTACGACCATAGAAGTCAAAATTCTGAGCCACGAAGTCATCACTCAGGTAATTGGCGGCCGAATTGATCAGATTCCACTGCAAGTACAGAATCTGGTCCTCAAGCGGTACTGTATCGATAATGGCATTCACTTCTTTCATTGCATCAGGCTGCCCGATATTAATCTCTTTCAAGTTATTCAGTCCGGCAGTCGAGAAAAATACATCCCATGCGAAAGAGGGATATTCTTTTTGCAATGTTTCCAAAGTCTTCTTGTTATAGTTGGCATGCGGATCGCGTAATTCTACTTGTGAACGTGCCGACCGGGCCAGGCGGGTTTCAATGTTCATTACAGCTTTCACTGCTTTTCCGGCAGTAGTCTCATCATATCCTGCCAATCGGAACATCTTACCTACATGCTGCTGATATTTATCACGGATCTCTTTTGTCTGTGCATCATTCTCCAGATAATAATCCCGTTCGCCCATACCCAGACCTCCCTGCATGGTGTGTACCATGTTTTCATTGCTATTCATGTCATCAGCGCTGACATAAAAAATAAAATAGGGATACATACCATTCTTTTGCATTTCCACGATCAACGGATAAATCTCAGTTTTACTTTTGATAGCACCTATTTTATCCAGTTCGGGTTTAATGGGAGCAACGCCTTCCTTATTCAGCTTTACGCTGTCCATAGCAATATTATAAAGTTCACCTACTTTCTGTGCAATGCTGCCCGCTTCGTGTTTGCCTGCTGCCAAACCTTCAATCAGCCCGCGCAATTGCCGGCGATTGTTCTCGGCAAGCATATCAAACGAACCGAAACGCGAATATTCGTCTGTCAGAGGATGGTTTTTCATCCATCCGCCACAAGCGTACTGATAGAAACTGGTGCCCGGCAGGGCAGTTGTGTCAAGGTTGGCAAGGTCAATGCCGGACGTAAGTACGGCCTCTTTCTTACTGTTGCATCCTGTTGCCATACAACAGATTGCAAGGATTGGTAAATACTTAATTACTTTCATACACTTAAAAAACTATTATTTTTCATTCATCTCCTCCAGCTCCATTGAAACACGTTCCCACTCTTCCACCGTGTGGTCAAGTTGTTGTTTCAACTTCTGGTGTTGTTCGTAAAGTGACATATCCGAAGCACCATCGGGGGTAGCCATCTTCTCTTCAAGGATAGCTATAGCCGATTCTGTTTGTTCGATGGCAGCTTCACAGTCTGCCACCTGGCGCTCCAGTTTCTTTATCTTCTTATTAAATTCTTTCTGTGCTTCGTAGGACAGTTTATTTTCGGATACCCCCTCTTCAGCTCCTTCCTCTTTCTTACCGCTTGTAGGTGAGGCAGACAAAGGATTGTTTTTCTGAAGTTCGTTCAGGTTCTCTATTTTTTTCTTTTGAAGGAAATCATAGATACCTCCCAAGTGCTCTTTCACTACACCACCACCGAACTCATATACTTTAGTCGCAAGTCCGTCCAGGAAATCACGGTCATGACTGACAATAATTACTGTACCGTCAAATTCGCGTATGGCCTCTTTCAATACATCCTTCGAACGCATATCCAAATGATTGGTAGGCTCGTCGAGTATCAGGAAGTTCACAGGTTCCAACAATAATTTTATCATTGCCAGCCGGGTGCGCTCACCTCCCGAAAGCACTTTTACCTTCTTATCCGAGGCTTCACCACCAAACATGAAGGCTCCCAGTATATCGCGTATTTTGAGACGGATATCTCCCACTGCCACCCGGTCGATCGTATCGAAAACAGTCAGGTTCTCGTCAAGCATCTGTGCCTGATTCTGTGCAAAATAACCTATCTGTACATTATGTCCCAAGGTAAGCTTGCCTTCATAATCAATCTCGCTCATGATACATTTCACAAGGGTAGACTTACCTTCGCCGTTCTTACCGACAAAAGCAACCTTCTCTCCTCGGTTGA
>ENA-ORTZ01001843-ORTZ01001843.1-human-gut-metagenome-genome-assembly--contig:-NODE-1843-length-11051-cov-6.997636_pt1 | contig 11051 bp, 9 predicted proteins | sample MGYA00242075_ERZ509199 | MGnify/ENA primary metagenome ERZ509199 (study PRJEB26280, sample SAMEA2338824) | human gut metagenome | biome: human gut; feature: human-associated habitat; material: faeces...
GTCCGTGTGATGGCTGTTTCAACCCCCAACCAAACCGCATTCCCATTTTGGGCCAGGCCCAGCAACCTTTGGCCTGTTCGCGCATAACGGCATTTACCAGTGATTCAGATATCTTAGCCATTCTATCCCAGTCATCATCTCAAGTCAGTGTTGCTCTTACTTGTTCTTATCCTCACGGAATCAGTTCTACATCTCTGTAAAGATGATTTTTCATATCTCGTTTCCTCATAGCAGTTACCCGCTACTTTGTAGATATTAGACTCAACTGACGGAACAGCAGGTCTTACACCTTACGGTAAGACAATAAATGTAGTGACTTTCAAGTCACACAAAACAGTTCATATCACTATGCAGGATCACACGCTCACTCAAACTTTTCACCTCCCAGCTGTTTCCTTCAACATGATGTCTTATCAATTTCTGTATGTTTAGTATATATCGACATTCCGGAGATAGTCAAGTAACATCTTGGTTGTATTTTCTCCATTTTGGAGATTATTGTTGATTTTATTTCTAACATACGGTATAATGCATATAGAAAATTCAAATAGAAATGAGGCGAACAAATGCGTGATTTCGGGGAAATATTAGCAGAAAATAGAAAAAAGAAAGGATACTCTCAATCAGATCTGGTAGACCTGCTTTCTCAGGAAGGTATTCAGGTCACTACAAAAGCAATCTCCAAATGGGAGACCAATGCACGAGAACCAGCTTTACATGTTTTCCTGACACTTTGCCAGTTACTTGATATCGAAGATATATATGAATCCTTCTTTGGAGAAAATCCATATAACATTATGAGTGGATTGAATGAAGAAGGCAGAAATAAATTGATTGAATTTGCTGATATTTTGAAAGCTTCTAAAAAGTTTTCTCCACTGTCTGCAAAGATTATCCCATTCCATCATCCTGTAGAAATTACCTGGGAACCAGTTTCTGCTGGTACTGGAAATTACCTGGAGGATTCTGTAAAAGAAACCTATGATGTAGGACACCTTGCTCCTGAGCAGACTGACTTTGGTGTACGGATTTCCGGTGACAGTATGGAGCCAGTTTATCATACAGATGATGTTGCATGGATTCAGAAAAAAGATTCTCTTGCTAATGGTGAAATTGGAATCTTCTATCTCAACGGCAATACTTACATCAAGGAATTACACGATGAGCCAGATGGTGTTTATCTGATCTCTTTAAATCAAAAATATCGTCCTATCCAGGTTTTGGAATCTGACTCTTTTAAAATTTTTGGAAAAGTAATCGGGAAATGCAAAGGTGCAGAAATTCCGGGATTTCATTAGATTTCAACAGCAGGTTCATGATCCTGCTGATAACAATAAGCAAAGGAAGTGATTGAATGGCAATCAATAATACATTAAAAGATATTCGTGAAGAACGGAATCTCATTCAAGCAGATTTGGCTGAAGCCATAGGTTCCTGCAGCCAGACTATAGGCCGCATCGAACGTGGAGAACGTAATCCCTCTCTTGAGATTGCAATCCGGCTGGCCCATTACCTGAAAGTGCCTGTAGAAGATATTTTTCAAGTTGAAGACTGAAGCACAACAGCCAGAAAACCGAGGAGTAAAATCCCCGGTTTTCCTTTTGCTCAAAAATCACTGTAAACCACTTACATTTTCTTCTTTTCCGCCTGCTCCGTCAATCAGGTCATAACTCATATCTAAAAAGTCCAGTACCTTTGCTTCGCTGACCGAACCATCCAGTAAAATAGTGATCCAGTGCTGCTTATTCATATGATACCCAGGTAAAAATCCATAAGTCTGAATAATCATATTTGTCATGTCCGGATCACACTTTACGTCAATGATATCAACCAACTCTCTTCCTTCTAATCCCAGTTTCGATTTTTCAACCGTCATGATCACTGCATACCATTTTCCATTTTTATGTCGGAGTACTGCACTGTCCGGTAGTTTACTCCATAAATATTCCGGAATCGTACCATACTGTTTCTTCACATATTCAAAAATTTCTTCTTTTTTCACAATCTATTCAACTCCTGATTCTTCTGATATCCTGCCCATAATCATACCACATTTTCGTATCCCGTACTACCTTCCAAATTCTTTTGCATTTTCCCGGTTCTCCTGACTTTAACTAATAGAGGGATAAAACAGCAAGGACAGGAAGTGAGGATACACTTCCGGGAAATCCCAATTTAGGGTACCCTGCCCTAAATTGAAAAACGTTGAAAGCAACGATACTACTGTCCTCTCAGAAAGGAGAAACTGATAATGGCTGAAAGAAAAAGAAACAAAGAAATTCATTTTTATGTCACCGAAGAAGAACGAAAGCTAATCCGCAGAAAGATGATTGAATCAAAGACCAAAAACATGGGAGCTTACCTTCGTAAAATGGCAATCGACGGTTACATCGTCAACACCGATACCACCCCACTGAAGAAACAGTATGAGGAAATGCACAAGATTGGTATAAATATCAACCAGATTGCAAAAAAGGTAAATACCACCGGAGATCTATATCCGGAAGAAATGCAAGAATTGAAAGAGATGGTGAAAGAATTATGGCGTATCTTAAGATCTTCCCCATTAAAGTAACAGACAAGAAAGCTCTGCAAAATCAGTGTCCTTCTTTCTTCCTTTACATATATTTCATAATAGTCGGCAATAATACATTCATATCTATTGGTTTTGCAACATGATCATTCATGCCACTTGCCAAAGCCATCTTCTTATCTTCTTCAAACGCATTTGCTGTCATTGCAACAATTGGAATCTGCGATTTGTTACCGTCTTTCAGTTCTCGAATTCTCCTGGATGCTTCATATCCGTTCATAATCGGCATCTGAATATCCATCAGAATCAGACTGTAGTAATTTTGCTTTGCTTTGTTAAACATATCAATACATGCAACGCCGTTCTCGGCTCTTTCTATCATGATTCCCTCTTCCGTCAAAAGTTCCGTTGCAATTTCTGCGTTCAAGTCATTATCTTCTACCAGAAGAACCCTTTTTCCTTCCAGTTTTTTGATATTCAACTGACCGTCTGCATGTTTCGGATTCCTTTCTTCCGCATTTGCTATTTTTAATGGAAGCGTGATTGTAAAAGTAGAACCTGCTCCCGGTTTGCTCTGAACTGTGATCTTGCCATTCATTAAATCCACCAGTTTCTTCACAATTCCCATGCCAAGTCCGCTACCTTCTATTCCGCTGTCTGACGAAGATCGTTCCTGTGAAAATGATTCAAAAATATGTTTTTGGAATTCTTCTGACATTCCGATTCCGTTGTCTGCTATGATAAGCTCTAATACACTCCAACCTTCTTTTTCACCGGGATATTGGTTCAATGTACAGCTTATGTTACCGCCTTCACCCGTGTATTTCACAGCATTACTCAAAATGTTAATCGTAATTTCAGATGATCTTGCATCATCCATATACAGGTATGGATATCGAATGTTCTTATTGACTTTCAGTGTTTGATGTTTTTCTTCTATCGGTTTCCTAAACATATCAATACATAAATCAAAGTTTTTAGAAACATCTGTTATTGTTTCATCCAGCGTTGCTTGGTTGTTTTCGATTCGTGCTAATTCAAGAATGTTATCAATCAAATGCAGCATTTTCTTTCCGCACAATAATATTTTTTCAAAGTAATCCTCTAATATAGTTGGCTCCTTTAAATGTTTCTCTCCCAATTCTGCATATCCAATGATTGCATTCATAGGGATACGAATATCATGAGACATATTAAACAGAAATGTTGATTTTGCTTTATTAGCTGAATCGGCCAGTCTTGCAGCTTCCTGCAACAGTTTTTGCTGTTTCTGCTCATTTTCTTTTTGCTTCTTATATACAGAATATCCACAGGTACATAATATTAACAAAATACACGCTGTAATGCATCCCAGTCCAATACTTAACTTATTCGTCTTCTCAACCATTCCATACGCTTTCTGCATATCCATTTCTATGCAGAAAGCACCTATCACTTCATTAGATTCATCTTCCGCTGTCACAGGATAACAGGCTGTAAAAATAGGTCCCCATGTTGTATCAACAATATCCTGAGAATATACTGTTTTTCCAGAAAGTGCTTTTTCTATATAAGGAACCATCTCCTTTTCAATCGGATCTCCTGGATGTCTGACGTCACCAGCCGATGGATCCAGTCCGTCTACAACGTAAATCAATCTACCGTCTTCATTTCTGGTTGCTGTGTAAATATATCTCGTAGAATTCAGCGTTCTGATTTCATTCATATATGTCGACATATTCTTGAATAGTTCTGTATTCTCATCAGCTTTACTTTTTATTTCATTAAAATCTTTTCGTCCCAGTCTGTCATTTACCAGCTTATGAACCGCATCTGCACTGGAAATATCTCGTTCAATTTCTGTTTTCAGAGCAGTTTGGGTATATGCTTGTTGTAAAATAAAAGTATATGCAACAACAAACAAAATCACCATTGCCAGAAGGAATACCAACTGTCCCTCAAAAATTTTCCAATGATTTACCGAATTTTGATCTTTTCTTTTTTGTTTTATATAGTTATTCTTCATCATCGTATTTCACATGCCTTTTCCCTAATTTTAATTTAATACAAAAACGCCTCAACTCTTCACGTATTTTGCAAACATGGGTTACATTTCCAGACTCATCTCATTTTTTTACATTGGTCCCGTCATTTATATGGAGAGTATCATATGTACCATTACAGTTAGGATAAGAAGCAGAATTATCAGCACGGCTATAAAAGCCAAAGCAGCCACAGACTGCGGTTGCATCATAATCATTCATGACAGGCATTTTGCTTTCTCAACTCTTCGCTTATGGTCTGCTTAATTTTTTCATCATCCAACGGCTTTGCAAGATGTGCGTTCATTCCTGCTTCCATACACTTTTCTGCATCTTCCCTAAATGCATTTGCAGTCATAGCAATGATAGGGATTGTTTTTGCATCCTGCCGTTCCAGGGATCTTATTGTTTTTGTGGCAGTAAGCCCATCCATCACCGGCATCATGACATCCATTAAAATAACATCGTATGTTCCTGATTCGCAGGCTTCAAAGTGCTGAACAGCTTCTAACCCATTTTTCACTGTTTCTACTTTAGCCCCATTTTCCGTCAGTATAAATTCTGCTATTTCCGCATTCAGCTCATTATCTTCAACCAATAATATCCGGACACCTGATATATCTGCATTGAAATCTTCTTTTTCTTCCGGTCGTGCATTCGTATCAATTTCAAATGGAAGTACTACAGTAAAACAGCTCCCTTCACCCAGCTTACTTTCAACTGTTATGGTTCCGCCCATCTTTTCTACAAGTTGTTTCACAATAGGCATTCCCAGACCTGTCCCATTATAATCAGAACGTGGGGAATTATCTGCCTGTACAAATGGAGTAAACAATTCATTTTTTATAAATTCTTCTGACATTCCAATTCCATTATCTTTTATTTTAAATTCACATGTCATGTGATCTTCTGATCTTTCAATCGTTCTCATACTCATGTAAATAAAACCATTCACCTTATTGTACTTCATACTGTTTGTAAACAGATTCATCAATATTTTTTTCAGATGAACTGCATTGCTCCAAACATATATACCACTGTAATCATCATGTTCTCCTATAACATGAAGTCCTTTTTCTTCTGCCTGAAAAGATAGTGACTCCGTGATTTCCTGACATACCTGATCCAGATTGATGGATTCATCACTAAAAACCACGGTATCCGATTCTAACTTTGCCATATCCAAAACATCATTTACCAATGATAATAGCAGTTTCGAAGACTCATTTATTTTATTCAGGCAATCTTTTGCCCGCTCACCATCATTTCCGCTTTTTTCAAGAATTGTAAGCATGCCCATAATGCCATTGATCGGTGTCCTGATGTCATGAGACATGTTATTTAAAAAGGAAGTCTTAGCCTTATTGGCACTCTGTGCTTCTACAAGTGCATTTTGTAATTCCTGCTGTTTTTCTTCAAGCTCCTGATTCAGCTTCAATGCCTGCTCAGCAGACTTCTTGGATTTTTCTTCCGCACGTTTTGATTTTTTCAAAGAATCAAGAATTATACACAGGACAACGAAAAAAGAAATTCCAGCGATAAGTAATACTGTCAGTAAATTGTCCTGAATAAAATCCTTCGCTGTAACTTTTCGTGAGGAAGCATTATACGAAACTACTGCACCTGAAAATTGAGTTGTAGGCATAGATGTCAGTGTTTTATTCAGAATGGACAAAAGAACCGGTTCTCCCTGCTGAATAGCAAATGGAACATCAGCTTCTTTTGTCAGGAAAACACTATGAAGCTTATTATTTTTCAAATAGTCTGAAACAGTACCTGAATTGCTTACAATACAATCCGTCTCCCCTTTCTGCATTGCTTTTACTGCTGCATCTGATGTTTCATATTCCACAACCTTCCATTGCGGATAATTGTATGAAAGATATGCTTTCAATGCAAAATCATCTTTTTCAACGGCAACTATATTCTCTTTATTTTCATCAAAAGAATCCTTTGCCGTAATTGCTGCCATATTGAGAGTCAATAGCGTATCCGACAAAGCAAATCCATTTGTTTCTGCAAAGTATGGATTCTGGTTTGCATGAAAAATCAGGTCTATTTTTCCATCCTGCAATGCCTGAAGCAGTTCACTTCTTGTATCATATCCATTTAATTCAAATTCCAGAGTCTGACCTTGCAGACAATTTTCTGCAAGATCCACATAATCTGTGATAACACCTGTCAATTTGCCTGTTGATGGATCTACACTGCTGATACCTCCATCCTGATTCAGATACCCTATCCTGATTGCTCCATGCTGCCCGATCCACTCCCTTTCTTCTTTTGAAAGAAACGAGCTGCTCTGTGCAGAAAGATAACGCCTGTAGAGATCATCTGTGTAAAATGGGTTGTCATCCTTGATTCTGCGCATAGCACTATCCAGTGCTTCTTTGATATCCGGACGTTTGGGATTTATGGCAAAATAGATTTCTGTCTCTCCAATACTTGTAAGCGGTGAAATATCCGATTCTTCCCAACGGGATTCTTCTACCGAAACGAAGCAGTCAATTTCATGTTTCGACAGTTTGTCCATAATTTCTGTGGTTGTAGAAACATTGATATGCTTCGTATGCAGACCATATTTTGATTCCCATTCATTAAGCACATCCTCCACTATATTATCTTTAGACACACCAATATTTTTTCCCTCAAAAGAATCCAAATTTCCTGCTGTAAGATCCATATTGGATGCATCCGTATAGATGTAATATTTCTCTTCCCCCATAGGCATATCGGAAAAAAGCATATTTTCAGCACGTTCGTCTGTATAGGAAATGCCACCAAGAATATCAATCTCTCCATTTTCCAACTGTGTAAAGCAGTTTTTCCAATCACTTGTTATGTATTTATATGTCCATCCTGCATAACCTGCAATATCTTGAAGATACTCATAACCATAGCCGCTTCTTTCTCCCTTTTCATTGACGGTATTATAAGTTTCTTCAAAAGATCCTACCCGGATAACATTGTCAGAGTTTTCTTTGGCAAATGTAGGAACGGATAAAACAATAAAACATATAATTGTGCAAAATATAATGTAACAAAATTTGAAATTCATTATATTCTGTACTAATTTGCACTTCTTCATCTTTCTCCCACCCTCCAGGCTACAGTCGCTTGCTTGCTTCCAGATTTTAATTTTACATTCATTAATGTTCAATACCCCCACAACATTTTTATAAATATCTTTGCGACAGCTTCTGCTGTACTTTTACTATAATTATACTCTACAGCCAACTTGTGGCAATTTACTAACAGAGTAATTACATTCTTTTACTCTTTATTATATAATTCAATTGTATGTCCACAAATCGTTTTTTTCACAATAGCCATTCCAAGACCGGTTCCCTGGATCTTATTCGTCACAGAACTTTCGGCACGGGTAAAAGCATCAAAGATTTTATCTTTGAAATCTGCTGACATTCCTATTCCATTATCCCTGACTAAGAAACGGTACTTTGCATAGACGGATGAATTTGTTTCACATTCTTCTACCAGAAACTGAATTTCTCCACCTTCCTGCGTGTACTTCACTGCATTAGAAAGCAGGTTGCTGAAAATCTGCATCAGGTGAAGCTGATCCCCGTTCACCCACTCATGTCGGATATTTTTCTTTGTTGTAAGAGTCTGTTTCTTTTCATCTATCTGTGAATGAAATAGATTATTGATTTCCTGTATAAAATTCAGAATAGAGAAATCATCGTATTTAAAAACTGTTTTTCCTGCCTCAATTTTGCTCATATCCAGAATATCATTAATAATCCCTAACAGATGCTGGGATGAAATATCTATTTTATCTGCATACTCTATTACTTTATCTTTATTTCCTGCATCATGTCTTATTAATGACGTCATACCAATAACTGCATTCATAGGAGTACGTATATCATGTGACATATTAAACAGAAAATTAGATTTTTCAACACTGGCTGTTTTCGCCTGCTCCAATGCTTTCTGCAGTTTTTTATTTAATTCCACTACTGTTTTTTCCGATTCCTGTGCAGTAACATAATCATAAAAACAAATCCAGTTAAAAGCAAAACAATCAGTAAACCGTAGCCCCATAGTCTATATAACTTTTCATTGATATTCCATCCGTTTTCAGGCATCACTTCCAGAACCCATTGACTGTCACCTAATTCGAAAGTATATATGACAGGATCAATCATTTCCACACCTGAGCCATACACTTCTTCGTATGTTTCATCCCACGGTTCAATACTTTTAGACAACTTATATTCATATCTAAAATCGGTAAGTGACTTTATAGAATCAGCGAATATATCCGGTACACGAATAATTACAATTGTAAATCCCCAAAATGTCCTTTCGCCATTTTTCTGCTCCACATACACCGGATTTCTTACAGCAATCCCCGTTCCACCCTGTTTCAAAGAAAATGGTCCCTGCATGATTATCACATCATTGTCTCTGGCATAACAAGATATCTTTCCTCGTTCTTTATCATGAATAAGATCTATCTTTCCAGCCTTATTTCCGGCTTCCGGATAAATCTCAGTCACTACGCCGTCTGGTGCAATCTGAATACTCTGGATATAATCTGCCATCATATTCTCCGCAACTTTCGAGAACATGGAAATTTTTCCATTTTCACTAATAACAATCTGTTCAAAAGTATTTGTAATATCAATTCCCCTCACGATATCAGCCTTCATATGATCTGCATACGTTACTGCGTTTAATTCAGCTCTTGACCTTATCAAATCCCTTTGACTGCTATCCGCACGAATGCCTATATTCACCAGAACAACCAAACCGATCATCAATACAAATACCGGAATCCATAACTCTTTTTTATCCTAAATGTATTTTTTCGTTCCTGTGCTGACTTAATTTTCTTCCACATAACCGATTTCCTTTACACCTGCGTTTTTATCTGCTTCATTTTTATATTTTAGCAGCCACCAATTATTGCCTGTTTTAGTTTCTTTTTAATCTCCAAAAATGAAAAAAGCATTGTCATTGCAGACAATGCATCTTTAACGTGGCAACTGGCTACCATTTTACAGGCCCTATAGCTTTGCGTCGCAGACTTTCATCTGTTTTGCCGTTTTTCTTATTATAGCTTTTAAACATATGAAAAAAAACTGATTTTATTATACTCTAATGCTCGACTATGTACAAGAAAAACATTACCGTTTTAACGCCTAAAAGCAAAAAAAGAACAGCCGATACATATACTCGAACTGTTCTTCTACTTCTGAAGTCCACGCAGCATTGACATCACTGTTTCCTGCTCATTTGTACTCAGATCGTTCCATATCTTTAAAACTTCTTTCTGCTCTTCTGTCAGATTCTCTGAATTACCTTCCTGAAAAAACTGTGATAATGTCACGCCTAATGCTGTACATGTTTTTTCAAGTGTGATCAGCGACGGCAGGTTTTCCTGCGCCATGATTCTTCCCAGTGACGACTGGGAAATTCCCGACAGCTGCGATAATCTATATTTACTGATATCACGCTTTTCACACAAAGATGTTATTTTATCCGCAATATACTTCTCTATCTACAAGTAACTATACCTCATTTCCGCTATTACATGTTCTTATTGTACCTGTAATAATGAAAAAATATTAGTATTCAACTTTGCAATCATTTAATCCCATAATAGGAAGTATGCGCATAAAAAAATATAAAGATATTTTCGTTTCCTGGCATTGCCTTTTTCTGTGCTACTGCCTTTCTTTCAGCTTTCCCTGCGTCCTTAACTGCTGTATTTGCTTCAACGCCAGCTCTTGGCACAGCTTCTCTGCTCTCATTTTTCTCTGCTACCTGCTGTTCTCGTCTCTCCTGCACACCTTTTTCTTCCAGACTGCAAAAGCTCTGCAAATATGGCAGCACATGGTTCTGCATATCGGTCAGATCTTCCATACACTTCTGAAACTCTTCATTTCCCTTGTTTTTCAGATAACCAATCCAACTTTCATCCGTAAGTTTCAGTTCATTTTGGAGTTTCAGCTGACTTAAAATACCGCCATTTCCTGTTCCAATATCTATTTTCCCTTTGAAATATTGCAGCATTTTATCGCCTTTTTCCGCATAATATATAGTAAAAAACATCTGGGCTGTTACCATCGGCTCATCCGTCCTCGGATTACGGTCTGCGTACCATTCCTTATCCTTCTGTGCAGTACGGGAATCCAGATCTGAGAGCTTCTGACAGCGTGGTTCCATCAGCTCCCGCTTTTCACAGTAATTCACATACACCATCGGCTCTGTTTCTTCGGATATATCCGGTTCATAGAATTTTAACCGTTCTATCAACACTCCGGCTCGTACAGACTGCTCACACTCTTCCTCCACAATGTCTTTCAGATAGGAAATATAAGAACCAATATTTCCGCTTTGCAGATCCAGTATGACTTCCTGCACGGTGTCCTGCCCCGGTTCTATATGATCCCGATACTCATACGGATCAAATGCTTCTGCAATCTCATCCAGTGCCTCTGCCAGCTGTTCTGTGGTCATCTTCTCTG
>ENA-ORTZ01001853-ORTZ01001853.1-human-gut-metagenome-genome-assembly--contig:-NODE-1853-length-10995-cov-2.976051_pt1 | contig 10995 bp, 6 predicted proteins | sample MGYA00242075_ERZ509199 | MGnify/ENA primary metagenome ERZ509199 (study PRJEB26280, sample SAMEA2338824) | human gut metagenome | biome: human gut; feature: human-associated habitat; material: faeces...
GGATGCCAAGTTGCTCCGCCATGGTCTGACAGAGTTGGGCAAAGGCGTGGGAATCATCGATGAGCTGCTGATCCGGCACCCACGCGCCCCGTTTCACCGGCGGCGGTGCAATCAGCAGGATCTTGCTTCGATCCAGGGAGATGCCAGAGAGGAACCGATTCAGCCTCTCAGCGGCCTGTTCCGGGCTTCTGCCCTGGAGCAGGTCGTTGATCCCAAGCATGACGATCAGCAAATCCGTGTCGGCAGGGAAGTCTGGAGCAGTGGCAGGAATCTCCCTGCCGTTCTGACCCATGTTGCAGACGGTCCAGCCGGTTTCCTCGACCAGAATGTCCGCCCACCGGCTGTCCGCATCATAGCGACCACCCAGATAGGAGCGGGGATCGTAGCCGTAGGTATTGGAGTCACCAAAGCAGATAATGTTCATCTTGGGTTTCCTCTTCTCGGAGTAATGTTGCTGTTTTTATCAGTTGTTGGAGGCGGCCGCTCTCAGTCTCTGTTCAAGCCGCTCTTTTTCTCCGCTCCCATCCGTGCGAAGCCGCAGTAGCGGAATACCACACAGATCAAAGATCCGGTTTTTCTTTTCGTCTCTGCTTGCTTGAACACTTCCGGCGGTGTGAAAGGCAGTCCCATCTACTTCTACTGCCAGCAGAGGGGACTTGTCCATCCGGCGGAACAAGAGAAAGTCTACATGGGTCAGTGGGTTGCGGGCGTATACAGTTTCGTCCTCTTTCAATATGGTGTAGTCTTTCACCAAATTGACCAACGACACATGGACTGCACAGTCCACAAAAGAAAACTCTTCCTTCTGGAGAACATCCTGGATTACTGCATAGAGAAGATTTTCCGAGTCATATTCCGAAACTCGCCTATGCTTTTTCAGAAAGGCCCGCCTCTGTTCTGCATACCCCTGATAGAGCAAATCAAAAACGGAGTAGACCGCACTCTCAATCACCGCACAATTGTTGTACTCGATATAGCGGGCCAGATCACCGTAGTTAGTCCGATCATTTTGTGGATCCTGAGAGGTGATAACAGTTAGAGATTTGACAGCCCGGGATACCGCTACATTCAGCATTCTGGGGTCATCCACAAAGTCGGTAATAACATTATCCACCGAGGTGAGAATGATGGCGTCCTTCTCCCGGCCCTGGAACTTATGGACGGTGGCCACTTCCAGGTCCTTGCCCAGCTGTGTTTGAATTGCCGCCACCTGATCTCTGTATGGTGTAATGATGCCGATACTCCCATACCCTTGTCTCGCCAGACTTGGAAGTACCTCCTGCCGGATCACGTCGATCTGTCTTTGGTTCAAATGACCACGGGCGTGGTTGCCAGGCGCTGTCCGATACATGGTCAGGACATCCGGCTCTTCATGGTCCTCTGTCATGACGATGAGCTTCCCACCGTAGAATTTCTGGTTGCAGAAATTGATGATTTTGGGATGGCAGCGATAGTGTTCCCGCAGGAGAACCGTGGGAGCCTCCGGCCATGTGGCAATGGCAGAGGAGAGCAGACTGTGGGCAGAGAAATGGTAGATCTCCGGAAGAGAATACCGCGACCAGACCGCCTCGCTGTCCTGGAAGTTTTTGCTGTCCAGCACATTGGGAAGCTGCTGGAGATCTCCCACAATGACGATATTACGAGCACTTGCAAAGGCGAGTACACCTGTGGCTAAATCTACTTGGGAGGCCTCGTCCACGATCAAGTAGTCATAAATATGTTCAAAGTTTAGTGTTCCTTTAATGGAGTAAGTCGTACTTAAGATCACTGGATACTCCCGATTAAATTCCCTGGACTTTCCGCGAAAATCCCGTATCTCAAAGCGTCGACGTGGTTTCCGCCAATCGAATCTTTCGCTCAGTTCCGCCTGGAACAACCGCAGAGACTTTTCCGTCAGTTCTGCCATCTTTTCGTCAAATGCATATTGCTCAAGTTTCTTCTCCAGTTGAGCCTGCTCTTCCGCCAGTTCTTGTCGGCGTACCACATAGAATTGCCGCTGGAGGTATGGAATCACCAGTTCTGGCGTCTGAAGGAACACTTTCAGCGCACTGCGATTGAAGCGAAAGAGAATGGATATCTTTTGGAGCAGACCCAATTTACTCTCCTGCCGGGCATGCTGCTCGCACTCTAACCACAGGGATAAAATCTTTTGGGAGGAGAGACCCTTCACCTCATTCTTTGGTGCCTGGGCATAGGTGTTGTAGTACTCACTAAAATAGTGTTGTTCCGGCGTCAGTTGGAGGAGTTCCTGTTCAATGGCAGCAATGCGGTTCTTCGCATTGAGCATCTCGCTGAGTTCTTTGGAGAGAACGGTCACCTCTTGATCCAGCTGTGACTTCTCCTCCCGTTCCAGAACCCAAGCCGACATATCGGGGTATTGGCCGGTCTGTGCCTCCAGAAAATGCTCCTTATTGGCACGACTCCCCAGAAAAGCAGTCAGAAACGAGAGCCCCTTCTTCTCCAATTTTTCCGCTACATTCAAGGTGGCGGAGTTATTGTTAGAGACAACAGCTACCGTATGACCATTTCGAACCGCATTGGAGATGATATTTAGAATGGTCTGTGTCTTTCCGGTACCGGGAGGTCCCTGGATGATGCTGACCTGGGAGGAAAGGGCGTTCTCCACCGCTGTTTTCTGGCTTTGGTTCAGACCAAAGGGGTAGATGACTGCCTCAGGGAGCGCCCGCACTGCGGGTTTCTTGGAAGAATCTAAATAGCAGGACAGCACGGTTACGTCGCTGACACTTTTGATCCGCTCATACTGGGCACTCAGGATGTTGAGACCACCTTCGGCTACCAGACTGACCGCCGCTGCTGTTTCTTTGAAGTATTCAAAAACGCCCGCTTGCTTCTGATTCGTCAGGCAGTTTTTCAGGAGTTCCACTTGGCTTTTGGGGTATGTAAGGGCCTTTTTTCCTGTTCGTAGAAAACGGTAAAAGGGGCCAAAATCCAGAATCACATCAACCTGCGAAAGAGGATTTCCGTTCACGGCAATAATGAACTGCGATGGATCAATCCGGTTCTGTACCTTCAGAAGCTGTACTTTTTCGGCATGGTAGCGATAGGACTTTGGAGAATTGGCATAGATTACCTCGCACATACCGTTCTGAAAACGGAAGCTGGCGACGGAGTCGGTTTTATCCTGGCCATTGATTAAAATCAGGTATTGTTCTCCGTTCACCATGCTCTTCCTCCGTATCATGCAATTTTACCGCATCACTTTGTCCAATAGAGCCTGATATCCATCGATTACATCATAGACTACATCTCCGCTGCTGATAGCCTTAAAGTGCTCTCTTGCACAGTGAATCTTGGCCTTTTCAATATCCCGCAGTTGCATAGATCGCATGGAACCCTTGGTCTCCGCCACAAAATAGATGTGTTTCACCTTTCCTTCATAAAAGGCGATGGCCCAATCCGGATTATAGCGGCCCACCGGCGTGGAGATGTAAAACCCATCCGGTAGTTTCACATAGACGGCCACATGGGAGTCGACATCCAAGTCTTTGGCAAAATCCCGCTCGTTTGTGGAGTCATAGAGGATATGGTCATAGAGGTGCTTGTCCGCCTTCATAGCATTGGTACCAAGCCTGCCTTTCAGCGTCGGCTCAGTAAACACATCTGTGTCATAGCAGTCATCCAGGACGTGATAGGTGATGTGCTGAATGATGGCGGTGGCCTTCTGATCGTTGATAAGAGACGATGCCTTTATAATGAACTCCTCTGGGTTTTCCCGGAACTGGTTGAACACCGCCGGTTGAATCCCGGTCAGAATGGCGATTATTGCTTTGCGGGTCAGGCTGGTTTCCTCAACCAGTTTGCCTACCAGGTCATACTTCACAGCACTGTTCGCTCGTACCTGTTTATCCTGGGAGTACATCTCGGATTTCTTTTTAGAGAAGGAACTCCCCTCCAGTAGCGATTCCTTAGATTTTACTTCTTCCATGGAACCACTCTCTACCTTAAAGTAGATTTTGGAAACTCTCAGGTCCTTATCAAGGGATTGAATGGCCTTCTGGATCAGTTCCTGGGTGTCAAAGTCTACCACATAGACGGACTTGCTGTTGATTCTGGACCAGAGGGCCTTGAACTCCGGCATGGCCAGCTTTTCCGGGGCCACCTGCAGCTCCACATTGTTGCTCCGGGCGTTCTCTGGCTTCATAGCCCTGTCATTGTACACGGAGTCCAGAATTTCCAGAACAGAATCGGTGCAGTCTGCCGCTTCCTCCGCAATCTTCACCTGGTTGTTGGCCTTATCCTCGAAGAACTTGTCGGTCAGAGCGCCCTTGCGGTCCACATAGCCGTTGATGATCAAATCATAGCAGATGGCCTGGGCGAGAGTTTCGTCCACCACCTGCTCATTGCCAGAGGCATCCCGGAGGACCTTGCCCTTGAACAAATCCGCCGTGACCGCACGGGGGCGGTCCGCCACGGCCTCTGCCATTTCAGACTGTAGGCCTCGGGCGAAACTGTCATAGCTCTCACTGGCGATCACTGTCAGCACATTGATGTTGTGGACGTCGTTTCCCAGCACATTGGCGTCCATGCGCTCGCCGTCCTGGTTGACGCACAGGCGGAGACCACGCCCCACTTCCTGGCGTTTCCGAACCTCGCTGCTGCTCTGTTTCAGTGTGCAGATCTGGAACACATTGGGGTTGTCCCAGCCCTCCCGCAGGGCGGAGTGAGAAAAGATAAACCGTACCGGGGACTTCTTGGGGTCTCGGTCCAGCAGCAACTCCTTGTTTTTCATGATCAAGTCATAGGCGTCTTTGTCGTCGGAGGTTCGTTCCTTTTTATCGCCCAGCTTGCTGTCGGTCATGTGGCCCTTCTTGTCTACAGAGAAATAGCCCGCATGGGTGTCCTCAGCCTTGATGGATTTCAGATACTTGAGGTACTCGTCCTCCCCGATGCCAAGCTGCATAGTGGAGAGGATGTCGTTGTACTCCTCCTCGAACATATCCGCAAAGATGCCGTTGCGGGGCTGTCCGGCGGCGTCGTACTGCTTGTAGTGGGCCACCTCGTCAATGAAGAACAGAGAGAGCACTTTGATGCCCTTATAGAACAGCTGCCGCTCCCGCTCGATGTGGGAGAGAATTGTCTCCCGGATCTGGATGCGACGGAGCTGCTCTTCCGTAACCTTGCCCACCACATCCCCGGCATAGAGTTTGACGCCGTTGAGGAACTCCAGGGAGTCATCTCGGCCGTCAATGGCCTTCACCACGAAACCGTTTTTGTATTCCTCCAGCTTGGTGACGTCCCCGGAGTTGTCATAGAGGTTGTAGCCGATACCCACCTTCCGGGAGACCTTCCGCAGACCGGACCTTCCCATGTAGTCGAACTGGATGGTGGCGGTAGGATCTGCCTTGGAGAGGTTGATACCCTCCAGGTATACATAGCCGTCGGTGGCAGTAGAGCCGCTCTCGGTGATGCCCTTGACGGCGATTTTCTTCACCAGCTTCTTGTTATATGCCTCCATGGCGTCCAAACGATAGACCATGTTGTAGATGCTGTCCGACTTATGAGTAGCGGAGTAGCGCAGGGTGAAGAGGGGGTTGAACTCCTTCAGCCGCTCACGGGTCTGCTTGCCCTCCACGGACTGGGGCTCGTCGATAATCAGAATGGGGTTGGTTTTGGCGATAATGTCGATGGGACGGCGGGAGCGAAACTCATCCAGCTTCATGTAGATGCGCCGGGCGTCCTTGCCCCGGGCGTTAAAGGCCTGGGAGTTGATGATCATCACATTGATGGAGCTGTCGGAGGCAAAGCGGTCGATTTCCGTCAGCTGGGCGGAATTGTAGATAAAGAACCGTATCTTCTTCCCGTACTCCTCCGCAAAGTACTCCTGCGTCACCTGGAAGGACTTGTAGACGCCCTCCCGGATGGCCACGCTGGGTACCACCACGATGAACTTGCTCCAGCCGTAGTGTCGGTTCAGCTCGTACATGGTCTTGATGTAGGTGTAGGTCTTGCCCACGCCGGTCTCCATCTCGATGGTCAGATTATAGCGGCCCTCCAGCCGGGGAGAGGGGGCGATCTGGTTGGCCCGCTGGATCTTGTTCAGGTGCTCCAGCACAACCTGATCGCTGAGTTCCGGGACGATGGGCTCATTGCGCCAGCCGGTAAAACTCATCTCCTCCAGGGTGAGCTGGTGGGCGTCGGAACCCCGGTCCATCAGATAGGTGGGGGTCAGGTATGGCTGCCCGGCGAACACATCCACCACGGCCTTAGCGGCGTCAGCCTGAAATTTTTGATGTTTGAATTGGAGTTTCATTTCTGTACTTCCTTATGTTGGCGTGTTGAAGACCGCTTGAAGGACATAAGGGAGCGCAATTTTACCTACTTCAAATCCCTTTTCTGCAATCCATTTCAACACACCTTGAGCCTTTTCCCATTTTGATTCCTTTGATTTCTCTGCAGATAGAGAGGCTAATTTCCCCAATAAGACTTCTTTCTCCTCGTCCGATAATGATTCCTGTGGCAGAGAATTGATGTCAGAAACCATTTGCTCCAGGATAATAGAAATACTGTTTTGCATATCCTGCTGAACATTTTGGGTAATGTTGACTGAGTTATCACCATTCCGGAATTCTTTATGTAGTCCAGTTAATAGGTTAATCTTATAGTTTTGAAGTTTTGCTCGCAGTATGTTTGCATCACCTATGAAATTAACTGTTTTTGACATTGTTTTTACTGGACTATAGTTATCCAACCCAGTTCGTATTCCATTGATTTCTTCATCATAGACTGCAATAATTTCGTTTTGTAATTTTTCGGCAGCTGATACGTCATTACTATCAACCGCCTTTGTCAATTTTTGAATGTATTCATCAATCATTTGAACTTTATCTGTCATTGCAAAGTTCAAAGATAACACCTCCTCAAATCACCTTCACCCGAGTATCCGGGGCCAGGAGCTTAAAAATCTCCCCCACGTTGATCTTCTCCGGGCTGGTGGCAAAGCCGCTGTCCCGGAACACGGCCCGGAGAGGTTTCCGCTTGGCGATCTCCCGGATGACACTCTCCGGGATCTTCTCGTCAAAGCAGGCGATCAGGTCGCCGTCGTTGTAGGTGTGGACGGTGCAGCCCTCCACCTGCTCAGAGCGGTAGGGCATGGACAGGGGCAGACCCCACTCCAGCAGGCAGCCGAACAGTAAGTCCAGGTCCGTGCGGTCGGGCTTGATGTTGCTTTCCATCTTCTGGAGCATCTGCTGGTCGTACTCCTGAGCGGAGTAGTAGACGTCCTCCATGTTGGTGTCGTCCAGCTTGAGGACACGGAAACCCACGTCCAGGTTCTGGGTGGTCATAGGGCTTTCTTCCTTGATTTTTTCTCCGGCCCGGCGGATGCGTTCTTTTGCAAGTTCTGGGATAATGTGTGGCCGATTCAATTCATCAAGAACTGATATTGCATTTTCCGCAATGCGCTTCGCATTTGCGGAAGGGCTTTTGAGCATAGGCTCAATGTTTTCTGGAAGTTGAACCAAAATATAATGGTAATTACACCCAAACAAGTTTGCGCGATAAACGGCTTCTGCAGTAGTAGCGGAGCCGCTAAAAAAGTCCATAACAATATCATCTTTCTGCATTCCAAAGCCCAGCAAGAATTTTATTAGGTCTACTGGTTTTGGATTTGAAAAAACATCTTTTTTGAAGTACTCATAGACATCACTCGCCCCAGTACTTGTTGTTCCTTTATCATCAATTACAAATTCTGTTGTAAATATACTTCGTGGAGTTTTTCCTGTGGGCATCCGTTGCTTAAACTGGACCGACCACTTGTCTCCAGTCTTGATTATCCGAATTTCTCCTGCTTTTATGTCAGCTTCGAAACGTGCTTTTGAGCGAAGCCAACTTATGGGGTTCCCGTCCTCGTCATATTCTAATACTGTTCCGTCTGGACAGGTAATTGGATAATACTGTTTTCCGGATTTTCGCTTGAATGTATCCCAATAGAATTTTCCAATGTCATCTTCTTCCTTGTAGCGTTTGATGTAGTCCTCAGAATACAATTCGTAAAATTCGCCTAAGAGCGATTTATTCCGTGCATAGGCCATGATATATTCATGTTCCACGGCAATATATTTTGAATCATTTCCGCCTCCCTTTTTATTTTGCCACACAAGTAAAGCAACGAAGTTGGAAACGCCAAAGACTTCATCACAAAGATTGCGAAGATTGGTAACTTCTCCATCATCAATGGAAATGAAAATAACTCCATCATCCGCCAGCATATTTCTCGCCAGCATTAGCCGGGGAAACATCATGCTGCACCAGTCGGAGTGGAACCGGGGGTTGCTCTCGGAGTTCTCCGCAAACTGCTTGTTACCCTCTTCGTCAAATAGGCCGATCTGCTGGTCATACTCCTGCTTGTCCATCTCAAAGCGGTCATTGTAGATGAAGTCGTGGCCGGTGTTATAGGGCGGGTCGATGTAGATCATCTTCACCTTGCCCAGATAGGCCTCCTGGAGCAGCTTGAGCACCTCCAGGTTGTCGCCCTCAATGTATAGGTTTTCGGTGGTGTCCCAGTTCTTGCTCTCCTCGGGACAGGGGCGCAGGGTCTTGCGAATGGGCTTGTTGGCCTCCACGATAGAGACCTTCTTGCCCACCCAGGTGAACTCGTAGGCCTCGTCCCCCTCCAGCACATCGTCGGACAGCATCTGCCGGAGCAGTTCAAAGTTGACGGCCTTTTTCAGCCCGCCCTTGCCGTCCGGCCCTTCCGTGACGCACCCGGGGAACAGAGCGGCGATCTTCTCTATATTCCGCGCCGTCAAGTCCGGCGTCTCAAATCTCATGTGGTCCATATTGTAGCCTCTTTCTAAGAAGAATTATCCATTGTTCTCGCTGATAAGATGGTTTCGTACCTGATCTAAGATATCATCAGAAAGATGGGAGAGCTGTTTCTGGTATTCTTCCAGTTCGAGTTGAGCGTTCTCTTTATTGTAATACTGATGATTAAATTGAACTATTTCTTGTGATGACTCGCAGATGATTCGCCACAAATCGAATCGAGAGAGTGCTGATCTTGATAGTTCACCGAGTTCTTTATAACTATTGAAAATTTCTTTAGAGATAAAGGGGGCGCTTCGCTTATTTTGCATGTCTGCCTCATCGATATGTTGAGCGATCACATAGCAAAAGTCCTTTATCGACTGCACACCTTCTGGAAGCGAAGCCCCTCGAGCAACCATGACAGCCGCACCAATATCATAAACCATTGTCAAATGTTTTTCAGATAAGGTTTGATATATTTCGAATTCATGGTCAAACCTCACCTTGGTGATATATAGCCGTCTTTCGCTCTTTGCTTTTGCCCGTTCGACTATGCTATTTCCGAACATGCCAAGCAATGTCCCGCCAACGCCAATCAAAGCGACAAGAACTGTATCTGTCATGCCCTATCCCTTTCTTTCCGTCACGTCTTCAACACTATGCGTAGCACCACTTACCATTAGAACTATTTTCTTTTCTGCTATGTTTTTGCTCGCGATCCGTTTAGGTAATATATGCTTTATTTTTTCCACATTTGGCTCGGCTCCAAATGTAGTAAAAAATCAGTAAATAGGATCGCATTAAGAGCCATCTTCTTGCTTGGATATTTATCATACCACGAATGAGCAATTCCGTGTCTTCCTGGTACATCGGCTATAACGTCTCCGGGTTTTCGGCAATCATAAAAAATGAATTCCTCACAGAAAGAGTCAAAAATTTCGTCATAGCCATTTTCGTCAATCAACATAGCCAGGTTTTCACGCGTTCTTTTATTGGTACGGTATTCATTTGGGCAATCGGACTTTTCTGCAATAATTCCTTCCCAAAGACTAACTAAAGTGTTTACCGTCAAAACGAACTCACTGCGGTAGTACGCATGGACTGTTTGATTGAGAATCTTCACCTTAAAGCGGGGTAATCCAACTTCTCGCCAGCCTTTTCTAATTTCCTCAACTTTTGACTTTGTGTAATATCGGAATATTACACGATCCAACATGGAGGTTCTCTTTTTACTTTCTTTAGTAGCACTAATGATCTCGTTAACCCTTGTGGCTAACCCAATTTCAGCATCCCACACAGCAGACGGGATCCAGCGGGCCTTATGTAGAGCTTCAAGAAGGATTTTGTTATAAAGCCCGGATTCCTCCGGTTCAATATAAATGTTAAGCCAGTTCGGGACATTATTAAGAAAGTCTAACCAAGGCGAGGTGCCGAGGTTCTGCAGCCATCGAAGGACTGGAGGTTCAATTTGAGGGATAACCGGCGTCGGCAAACTATTTATAACATTTTGTACAGAACAAACCATCGCAAGAGCGTCTGTATCAAGAAAATGTGCGTTTTCAAAAGCTTGAATTGCAGGGTTTATCCCGGCAGTCAACTGAGAAAAATCATAACAGGAAGTGAGCTGCTGGGCAATTTCTTGCGCTCTTGTAATTTGTGGAGTATAAGCTTGCAACATTTTGGACTGATTTTCGATCAAGCGTCTAAGAGCTTCTGGGATAGGATCCTCAAATAAAAAGTTTTTCTTCAAATTAAATCATCTAACTCCTTCCTCAACTTCTTTAACTCTGCATTCAGCTCCACCTGCCGGTTGAGCTGTTTTTCTTTTCGGATTTTGTTCTCCAACGCTGTGATCTGTTTCTGGAGCTGTTGCCGCCGGAGGTTCCGCTCCACGGATTCATACAGGCTCTCCGCTCGGGCAGGTGCAAGACTTTCCCCGGCGACTTGCCGCACAAAATTCTCGTACACAGCGTCCAGAGAATGGCCCTCCATGTTGAGGGGAAGTTGGTCTGCTTTTGTCCAGTCGGTGTGATAGTATCGGCTGACTTTGAAGGCGGAACTGCCGGAGGCGGCTTCTTTGTAGCCGATCCAGGTCTGGTATTTCTCCTCGTATTCCAGCAGGAAGAGAATGTGGTAGGGGATCTCTCTGTCGATTTGGAGCAGGACGGATTCGTCTGACTCTGCCAATAATCTGAGTGCTAAAAAGAGAATTATTAAGATTAATAAAAA
>ENA-ORTZ01001855-ORTZ01001855.1-human-gut-metagenome-genome-assembly--contig:-NODE-1855-length-10992-cov-3.505166_pt1 | contig 10992 bp, 7 predicted proteins | sample MGYA00242075_ERZ509199 | MGnify/ENA primary metagenome ERZ509199 (study PRJEB26280, sample SAMEA2338824) | human gut metagenome | biome: human gut; feature: human-associated habitat; material: faeces...
GCCGCAGCCCATGGCCTCGAGGTCGGCCACGATGGCAGCCTCACCCTCGGAGTGCTTGCCGCCGCGCATGCCGGTGTACTTGCCGGACTGGACGAGTGTGCCCTCAGCAGCGTGGGCGCAATCCCAGTCGACGGTCTCGGCATGGAAGGTATCGATGGTCTCGCCGCCAGCCTCGACGGCAGCGCGATCGTCATCGTCCAGGATGATCGGCACGATCGGCAGGTCGTACTTGCGGGCAAACTCAAAGTCGCGCTGGTCGCCGCAGGGAACGGCCATGACGGCGCCGGTGCCGTAGTCGGCAACGACATAATCGGCAACCCACACGGGGACCTTCTCGCCGTTGACGGGGTTTACAACATAGCGGCCCGTGAAGGCACCGTGCTTCTCGAGGGTGCCCTGGGCACGCTCGACGGCAGAGATATGCTTGGAGTCCTCGACGATCTTGGTGACGGCCTCCTCGTACTCCGTGCCCTCGACGAGCTCGTAGCTCAGGTAGAGTGCGGCGTCGGGATCGTTCGTGCAGAAGGGCAGAAGCTTGAGTGCGGCCGTCTGCGAGCAGTCGTATTCCGGAGCGAAGCCCTCGGAGAGCAGCAGCGTGGTCATCGAGACGCGGCAGTCGTCGTTGCTGACTCCCCGGACGGTCACCTCCATGCGGTAGTGACGGTTACGCCGCAGGTTGAAGTCGTCCGTCGTATTGCTGCCCAGAAAAATGTAGTAGTTCAGCGGAACGCCCATGAAGCTCGCATGGATATGGACGAACGTCGCTCCTTCGGGGGCATGGGCCATGTCCCGCAGCCGGGGTTCGGTGACGGCCGGGTTCGTGCCGCGCAGGTTCTCGGGCAGGTAGTACGTGCGGGCGGGCACGCTGTTGTCCGCAATCTCCTGCTGGTCGAAGCCCGAAAGCAGTGTTTCCGTGGCAGGCCGGTTGTCGGCGAAGGGCGTGAGGGTGGCCGGCACGCTGCGCAGCGCAATGGAATGCAGTTCGAGACCCGGCGGGCACTCCTCTCCGAGCGAGACGCTCAGATCGAGCCGTGCGAGGCATCGCTCCAGCCGCAGGGGTATCTCGGTGGCTCCTTCCACGCGGACGCTTTGCCGGGCGGACATGGCGATACCCTCTCGGGCGAGTTCCTCGTCGTTGCACAGCGGCAGCGTATAGGCGGCCAGTCGTTCGGCCGTCAGCTCGCCCGGATCGCCTCCCGTATTGGCCAGCGCGAACAGTTCGTAGTCGCCCGGGGGTAGGGTCAGCGAAACGCGGCTTCCGGGATTTTCGAGGTAGAGATGCTCGGAGGCTTCGGGTGTCGTTTTATGGAAGAAATAGAGGCTCAGATCGTGCACGGCGCTCTCCTGTACGGTACCGTCGTCGCTGCGGGTCATGGCCTCCGGACTCAGACGCAGGGTCAGGGTCGTCTCCCGCTCCGTATCGGGCACGGGCACATCGTGGGCCGAGAGGCAGCCTACCAGTGTACAGCAGAGTGCGAGAAACGACTGAAACAGATATTTTCGGATTGTCATAGTAAGCGAAGGTTATGGGCGGGGCTTTCGGGCCCCGGGCCGGAATGAAACAATGGGAAATGAAGACGGAATGAATCGAAAGACGATGGCTATGCGCCGATACCGATCGTCTGTGTGGCTGGGGGTTCTCAATCGGCCACGGTGATCGTAGCCATGATGTTCGCGCCGGTCAGACCGTCGAGGGATACCTGCCCGCGAGTTCGACCTCATAGGTCAGCGGAGCCTGATCGGCCGTCGTCGCGAAATCGCCGTCGCGGTCGTAGGTCGCATCGAGGGTCGGCAGCACTCGGCTGCCGGCGGCGAGCGATCCGTTCTCGAAGAGATAGAACAGGCTGTCGTATCGATCGCCGGATGCCTCTGCGTTTTGCGAGTGAGCGTACGACATGGCTCCTGTCGAGGCCGTGCCGCTGAAATACGGGGTTTGGGAGGCCGCTCTCGAAATGCGGGCCGCGTCGATGCGGACTTTGCCGGCATACTTCGATGCGAACTGGCTCGAGAGCGATGACTGTACGGCGTGGCCACATCACGTTTAAGCGTGATGGCTATGTCGGTAGCCTGTCCCTCGGCGGGTATGGTCTTGGTCGTGGTGCCGCTCATCAGGAAACCGCCGGAATGTTTGGCGGCGGCGGACACTTCGGCGAAGGTGCCGTTGTAGAGGGCCGCGGAGGTTTCCTTGAGCGACAGCAGAGCCGCTTTATCGGCGATATCGTTGACCGAGGTATCGGCGATAGCATAAAACTCTACGCTCTTGCCGGCTGCGCTTCTGGGAAATGCAAAAGTAGCTTTCTTGGCCGAGACTTCCGAGAGGGTAAAGTTACGCTTTACGATCAGGCTGCCGTCCGTGTCGAAGCAGGACAGAGAGATCGACGACAACGATTTCTCTCATGCCTCGGTCGTCGAGTTCGGATCGAAAAAGGCGCGGGTGGCGTTCGGTTCATCGGTAAACGATACGGTGACTTGTCCCTCTCCCGAAACCGGAGAATTCATTTCGTACGTTTCCTTGCCGCAAGAGGCAAACGTCCAAGCGGCCAGCATGGCCGTAATCCGACTTTTCATCTGAGATACTTTTAATGTAATGGGTTAATACTAAAAAATGCTTCGATGCAGCCGTTCGGGAACGAATGTATCATTGTTCTTCCAGCGATCTTACATATTCGCTGCCGGGGGCACATTGTTTTTTATAGATGAATTTCGGCTATCCGACTCATTGACAAACCGATATATTTATGTCAATAGCAAAAAAACGATACGGCGGGCAAATAAAACGGACAAGCTGCAACACAACCGCTTTTGCCGATGTCGATACCGATATAAACCATAACTGAAAGAATTTAAGTGAAACTACATCTTGTAAACCATTGTCGCGAACACGGGCTCTACATGGCTTAACGAACTGTCCGGTTTTCAGATGCAAGGCACGGGGACGGAACGTTACAGACGGTTTCTAAACCAACATCGAATCTGTCTTGCTCCATGCCTGATACTGTAGAAATAATTCAATTGTTTGACTATGTACAAATGTACGACGTTGGAACCCGGCCAGTACCCGGTCGACGATGCCGGAGTTCAGCCGAGCTGTTCCGGTCAGCGGTAGCAGAACCAGTAAACGTGTATGACGAGCAGCAGAACGCTGCTCGTCCGCATGAACTGCATGACCTTGGCCAATCCTCTCGGATCGTCTTCGTGTTGCATGGGATAAAGGAATTAGGCAGACAAAGATAACGGTACTCCCGTGAAAGGGAGATCTAAGACGAAGGATGTCACCGTGTGGCACCTTCCGGCACCCACAGGCCGCCGAAGCGGAGATATAGAGAAAGCCGTACCACTACGCCTCCCTCTTGTGGAATATTGGGCGGTTTGGGAGGAGTCTCTACTTTCCGATGGATACATCCGGTCCGTGACATTCGAGGAAAGAACTGTTTCTCAAATTTACAGAATGAGTCGAAAACAAATAATCCGGACATTATGTCCGGATTATTTGCAACGGTTAGAAAAACTATTTGGTTCTTACTCTTTTCAACTTAGTACGCTCATCGTACTGCAATTTATTCTTGTTGATTATTCTTATAATATGATCACTTGGGTCCCAATAAGGAGATGCTAATAATTCAGAAAGGTCATGTTTATAAGATTCCTCATAAATAAGACGGATACTATTTTCTGTTTCTTGAATCCATTTCCCTGTGTAACCTCTCCGATGATATGCCTGAATATTGAACGTACTGTCTTCCGACAGATGCAATTTCATAAGACGCGGTTTAAAACCTAAGAATTTTCCCTGAAAGGTTCCACTCATCGCATAGGGACGAGCCGTCGCACACGAAGATAGTCCGAACAAACCGATAACTGCGACAAACAAAAGCTGTTTCATTTTTTATAATATATATCGTTTAACATTTCTTTCAATGGGATATTATCGTCAAAACCACGGAATTCATGTATAGCTCGAGGATAAGCCTTTATCAACGCCGATTTTGTCGAATTGATATTAACCGGATAAAGTCCTGTTCCGGAACCTCGGTTATAGTCGTATTTATAGGCTCCGGTAGCAGCATCCTGCAATCCCTGCACCCAAGCGGGATTGATATCCGTTAAGGAATTGACCTGTGTGGATGAACTCGGGAGAGAAAACGGATCGTATAAATATTGGGCCCGATATGCACTGACTTCATCGTAAATATCCTGAGCATACGTCATTTCTTTTCCCAATGACGATAAAGCAACATCCCCTGTTTCGAATTGCCCGGCATGGGTCACTTCGTGAACGAAGTTGGCCGTATTCGTATAATTGATCATTATTGTTTCACTTTCTGCATCGAACGAAAGGTGTCCTTCGTTTCCAGCGATAGTATTCAATGCATATTTTGGGAACTGTTCTCTATGACATTCATCGTTTCCAACGTTGCACCGATACCGGCAATACGCTCGCTCAACCAATTGATTCTGTCTTGTTTGGCTCCCTTGAGAGTCAATTTTTCCAGCCTTTGGGATAACAGAGCCTGTTTCGATTGGATTTCGGCACTCAGTCTTCTCCATTCTCTCAAATCGGCTTCAACGATTATCATGCCGTCCGGATCGACAAACCTGATCGGATTATTTCTGCAATAAGCATAAGGGCTGACCGAATAGTCTTTCTCGGCCAACGGGTCCTGCGTGAACCACCGGCCGATCCCTGTCCGATACATCCTCGCCCCGTAATCGAGCATTCCCAAATCGCCCGTAACCTGCTCCTCCTTTCCGTTATACTTGTACCGATTGACGGCCGAAACGGCATACGTGCTCTCGGGACAACGTTCTCCGTAAGGATAGTAGTCGTTCTGTTCCCGAACCGTTCCCGCTTGGTCCACGATCACGCGAACGCTGCCCAAATGGTCTTTCACGAAGTAATCGACCGCACCGTTCGGCCGCAGCGCGCCCCCGTCGAACAGGGCCCGATCCAACGACAACGATCCGTTCGTACGTACATATATCAAAGAACCTAAACAATCATAACCGTTAGCCCCGTCGCTCACCGACAGTTTCACCCCGTCGGCAGAGTAGGCGTACTTCGCTTTCAAAACTCCGTCCGGGCCCGTAACCTTCTAAACATTACGTCTGACGATACTCTAATAACATAAAAACGACGCTTTCTCAAATTTACGGAATTGTCTGGAAACAAACAAGCCGCGACGAAAATCGTCGCGGCTTGTATCGATCTTCGAAACAGATTTATCTGTCGGATTGCAAACCATCCGGAAGATGTTTTTTGATATACTGTTTCACATAGTCCAATCGAGTCAAATTATTACCTTGTTCTCGAGCACTTTCTTGTTGGGAATCGTAAAAATAAAGTGCCTTTCCGGGAAATACAATAAGTGTTCTTATATCTGCTTTTCCTTCTCGCATTTCTTGTTCTATATAATCTTTAATCCCAGAATCTTCATAAGCATAACACATTTCAAGAAAAACCTGATGTTCTTTTAAGAAATCGGTCAATTCGTCAATCATCTTTTTGACCTCTTTCTTATCATTTTCATTTCTTGAACGTCCATGTTCAACTCCTACTACATGATTTAATGTATCGAGCTTCCACACGGCAACAAACTGGACGTTATTGTCCAGCATTTGTTCTACACAACTGTCCCCGTACATCGTTATCAACGACTGGGCAATTCGTGCAGCATTGCGATTGAGGCAACAATAATCCGTCGAAATCTTCTGTGCCGAAAGTAATGAAGTGCTTATTCCCGTAAGCACACCTATCAATAATAATCTTCTCCACATGATTTTCGATTTATTTCCCGTAAGTATCTCTTATCAGTTTCTGCAAACAGAAAGGCGCTACCGTCGTACTCCGCCAATAATGGGTATTTCCATGATTTGCCTGTTTGTTGAATTCTGCATATCGATTTGCCGCATTTATGTATTCTGTAATGAACTCAGAGGACATAACTTTATGAGAACCTATGATTGCATTATCATCTCCATAAATTCCAATTCCGACTTTATTCTGAAACGTCTCCATACCTTTTTTCTCTGAATAACCGCTTCCTCCGGGTTGATCCATTCCTATTGCCGTTACAGCTACTTTGGCTTCGAACTCCCGGTTGAAATCTCCTTGTTGATACTCATCCCGATTATCATGCTGATAGGCATGGAACAATTCTTCGATCAATACTTCGTCACCGATATAAGACATGCCTTCGAGAAACATAACAGTCCCTCCGCCATTTTTATTCGACATAAACTGTCCGGAAACATGAGAACCCGATTGATCCAATGCCGTTTGTCCGAATTCGATCGCATATACTTCGCTCGACTGTTCCAAACTCCGGTACATCGTTGCAAATAGATTGCTGCTTTCTACGAGTGCATCGGCAGCCTTCTTATAAATAGCCATCTGATCCTTCGATAGCATAGTCGTATCGATTTTCATACCATCCGGATCAATAAACCTTATCGGATTATTATTGCAATAAGCATACGGGCTGACCGAATAGTCTTTCTCTGCCAACGGGTCCTGCGTGAACCACCGGCCGATTCCGGCCTGATACATCCGTGCCCCGTAATCGAGCATCCCCAGATCGCCGACGGTCTGTTCCTCCTTGCCGTTGAACTTGTACCGATTGACGGCGGAAATTGCATACGTGCTCTCGGGACAACGTTCTCCGTAAGGATAGTAGTCGTTCTGTTCCCGAACCGTTCCCGCTTGGTCCACGATCACGCGAACGCTGCCCAAATGGTCTTTCACGAAGTAATCGACCGCACCGTTCGGCCGCAGCGCGCCCCCGTCGAACAGGGCCCGATCCAACGACAACGATCCGTTCGTACGTACATATATCAAAGAACCTAAACAATCATAACCGTTAGCCCCGTCGCTCACCGACAGTTTCACCCCGTCGGCAGAGTAGGCGTACTTCGCTTTGGGCGTATCGTCTGCTCCCGTTACCTCTTGTAACAAATTTAGCAAATTGTAGCTGAATCGCAAGTCCCCGAGAGCATCTTTTTTCATATTGCCGTTGGCGTCGTATTCGCAGAAGGAGGACGCTCCCGCAAGGCCCAGCAGACGGTTCCCGTCGTACGCATAGCAATAGTCCGAGGCAACGCCTCCGGTATGGCGCGAAAGAGTCAGGATGTTGCCGTTTCGGTCGTAGGTAATCCCCTTTTCGGTGTAGCGGTCTGCGGCGGCGGTTCCCTCGTAGTGAGTCGCTCCGAGCAGACGTCCCAGACCGTCGTAGGCGAAAGCATAGGTATCGACCGGATGATCGCCCTCCTTATGCTGCCATTCCCATTCGGAGATGTCGCCCGAATAACGGGCGGCACCGCCCAACGCCGGATTTTGGTAACGGAGCTTCATGCCGAACTTATCGCTGTTCTGCTGGGCGAGCCAGCCCCGCACGTTGTAGGCGCAGGTCTCGGTCAGCACGCCATCCCCGGGGCCGAACTGCCGGGACGAAAGCTGTCCTAAAGCATTGTACCTGTAAGAGACACTGCCCGGAGCGCCATCGTTCAGGGAGGCCGTCGCACTCTGTGGGCGGCCCGCATGGTCGTAGGCGAACGTCGAGACCAGCACGTCGGGGGCGCTTTCCGTATCGGGCGCGTGTTCTTCCCGGACTCCCAGCGGGTTGCCCGTAAAGTCGTAGCGATAGCTGCAACGGCTGACGCCGCCCAAATGGTTGGCCGCGACGCTCTGTACGAGGCGGTGACGGAAATCGTAATAGTACGCCTCGCCGAGTGGCGTGCTTTCGTCCGTACCGAGCCGGGCCGTCAGGCTGCCCGTTCGCAGGGAGCGGGCTCCGTCGCTGCCGCTCCACTCTCCGTAGCCGTCTCGGGCGGAATAAGCCAGGGCCTCGAAGCCGTCGCGCTCCATAAAGTCGTATCCGTCGTAATAGTCGGCGGTCAGAACCGATGCCCCGGTCAGGGTACAAGAGCCTTCTTCGCAGGACAAGGCGTAACCGGCTAACGGACCGTCGGCACCGTAGACGGCCTCGAGGGTTTTCCCGTCGAGGCATCCGGGCGCTATTTGCGAACCGGACATGCCTGTACAGATACCGGTAACCGCCTTGCGTCCCAGCCCGTCGGACAGGGCGAAAGACCATTCTTCGCGCGAGCGTTGTTCGCCGTCTTGTGTGAAAATGAGCTGGTCGGCATCGTCATAGACGTAAAGTATCTCTTCGGCCCCCGGCAGCTTTTTGCCGATACAGCGGTTGCGGGCGTCGTAACGATAGAAATAGCCCAGTCCCGTGCAAAAATCGGAAGTCGGGTCGATCGTTCCGGAGGCGGGCAGCTGTGCGGACGCCTCGGGCGGGAATACGGCCCGCAGGTTTCCGAAACAGTCATAAACGTAATAGGTGTCGAAAAACTCGGAGTCCGCGACGCTGCGCGTGAGCAGGAGCAGTCCGGCTTTGTCCCGGAATTCGTAACGGAGGCGTCCGTCTTCGTCGGAAAAACCGGTCACGTGAAGTTCCCCGGCGGGATAGTCGCCGGAACGAGAGAGGGAAAGGGTTTGCCGGTCACTGCCCGAAACGATGCGGGCGCAACGTAATTCTCCTGAAGCCGTATTGGTCAGGTAAGAGGTCCGCTGCGCTTTACCGGCTTCGCGCCACTGCGCTCCCGGACCGTACTGTTCGACGGGCCGTCGGAGCGGGGAGGCTTCGTAGCGGATTTCGGAATAGGGAACGGTATCGCCGAGGTTACTCGTTCGGGCCTGCGCTTCGAGCGTCGCGGGAGTCACGTAAGCGCCGTTGTTGCCGGGCAGGGAAGCCGGAAGCCAGCTCCGGGACTCGCGCCCGCAGGGGTCGTAGGTTTGCAGGCTCGCCAGGTCTCCGTAGCCCGGAGCGGCCCCGATTGCGATGCTCTGGACAGGGCGGCCCAGACCGTCGAAATAACGGACCGTCCGCATGCACCGGTCCGGAGCGGGGGTCTGCGAATCGAAAGTCCCGGTCAGGGGCGTGTATTCCTGAATGTAGTTCTCGTCGGAAAGTCTCACGGTGACGGTAACGCACACCACATTGGAATAGAACCGGCCGACTTGCGAGACGACCACGCGGCGGAAATAGGTGGTGGCCGAAAGCTGTTCGGGCCGGTAGGAAACGTCCGAAGCCTCGGGAATCGCACTCCACTGCGTACCGTCGGTAGAAGATTCCCACGAAAGGGTATAGCTCCCGGACGAAACGGACGGATCGACGAGGCTTTCCAATCCGGCGGGCCGCTGCGAATCCCCGACGGTCTGGTCGCCGGAAATCGTGCCCGGGTCCACCGCAACGACCGTCACACAGACCGTGTTGGAATAGACCGTGGTAACGGGCGTAGCGAATCCCCGTCGGAAATAGGTGGTCACCGTCAGGGGACCGGGCTGATAGGAGGTTTCCGCAGCACCTGAGATCGTCTGCCACGGACCGGAAGACGTGGGGGCAGACTGCCAGAAATAGGAGCTTTCCGTGGCGGCGGTCATAGCGAGAGAAACGTTCGGCAGGACGGCAGGTTGTACGGAGGCCGCAATGGTCTGGTCGCCGTCGATGCTTCCGGGCGTAGTTGCCACCGTTTCGACCCAAACCGTGTTGGAGTAAACCGTCTTGGTGGATGAACGGAAGACCCGGCGGAACCATGTACTTTGCGCGAGGGCGCCCGGTTGGTAGCTCATCTGGCCTGTCGTACCCGAAATCGCACTCCACTGGTCGCCGTTCAAGGACGACTCCCACGAGACCGTCCCGGAACCGTCCGTCGCGCTGGGATCGGTAACGCTTTGTAGAATTGCTGGCGTAGTCGATGGTTCGATTTTTTGGTCTCCCGAGATAGAGCCGGGAGAGGTCGTAACGACCGTCACGCAAACGGTGTTGGAATAGGCCGTTTTCGTCGCGGAAGTCGTAACGCGACGGAACCAGGCCGTCGCAGTCAGGGCGCCGGGCTGATACGAACTGCCCGTAGCACCTGCTATCTTCGTCCAAGGTCCCGATGCCGATGCGGCGGACTCCCACGAAAGGGAGTAGCTTCCTCCCGAAAAGCTCGGAGATGTGCTGTTCGACAGGACTGTGGGCTGTGTTCCTTTCTCGATCTTCTGATTTCCGGAAATGGAACCCGGAGAGGTTGTGACGACCGTAACGCAAACTACGTTCGAGGAAGCCTGTTTGGATGTGGAACTGGTAATGGTACGACGGAAATAAGTCGTCGCGCTCAAAGGTCCGGGTTGATAGGCTTGCGAGCCCGAAGTTCCCGAAATATCGCTCCACGGACCGGAGGAAGCGGGTGCAGACTGCCACATGATCGTATAGAACCCGGACGATGCGCTGGCAGCGACGACGCTTTCCAACCGGGTCGGCTGAGTCGAGGATTCGATGGTCTGATTCCCGGAGATCGTTCCCGGAGTGAGCGTGATCTCCGCATCGCGGACTTTGACGAGCACCTCGTTGGAATAGGCTTTTTTGGTAACGGAGCCTTCCGTGTAATTGATTGCCCGCCTGTAATATGTCGAGCGCGACACCACCCCCGGATCGTAATACTCGGAAGTCGCTCCCGGAATCGGAGACCAAAATCCGGAGAGGTAATAGTCCTCCCAGCAATATTCCCAAGAGAAAGTATAAGGTACATTGCAGTAAGGCAACACGCCGTTTTTGATCCGCTGAGCTTGGGTGTTCGCATCGATGGTCTGGTCACCAGTAATGGTTCCCGGATTGGCGAACACGCTTTGTGCGCGGCATATGTTTCCCGTCCAATGGCAGCACGCCAGAAACAGGAAAAACAAATAAGAAATAACTATCTTTTTCATAACTCGAACGATAGAATCCCGGCTCCGCCGTTCCCATCATGTCCGGGCGGAATACCGTAAGAGCCGGAATTATTTTTTATAATTATAATCGTAGTATTTCAGCGTTCTCTTCGTGCCGTTCTCCATGAAGTAAACCTCCCGGAGCCGTCCCTGATCGTCGTAATCGTAGTACGTCGTGAGACCCTGCGGGTCGGTGGCCGAAACCATGCCGATGAGCGGCTCGTAGGTATAGGTGG
>ENA-ORTZ01001856-ORTZ01001856.1-human-gut-metagenome-genome-assembly--contig:-NODE-1856-length-10990-cov-5.237403_pt1 | contig 10990 bp, 6 predicted proteins | sample MGYA00242075_ERZ509199 | MGnify/ENA primary metagenome ERZ509199 (study PRJEB26280, sample SAMEA2338824) | human gut metagenome | biome: human gut; feature: human-associated habitat; material: faeces...
GCTGACTGGCCAGATCAATCCGGTCCATACTCTCCCTCGGAGTCTGCACATAGAGAGCAACGAAAGTCGTATTATATCGTGTTGCCAGACGTGCCGCCTTCCGGATAATCCTCCTGGGTGTTTTCTCATGACTACTGATACAAGCCATGAACTTCTCATGCCTGATTCCGACCGAGACACCCATCACAACCTCATTCTCCACCTTCTTCTCCACCCGGAGCGCCACTTCCTTCAGAGCCAGTTCCCGCAGTTGAAGGATATTCTCGGTCCGGAAGAAATTATCCAGCGCTGTCTGAATCTTTTCCGGACGGTATATCTTTCCTGCTTTCAGACGCGAGATCAGTTCTTCCGCTGTCAAGTCGATATTCACCACTTCATCCGCTTCCTGAAGCACACTGTCCGGCACCCGTTCTTTCACCTCGATCCCTGTAATCTCCTGCACTTCTTCATTCACACTCTCGATATGCTGGATATTGATTGCGGAAATCACATTAATCCCCTCATCCAACAGAGTCATCACATCCTGCCAACGTTTCTCGTTCAAACTGCCTTCCACATTGGTGTGTGCCAGTTCGTCCACAATCACAATCTCGGGATGAAGGCGGATAATGGCGTCCACATCCATTTCCTCCAACTCTTTTCCTTTATAGAAAATTTTACGTCGGGGGATCACAGGCAGCCCCTGCATCAGAGCCTCCGTTCCGGCACGCCCGTGAGTTTCAATATAGCCGACTTGTACATCCACCCCATTCTCCAGTAGTTCATGAGCCTCCTGAAGCATACGGTAAGACTTCCCTACACCGGCTATCATGCCGATATAGATTTTAAACTTGCCTCGATGAGACTTCTTGATCAGATCCAAAAAATGTTGTACACTCTGTTCTCTATCCATATCCATTTCATTAATTGCTGTTTATAAACTATTTCAACCCGTAGTAATCATCACGATCACCACGGGTTTCTGCATAATAAAAATTCATGAGTTTATATCTATGGTCTTAAAGTTACGCCAAAAACCAAAAAAGCATCTTCAACACATGGATTCCATATAGCCTGTGCAAATATCGGCAATGAAAACTTATCATTAATTTTTATCTCTGTCATTCCTTTTAAAGCTACATTAGTCACGGCGAAGCCACTATTCGTGTACATACCCTCCGCCTTATACGGTACTGCGCCGCAAGTTACATTTAAATCGACATTTTTCACACTGAAAGGATAGTTCAGTTCCAGATAGGAGGAATAATTCTGTTTCAGTTCTCCGCTATCATTCAGCTTCTTGTCTTTTCCGGCAAACATCGTATACCACGCTACGGACAGGGGAAACTTCTCTACGGGCAACGTATAAGCCAATCCCGCCTCAAAATGATGTCCCGTCTCGTGGCTCTTAAAATTAAAATATTTATATGCCCCTTCACCTTCCCACCACAAATCGGCAACCGTCAGCGTAGGTCCCGCCTCACCAAACTTATAGGCAAGAGTCAGATCCAGTTCTTTATTCCCTCCACTGAAATTAGTAGATCCCCATGCGGTAACAGAAAAATTATCGAACCCAAACCCCAGCGTGGGTTGAAAAGCCGCACCTCCACCCTGGTACATTCCCCGCCAGACATAGGAACTGACAATATCTCCCTGCACAGCAAATTCCTGTGCTTTTGCATCCGTTATACCCGATACGCATACAGTTGCCGTAACCAATGCTCCTACAACAATCTTCTTACTAAAAAAACTCTTCATATTTATCTTTTTATTTTATGTTTCTAAAAAAGAGCAGCGTCCTGTCCAGCCCTGTTTATTTGAACCGCAATAAATAACTAAAACGATTCGGACAGGCACGCCGCCCAGTGTTTGGTTATTTATTCTCTTCAAGTGCTATATTCAGCTTCAGCACATTTATTTTCTCCGTTCCGAAAATTCCGAGTAAAGGCTTCTCCACACTTTGATCAACGATTTCTTTCACTTGGTTTTCAGTCAGGCCACGTGCCTGTGCCACTCTCTTTATCTGCACGTATGCACATTGCGGAGTAATATTGGGGTCGAGGCCGGAGGCACTCGCCGTTACCATCTCCGCCGGAACATCTTTACGGCTCAGATAAGGATGATGTACAAGGAACGTATCGATACGCGCTTCCACTTCAGCCAGATATTCGGGATTCGTGGGTCCTTTGTTGCTACCGGACGAACTAGAAGCATCATAACCGTCTCCGGCACACGAAGGACGTCCCCAGAAATAAATATCTTTTGTAAACATCTGACCGACATTGGCCGCACCCACCACTTTTCCATCCAGTGTGGCAACTTCAGCATTTCCCTTATTAGGTCCTGCCACTTGTGCAAACAACCACAAAATAAGAATATAGAATACGGAGAAAAAGACACAGAAAACAAGAGTTATCTTTAGTGATTTAAATAAAGTTTTCATCGCTATTGTTTTTTAATTAAAAGAATAAACCTACTAATAAATCAATCAGTTTAATTCCGATAAACGGAGCAATCACACCACCTACACCGTAAATCAGCAGATTCCGGCGAAGCAAAGCACTTGCACCTATCGGCTTGTACTGAACGCCACGCAAAGCCAACGGAATCAAGATCGGAATAATAATCGCATTGAAGATGACTGCCGAAAGGATCGCACTCTCAGGACTATGCAACTGCATGATATTCAACGCCGCCAGTTCGGGGATAGCCACCATAAACAAGGCGGGGACAATGGCAAAATATTTAGCCACATCGTTGGCGATAGAGAAAGTAGTCAGTGTTCCACGGGTCATCAGCAACTGCTTACCGATTTCCACAATCTCGATCAGTTTGGTAGGATCATTATCCAGATCTACCATATTGCCGGCTTCCTTTGCAGCCTGCGTACCACTGTTCATTGCTACTCCGACATTCGCCTGAGCCAAAGCGGGAGCATCATTCGTACCGTCCCCCATCATTGCCACCAGTTTGCCGGACTGTTGTTCCTTCTTGATATATTCCATTTTATCTTCCGGCTTCGCTTCGGCAATAAAATCATCGACACCTGCCTTTTCTGCAATATATTTGGCAGTCAGCGGGTTATCACCGGTCACCATCACTGTCTTCACTCCCATTTTGCGCAAGCGTTCGAAACGTTCCTGAATACCCGGTTTGATGATATCCTGCAATTCGATAACACCCGTCACTTTCCGATTAACACATACCACCAACGGCGTACCACCATTGCTTGAAATAGCAGCGATCACCTTTTCCACTTCTTCGGGGAATTTATTTCCGGCAGTTTCCACAATCTTACGGATAGCATCAAAAGCCCCTTTACGAATCTGAGTTCCGTCCGGCAAATCGACACCCGAGCATTTGGTTTCGGCTGTAAACTTAATCATTCGCGCGCCTGTCGTATTCAAGCTGCGCATACGGATACCTGATTCACGTCCCAGTTCTACGATTGATTTGCCTTCCGGAGTTTCATCGGACAGAGAAGAAAGCAGACAGTTTTCTACAAAAGCGTGCAGATCAATGCCCGGCGCAGTGTGAAAATGGGTAGCTTTACGATTACCGATGGTGATAGTTCCGGTCTTATCCAGCAACAAGGTATCAATATCGCCGGCAGTTTCCACTGCCTTACCCGATTTTGTTATCACATTCGCACGTAGTGCACGGTCCATACCGGCAATACCGATAGCGGAAAGAAATCCTCCGATTGTTGTCGGAATCAGACACACAAACAAAGAAATAAGTGAAGCAATGGTAATGACAGTATTGCTGTAATCGGCAAACGGTTTTAACGTCACACACACAATGACAAAGACAAGTGTAAAACCAGCCAGCAGAATAGTCAGTGCTATCTCATTCGGAGTTTTCTGACGAGACGCACCTTCCACCAGTGCAATCATTTTATCCAGAAAACTTTCTCCCGGTTGGGTGGTCACCATTACTTTTATATGATCGGACAATACCTTCGTACCACCCGTTACAGAACTCTTGTCGCCACCTGCCTCACGAATAACCGGAGCAGACTCGCCGGTGATAGCACTTTCATCAATAGAAGCCAAGCCTTCAATAATCTCACCATCGGAAGGAATCACGTCTCCGGCCTCACAAACAAATACATCTCCTTTCTTCAACTGTGAAGAACTGACAGTAACGATTTTATTGCCTTCCACTTTCTTAGCCGGTGTCTCTTCACGAGTCTTACGCAAGCTATCGGCCTGTGCTTTACCACGTGCTTCGGCAATAGCTTCAGCAAAATTGGCAAACAACAAGGTTGCAAACAGAATGATAAACACGGCAATATTGTAAGCAAACGAACCTTGTGAAGAGTTTACAATGGAGTAGAGCGTTACGAGCAGCATGACCACTGTAGCCACTTCTACTGTAAACATAATCGGGTTCTTTATCATCATCCGCGGGTTCAGTTTCACGAATGACTGTTTCAAACTTTCTATAACTTGCTCCTTTGGAAACAAAGAAGCTGATTTATTATCTTTCATATCTTCTCTAATTCAGTATTACAAACTTAAATGTTCAGCAATTGTGCTCAATGCATGTACCGGGAAGAATGACAGCGCAGCAATAATGAAGATAACCACAAATGTCATGACTCCGAAAGTCAAAGTATCGGTCTTCAATGTGCCGGCACTTTCCGGAATGAATTTTTTCTGTGCCAGTAACCCGGCAATGGCAACCTGTCCGACGATAGGAATAAAACGGCTCAAAATCAGAACGATACCACACGTGTAATTCCAGAAATAAGTATTATCTCCCAAACCTTCAAAACCGGAACCGTTATTGGCAGCACAAGAAGTGTACTCGTAAAGTTGCTCACTTAAACCGTGGAATCCCAAATTGTTCAACCATCCACCTTCACTTTCCACAAAATCAGGGTGGTGCACATAAATATAACTTGAGAGTGCTGTAAATACCAAAATTACAAACGGATGAAGCAGAGCTACAATCGTAGCGATTTTCATTTCGCGGGCTTCCACTTTCTTGCCGAGAAATTCCGGCGTACGTCCTACCATCAAACCGCTGATAAACACTGTAATGATAATAAATGTATAGTAATTCATCCATCCTACACCTACACCGCCAAACCAGGTGTTAATCTGCATATTCAGCATCTCCATCATTCCGGACAGCGGCATAGTAGAATCATGCATACCATTCACAGAGCCATTAGAGGTTACAGTAGTTACAATACTCCATAATGCCGTTGCTCCGGCCCCCAAACGAACTTCTTTACCTTCCATCGCACCATTATCCTGCGCAATTCCCAATTCATCAATGCGTGGATTACCGCCCATTTCCTGACTGACATTAATACATACACCTACCAGAAAAGCGAAAAGCATTACTCCGAATATACTGTAAGCCAACTTCTTTCTGCGGGTATAGAATCCTAGCGCAAATACCATTGCCATCGGGATAATCAGGATAGACCAACATTCTGCCATATTAGTAAGATAAGTCGGGTTTTCCAACGGATGAGAAGAGTTTACACCAAAGTAACCACCACCATTCGTTCCTAATTGCTTGATAGGAACAATTGCAGCCGTAGGACCTTGAGAAACCATTTGTTCCTGGCCTTCCATCGTAGTCACTTTCATCTTACCATCAAATCCCATCGGGGTTCCCTGAAGAATCAGGATAAAACCTACAATCAGAGAAAGAGGCAATAAAATACGTGTACAGCTTATTACCAGAAATTGCCAGAAGTTACCAATCGTTTTGGTTGTTTTTGCAGCAATACTCTTCATAATACCTGCCATAGCAGCCATACCTGTTGCTGCGGTAATAAACTGGAATAGCATGATGACGAACAGTTGAGTAAAATAAGTAAGTCCGCTTTCACCGCTATAGTGCTGCAAGTTACAGTTCACCATAAAACTGATACAGGTATTGAATGCCTGATCCGGAGTCTGCGGTCCGTTGCCGTCCGGATTTAAGGGCAACCATCCTTGTGAAACCAAGAGTACCATTCCCCAGAAAAACCAGAAAGCATTCAAAATCAACAATGCTTTCAGGAATTGTTTCCAGTTCATTTCTTCATTGGGGTCGATTCCACAAACTTTATAAATGACTCTTTCGATAGGAGCCATAAAATCAGACCAGGTCTTTTCTCCTCTGTAGACCTTAGCAATGTATTTTCCCAGTGGATAAGCCAGAATCACCATCAAGGCTATCTGAACAACCACGCCTAAAATTTCTGTATTCATATACTTTTTACCTTAAACTGTGTGTGTTACTTTAAAACTTTTCGGGTTTGACGAGCACGTACATCAAATAACCGAAGATCGCAATACCTAATACGAATAATGCTGTGTACATAATCAATTCTCCTTTTTCTTTAAATATTTTCAAACCAGTCTACACATTTCCAAAATAGCCAGAAACAAGCGAAACCGCTTAACAGGCAGAAAATAAATGATAGTGTTATTCCCATGTTTTTACCTTTTAAATGATTACTATTATTTTTTTACTCGCCACCCTTCATGCCAAATGCGTGCCACAAAAAACGCACAACAGATAACAGACTAATATTCAACAAAATACACATCACAAGAAACTTTCTATCCATCCAACATACCCTTCCATTTTGAAAAAAGGATTCTATTTTGAAAAGCTTTGTACTTTTCCGGAATTTCAGAAGAGAAAAAATAAGCAAATTATCACTTTGAAAGGGGGATTTTCATTTTGAAAAGGCAAGAGAAGGAAACATAATACTTATAATACACTGATAATAAGAGATTAACAACTAATATAGGTCTATTGGTATATGCTTTGCAAAGAGATAGATATGAAACTTTATATTATTGCAAACAGATTACCTGTCAAAGTAGCCGGCACAAACGGTAAATTCGCATTTTCGCGTAGCGAAGGCGGACTGGCAACAGGTTTGGATTCTCTTCAGACTTCTTATGAGAAGCACTGGATAGGTTGGCCCGGAATATGTGCCAATGAAGAAAAGGACCAACAGGAGATTAACGAGAAACTACAGGAAATGAATTTTCATCCGGTCTTCTTGTCGGAAAAGCAAATTGAAAATTACTACGAAGGATACAGTAACAGTACTATCTGGCCTTTATGCCATTACTTTTATGCTTATACCTTATATAAGAACTGTTTTTGGCAATCCTACCAGCAAGTCAACCGTCTTTTCTGTGAGGAGATTTGCCGACTGGTACGTCCCGGCGACAAAGTATGGATACAGGATTATCAGTTGATGCTACTTCCGGGAATGTTGAGGAAAATATATCCGGAACTCTGTATCGGATATTTCCATCATATCCCGTTCCCTTCCTACGAACTTTTTCGTATTCTGCCGGAGCGCGCCGAGATACTGAAAGGTTTATTAGGAGCCGACTTCATTGCTTTCCACACCCACGACTATATGCGTCATTTCATCAGTGCTGTAGAACGTGTATTACATCTCGATTTTAAATTGGATGAAGTACAGATCAACAACCGGGTGACCAGAGTAGAGGCATTACCAATGGGAATCAACTATGAATCTTATCATAAGGCCTCGGAAAATAAAGAAGTGCACCAAGCTATTGAACGTACCCGGAAACTTTTCGGCGAGCATAAACTGATCCTGTCAGTAGACAGACTGGATTACAGCAAAGGCATATTGCACCGTCTTCGTGGCTTTGCCACCTTCCTCGAACATCATGCTGAATATCACGGTAAAGTTACATTGGCAATGGTCATTGTCCCTTCACGCGACCATGTAGGCAGTTATGCGGAACTAAAAACAAAAATTGACGAAGAAATCGGCTCTATCAACGGACGTTACTCCACAATGAACTGGACTCCCGTCTGTTATTTCTATCATGGCTTTTCACTGGAAGAACTGACTGCCATGTACTATGTGGCCGACATAGCCCTCGTCACTCCACTTCGGGACGGAATGAACCTGGTAGCCAAAGAATACGTAGCTACCAAATGCGACAATCCCGGTGTACTTATCCTTAGCGAAATGGCAGGTGCCGCCGTAGAATTGACGGACGCTATCCAAATCAACCCGAACGATACAGAACAAATAGAAAATGCTATTTGCCAGGAGGCACTTGAAATGCCCGAAGAGGAACAAAAACAACGCCTGCAACGTATGCAAAGCATTCTGTCCGTACAGACAGTCAACAAATGGGCAGCCGACTTTGTCAATGAACTGAACGCGACATGTATGAAAAATGATATGTTACGGAAAAAACGCATCGTAGCTGCCACCATCGCACAAATCAAGCTCAAGTATAACCAAGCCAAACAACGCCTGATTCTGCTGGACTATGATGGTACACTGACGGCTCTCAAACCACGTCCCGAGGATGCACAACCTACACTGGAACTCATTTCTATTCTACAACAACTGGCTAGCGATCCCGCCAATCATATTGTTATCAATAGCGGGCGGGATCACTTTACATTAGAAAAATGGCTTGGCTCCCTTCCTGTGTCTATGGCTGCCGAACATGGGGCTTTCTACAAAGAGAACGGGGTTTGGCATAAAAACATAAAGAAGATAGAATGGGGAGCAGGTATTCTCTCTATTCTTCAAATGTTTGTAGACCGTACTCCCCGTTCCCATCTGGAAGTGAAGGAAACTGCCCTGGCATGGCATTATCGTGAAAGTGACGCATGGCTCGGCACATTAAGAGCCCAACAACTCGTCAACACACTGATTTCGCTCTGTACCCGGCAGAAACTACAAATTCTACAAGGAAATAAAGTGATCGAAATCAAATCACCGGATTGCAATAAAGGTTCCGAGGTGGGGCGTCTGCTAGCCAACAGACGTTATGATTTTGTTATAGCGATGGGAGACGACACTACAGATGAAGATATGTTTCAGGCATTGCCGATGAGCGCTATCACCATTAAAATAGGTAGCGTATCCGAAGCCGCCAACTATCACCTGTCTGCCCAATCTGACGTACTTCCTTTCTTACGGTCTTTACTAGGCAAACAAAAAACTGCCACAAAAGAAGGAAGTATTAAGAATCGCCTGACTTTCGCTTTCGACTTTCTCAAAGATCTATTAAAAACTCAATAAAAAGCAATCAATATGAATAATTTAAATTATGGAGTGATAGGTAACTGCCGAACGGCAGCTCTCATTTCGCAGAACGGAAATATCGAATGGCTCTGTTTTCCCGATTTCGATTCTCCTTCTATTTTTGCCAGTATGCTCGACCGGGAGAAAGGAGGAGCTTTCGGATTCGAAGTTTCCGGAGACTATCGCATCACACAAAATTATGTCCCCCACACCAATATTCTTTCTACCCAATTCTCCTCCGATGAAGGAGAATTCGTAGTGCTCGACTATATGCCCTGCTATCGTTCACAAGACGAAACAGGGCATTATTTACCTGCCGAATTATACCGCTACATACATTGGATAAAAGGGAAACCGCGTTTCAAGATCAACTATCATCCGGCCCCGAACTATGCGCAGGGACAAGTGATCCTTAATATCACTCCACAGTATATCGAATCCTACTGCTCCTTTGACAACAAGGACAGACAATATTTATATGCTTCCCTGTCTCTTCAGGACATCAAAGAGAAAAAAGAAATCATTCTTGAGAAAGACGAATTTCTCCTGCTCTCCTATAACGAGAAAGTGATCCCAATCGACATAGAAAGGGAGAAAATAGAATATTGCCGTACGCTGGTATATTGGCTGAACTGGACAGACAGAAGCAAGAAATACACTCTATATAATGACGTAATCGAACGGAGTTTATTGGTTCTGAAACTAATGTCCTACCACAACGGAGCTGTGCTGGCAGCACTAACGACAAGCCTTCCGGAAGCTGTAGGAGAAGTGCGCAACTGGGATTATCGTTTCTGCTGGCTTCGGGATGCTTCCATGTCCATCGAAACCATGTTTCAAATCGGACATACCGGTGCAGCCAAACGCTTTATGAAATTTATCCAATCCACATTCGTTTCCAAACATGATTATCAAATTATGTATGGCATCCGGGGCGAGCACCAACTAACCGAAGTGATACTCGACCATCTATCCGGTTATAAGAACTCCAAACCTGTACGAATAGGAAATGATGCATACCATCAGAAACAAAACGACTCTTTTGGTTACCTGATGGACCTGATTTACCAATATTATCGCCTCATGCCCGGCACACTGGATGAAATTGAAGACATGTGGGAAATGGTAAAGACCATTTTAGCAAAAGTAGTAGAAAACTGGAGAAAGCCCGATAAGGGAATCTGGGAGATCCGGGGAGAAGGACAACACTTTGTTTCTTCCAAAGTGATGTGTTGGGTAGCTTTAGATCGCGGAGCTAAAATCGCCCAAATGCTTAACAAATATAATTATAGCGAACGTTGGCAACTGGAAGCCGAAAAAATAAAGAAAGATGTGATGAAATATGGCTGGAATAAGGAACTTCAAAGCTTCACACAGACATATAATAATCAAGCAATGGATTCCTCATTACTATTGATGGAACCCTATGGATTTATAGAAGCAGATGATATACGCTATCATAAAACAGTGGAAGCAGTCAAGAAAGCCCTTTTCCATAAAGGACTTATGTATCGCTATAACAGCAAAGACGATTTTGGGTTGCCTACTTCTGCTTTTACGATTTGTACATTCTGGCTTATACGGGCATTGTTTGTAACCGACCATAAAGAAGAAGCACGCTGCCTGTTTGACGAAGTTCTGAAATATTCCAATCACCTCGGATTGTTTAGTGAAGATATTGATTTCGAAACCAAAGAACAGTTGGGCAACTTCCCGCAGGCATATTCACATCTGGCATTAGTAAATACAGCTATTTTATTTGCAGAAGAAGAGAAGAGAAGAGGTTATCTTTTATCCGGCCTTAGAGAAGGCCCTAATTCAGAAGTGATAAAAAACAGAAAGCCCCTTGATTCATTTTGAATCAAGGGGCTTCTTAAAAACGGCGGCTACCTACTCTCCCACTGTTACGCAGTACCATCGGCGTGACGAGGCTTAACTTCTCTGTTCGGAATG
>ENA-ORTZ01001861-ORTZ01001861.1-human-gut-metagenome-genome-assembly--contig:-NODE-1861-length-10957-cov-3.332966_pt1 | contig 10957 bp, 8 predicted proteins | sample MGYA00242075_ERZ509199 | MGnify/ENA primary metagenome ERZ509199 (study PRJEB26280, sample SAMEA2338824) | human gut metagenome | biome: human gut; feature: human-associated habitat; material: faeces...
AAAATCCCCCGCCGGCATCGGCGGGGAATTTTTTTATATGAGAGGTATTATTTTTTACGATGTCTACGATACCAGATAATGAAGCCGGTCAGAGGAAGTGAAGCACCTATCAGGCTTGCAAAGAACATTAGAATTTTACCGGGAAGCCCCCAGATACGTCCGTCATGAATTTCCAGATTCATACGACGGAATTTATCAGCAGCAGAAGCCTCGGTATATTTACCGGCATAAGGACCCGATCCTTTCAAAGGAACCAGTGTATATTGATCAAAAAACAAATTATCCGTACGGTAGTAAGAACCTCTCTTATGCACAACACTGACACGGAAAACTCCGTCAGCTTGCCCGGGCAAAGCAAAATAAAAGGTTTTGGCGGCAGGTTCTTCACTGCGTAATCGCGTATAAATTAGGTCCAAAGGCGCCTCTACACGACTGCCCACCTGTAACGTATCAGATAAAGGAAGCACATAAGGCTTCAACTCTTCACCACCGGATGTAATGCCATATACGGCCTTACTAAACCAGTTCAGACTAAAGATCAATCCGGTAAAACACAAAATGAACAACAGAAAGGACGCATAGAAACCTACGACATTATGCAGATCAAAATTCAGCTTCGAAAATGTACAAGGGCGTTTCATTGTCAATCGTTGTACAAGCGCCTTACGTGTCCAGCGCCTGGGCCACCAAAGCACAATACCCGTTATCAGGGTAATCAGGAAAATCAATACACTGTAACCAACAATAGGACTCCCGATCTCCCGTGGAAGCCACAAAGTGCGATGCCCGCCAAGCACAAACCGGAAGAAATCAAAATCACCGCTCTTCTTTATTACCGATTTCAATACCCGTCCATCATATGGATCGATAAAAACCGTGCTCATACCCATCTCCGGACGATAATAATCCACCCATACCGCATCTGATTCTTCTCCGTAAGTGATGGCTGTGGCAGACGCTCCTTCCATGACAGAATCTGCAATGGCAAGTATACGGGAAGGTAACAAAAACTCTTTCTCTTGTGGGTCTACAAAACGCCAGGGCTGTATGGCATCGGTTATTTCGTCTTTGAATGCATACAGACAACCGGTGATACAAACAATGAAAACGACTATTCCCGAAAGCAATCCAAGCCACAGATGCAGTTTTGCACAAGCCTTCCGAAAAGTTTTGCCCATCTCTTATCAATCCAAGCGGAAGAACCCGCCAACAAACGTAGTTGATACTTTGGCACCTCTGACTGCAGTAGCTGTCTGAGGATCTACCTGATATATATAAGTACCTTCTGAGGTAGTTACCGGACGATAGACATAGCCTCCATCCACCAAAGCGGCAAAACGTCGCCCACCATCTCCGTTATGCACCGGAATCTCTTTAATATCACGTACCGTTTTGTTATTAAGATCGATGATGCAACACTTCAGGCTTTTATCTCCCCAACGGTCAGCCGATGTTTGCGGACTGATGGTACTGACCTCAGCAAATACCAAACCATTGCCGATATATTTGATATGGGCAGGCTTCAAACCTCCGGAAACCGTTTCAAAGTCAAAATAATAGTCATCGAAACGCGTTTCACCTTTAGGGATGCGAAGGAAAGCAGCATTCTTGGTGCCCTGCGAGAATCCGTTAGCTATGGCAGAATTAGACATGATATACATGTCACCGGACTCTACCTTAAAAATGCCGTTAAACGCATTCCACGAACCGGCAGGGCCGGTACGAGTATCTTTCATCAGCGTTTTAAACTTCATATCCGGATAAGAATATACCGCAACAAAAGTAGTATCCGTATATAAGGTTTCAAAATTTGTAGGGTTCATCGGGAAATAGGTAACATATACATTGCCTTCGCTATAACACATACCGGTGATACTCGGCCATTCGAGCTGGTTCAGTGGAAATACCGGAGTCCGGACCTGGGAGGTGATGGAAACATCACTGATATTCACCGTATATAAAGTCATCTTGTCTCCACTCTCCTTATTGGCCGGAAGCTCCAGGCCGATCATAGCCTGTCCGTCCATTTGAGTAAAGGCATTCAGCGAACTATTAAAGACAAAATCTCCACGCTCTGCCAGGTAGCCGGCTGCATCACGCACAATTCCTGTTGCACTGGTCAATCCCAGTCCACCTATACTAAATATGGTTTGCTCTCCTTGCTCATAATCACGGTATCCGTTCTGCTCAATCCCTTTACCCACCGCATTGATCGTACCGGACATCAGCTCAGATGCAGTAACCACGTAGTAAGTGGTAGTTCCATTTGAATTGATACCCAAGCTAAGCACATAGGGAGCAAAAGGGGTTTCCTCGTTCCCCAACCCCTCTTCTTCGCACGCCGTAACAGTCAATAAAGTGCAGGCAGCAAAGAAATACATATAAATTCGATAAATTGTATTCATCAGACTTTTTTTATTTGCTAAAGAAATATCTTAGTTTCACATTGAAAGCACGGCCGGGTTTCTGTAACCGGTAGTTATCATATAATTTCTGATTGGTCAGATTGGTACATTCAACAACAACACTGTACTTCCCGTTATCCATTGAATATCCCAGTGCCAGGTCGTGCGAAAACTGTTCGGGGATCACCTTCTTGGAGCTTTTCGCTCCCAGCCCCGGGAACGAAAGATAATATGAATGAATGTAATTCAGATTATAATCAAACGTCAGTACGGAGTTTCGCCAAAACAAATCATGAAAACGGAAGCCTGCATCGGCATTGGCAAATAAATACGGAATGTTTGGCAAACGCTCTTTGTAGGTAATGTTCTCTGTGATGCCTTCACCCACAAAGCTATCTTTAGTCTTTTCATACCGCTGTTGGTCTGTAATATCCTGATAAGTGAAATTGGCCCCCATATGGAACAGATCTTTATAGTTGTATCTGACGGCTGCCTCCACGCCTTTGGTCAAGACCTTGCCCAGATTCTCGTAACCCGTAGTCGGGTTACTGGTCAGGCTGACTCCTGTCAGGATGAAATCCGTCGTATAACGATAAATAAAATTTCCGTCGGCCGAAAGCTGGTGTGCCCCGAAAGTTCGAATGAAGCTCAATCCCAGATTCAGGTTCCGGCTGCTTTCCGGCTTCAAATCCGGATTCCGTTGCTGAATTAATCCGTCTCCAAACATCTCAATACTTTCCGGCAAACGATAAGCATGCTCATAAGAGAATTTCGCCTGCAAAGAAGGCAAGATATAATAAGTAGCGGCTGCGCCATAACCAAAGTTGGTCTTGTGGTCCCGTACCTTCTCCCAACGGGCATTTTCGGTATATTCATCCAGCCGCTTATAGGTAGAGCTATATAACTTATACATCTTCCCAAACACATTGGCATTCCAGCGGTCATAGCGAATCTGCCATCCCAGCCCGGTAATGTTCTTGGTCAGCTGTTGAGGCACATTGTTGTTTTCGTCATCCGGACGTACTTTATCATTCATTGTTCTTCGCATTGCAGAAACAACATGATTCAATATCAATAATTGGTGAGTATCGATCACATAACTGATGTTTCCGTTCCCCAGCCATTCGCGGTTCTTGATTTTAGAATCTGTATAATACCCTTCACCGGCCGAAGTAGATGGAACCGACTCTCCCAACCAGTTGTAGCGGCGGGTGATCGTATCCACATTAAAAGAATTTACCGAACTATACGTTCCATAAAGTGACAGCGAAAGCCCGTCAAGAAACAAGTCGTCTTTCTTATAACGGATAGAAGGGATAACAGACTCACTTTTCATTTTCACTCCGCCGTAGACAGCATCCATAGTAGCACCCGTCTGCACATCCTTATCGTTCTTTGACACAATAATGCCCGCAAGCAGATAATCTGCAAAAGGTTTACCGGTTATTCCCGTTTCCAGGCGGATACCGCCCGATTGATAGCCATCATGAAAGCGTTTCACCCATCGTTCGTCCACCTTTTTATTGGTAGCAAGGTCTATGATGGGTGCAAATACCTTATAATCATTATCCGAATAGTTATAGAACGCATTGGCGCGGACAGTAAATCCGGTCTTCAAATGGGTATAAGCCCCATTTACCGAGACTTTATGAGTATTGAAAGATCCAAACGAATAAGTGGCATCCAGGTAATTAGCATCTTTGCGGCTGACAATATTCACTGCCCCTCCCAGGGCATCAGCACCCAAGTTCACGGGTAATACACCTTTATATACCTCTACACGCTCTGCCATGTTGGCGGAGATATTGGCCAGATTAAATGATGATCCGAAGTTGTCCATCGGTATACCATCCAGAAAGAATTTCACCTGATTGCCCGAAAACCCGTTCAGACTGAAATTATAGTTGGATCCTACCCCACCTTCTTCACGGATGCGGACACTCGATACATTATTCAGCAATTTATTAAGGGGAGCAGCACTATTATAGGCCTTTTTGATATCAAGTACCGATATGGCATACGCCTGTTCCTGCTGACGACGAGCCTCGGATTTCCCAATCACTTGCACTTCATCCAGTTCTTCCGCCTGAGTATCAATCTCTATGTCCGGAATCCGGTTTACCGTCCCGGCAATCACACGCACCGGCACTTTCTTAGTCTTTACTCCTATGCCCGATACGACAATAGTCTGATTACCCGCCGGCACATCATTAATATGATAGATTCCTTTTTCATTGGTATATCCGCCGATATAAACCCCTTCAATAGCAACGGCAACCGGATAATAGGGCTGTTTCTCCCGATCGACGATTCGACCTGTAACCGTACCCTTACTTTGTTGTTGAACACCGGCATGTAAAACGCTTATAGACAAAGCAGAAAAGAAGCATAACAGAAATATTCTGTACAACAATTTGTGGTTCATCAATCACTATGTTTAATTAGGGCGCAAAGGTACAACCCTATCCATAGAGGGGCAATCACCATATATAGGTATTCCGAAAAGGATGAATACCTACTTTCTGCGAGCAGAACAGCTATTTATCCTTGGGATTCCGAATTGCCCGGGGCGAAGCACCGAACGACTTCTTACAAAAATTAGAGAAATGGGGCAAAGACTCAAAACCATATTTGTAACAAATCTCCGAAATGGTGGCATTGGTATGCTTGAGATCATACATAATCCCCTCCTTACGGCGTTTCAGCATCCATTCGTAGACCGGTTCGTGGAAGATGGTATTAAAAATGCGACGGAATGTAGTCACGCTATATCCTCCCATGTGGGCCAGTTCCTCTACGGTTTTCACCCTCATATAGTTTTGCAGAACAAAATACTGAAAGCTATTGGTATATTGTGAGAGCGGATGAACCAATGAAGACAGGTCATAGTCCGAATAATAATACCCCAGAATAAAAGCAAGTTCTTTCCGTTTGAGTGATAACAGCTCCCGACAAATTTTATTTTCACTCAAATAGTTTTTCGATCCTTCAAGGAAATATTGCAACTCCGGGATAATTTTGAGAGGTGAGTAAATCAACGGTGCCGGAATTTCATTCATAATGTAGTTATAGCGTTGTTCACAAAAAAGCTCCGGCTGGTTAAAACTGTAACACACACACTCTACATCTGTCATAGCCAATACTTCCAACTTCGATCCGATGGCTTGAAGAATAAACTCTCCGGCACGTAACATCGTTCCGGCATATTCCTGACTATTGACTAATATTTCCCCTTTTAAGAGGAAAATCATCAGGTTCTCTTCACACTTCTGGGCAGGACGATGAAAACCTCTCGGATGAGAAGCGTGCATAATGGCATTATCAACAGCCTTAGGACATATCTGACAGTTCATCTTATCTCCACAGAAGGAGTCGGACATAGCGCGTTGTGTTTTGTTTATGTTGCCGACAAATGTAGGAGATTTTTTTGAAAAAACAATTAAGAAAGAAGAAAATGGCATAAAAATAGGTTCATCCGACAAATACGTAACTGGATATCTTTCCCAATAGGATTGATAATCAGAAGATTATATTTACCATAGTTTTCTTTTCAATGTAAAGGTATTTACCCCGGCATGTAAAAGCATTTACCTCGGCATGTAAAGGCATTTACCTCGGTGCGTAAAAGCGTTTACCTCGGTACGTAAATGGAGCCGGCATGCAAAGTAACGGATCCTCTACCGTAGGATAAGCGTCGGCAAGACGCATCCTTCGGATGAACCTAAAAAGATGTTCTAAACTAAAATGCCCATTCTAAATATTACAGATTGCAACCAACAAATATAAAAAGAGCCCTATCAAACTCTGCCTTTGAGTAATGATATGGCTCTTTTCTTTGTTGATAAGAGTTAGTCAAACTTCAGATGAAAAGTGCTCCTTTTCTAAACTGAACTTCAACACTCTCCTGCTGTTTACCTTTAATTCTTCTCAGGTCCTGCTGTTTCCTCATTCCAAGGGTCTACTTTAGGAACGAATGTAACTTCTGCCCCATTATCTTTTAACAACAATGTATAACGTATTTTGCTACCAGCAGTCCAAGTTACTCCACCTAATTCAACATCTCCGGTACCATTAAATATGGTTGCATCTGAAGCGTCTTTCACTGTATAAGTAACTGTTATTTTAGCATCAGCAGGCAATGTCTGTGGCAATAGCATCAATGAACCATCCGATTTATCAAACGATTTTGTCTCAGTACCTGTTATTGTTGCATAGGTTCCAGCATATTCGTAAGGAGATGTAATAACCGAACTTGCAGTACCCCAAGTACCAGCAGTTACATCAAACGTAAATGTAGCAGTCTGATTGACACCCGATATTGCGATACCTGTTACATCATATTTGTAACCATCCGTGCTACCGGTTGCAGAAAAATTAACCTGAGTCAAAATATGCTTAAATCCAAGACTTACGCCGCTACCACTATCATCAGTCTTATTTTTATCGGCAGCCTGAGCTATAAGCAGATCCTCTTGAGAAGCCACAGGGTTGACGGTATAACTAAAGCTTGGATATTGCCCTTCGGCTGACCAAGCAGATAACGCTCCGGATTCAGAAGGAGAATAAGCAAAAAATTGAAGCTTATCAGTCAATGGCCAGTAATAGGTACCTTTTGTAGCCCATAAGCCTTCTTCTCCCTTCTCTGTTTTGATCCCATTCATAAAAACCGTAGTACTAAGTTTAGTAACGTCCTTTATAAGATTACTTCCCGAGTTATAGGCATACACTTTAAAGTCCTTAAAATTATCATTCAACATCGGTGTAGCTTTAGTTGCTTTGCCCACCGCCGTATTGAATCCAATTTCCACCGGCTGTACAGCCTTTTCAATCTCTTCATTCTGTGAGCAACCCGTAATTGCCATTGCAGCAACTGCTGCGAATAAAATCTTCTTCATAATAGTATGTTTTTTTAAGTTATTAATGTTTTATCTGTATGTATTCCTTTTTTCTTATCCAACGGGCAACTCCACATTTGTTTCGTCGTCCCAGTCTCCTACATCACCGCCAATGCCGCCACCTCCACCCGGAGGTACCTCCACATCGTCTACTTTTATTTCGTCTTCTATTTCAACTTCAACCAATGTCGGCGGTTTCGTTTCATCTCCTTCTCCTCCTTCACCACCACCGGTAGGTTCTTGTACGGCTTCCGTTATATTAATCTTCACTTCCTGCACCGACTTGTCCACCTTAATAATCATCAGGTTCATCATCACCGGAAGTTCGGTCTCGGCACGGCTAATAACAACTTCGGGTAGCCCAAAAGTGGTAAATACCCCTTCTATCTTTCCGGCTTTCACGTTCAGATCAATATTAATCGGACAGGCATCACACATGGCATAACCTTTTCCTAAAAAATAATGGTCTGCCATCCCACCGACACTCCCTATCACAGTAGAAACATTACTCAACCCCTGTGCCTTGATACTAAAAGAGTAAGTTCTGACTACCAGCCTTGGTTTCAACTCCAGCGTCAATGTCTCCTCACTATTTCGTACATCCAGATCATCTATGTTTATCACATAAAGCGGATCCGGCCCCCAAACCATCTTTTCTGTTCCGGCAACCCCAAACTTACAGAGATTGGTGTAAGCCTGAATGGTTTCATAAGATTCTTCTCCACGAATCAAGACCGTTTCTGTATCGTAATTGTAAACCACAACCGAGTAATGTCCGGGAGGTACCGGTACCTCTCCACCGGTTACCGACAAATATGCACTCTTCTTTTTACCTCTTTCATCTTTCGGATAAAAGATAACCTGCATTCCCTCCGGTAGTTTCTCTGTCACTCCTTCCCAGTTTAGCGCGATCCGTACTCCACTAACCGGATAATCATCCAGCAGTTCCCGCCGGCTGCATCCCGTCATCAGCAACAACGGGCAGAAAAGCACAAAAAGCAACTGTCCTATATCTTTCATCCATCTCTATCTCCTTGCCGTTATAAGCCAGACCAATGATACCTTGGCTTTGGTAGGCCCGATAAAATTGTAACGTCCGCTATTTGTCCAGACTAACGAGCCTTCGTAAGGAGTATACTTACGGTATTCTGTTGTCAAGTATCCCACTCCCACACTAAACTCAAACGAAAGATGGCGGGCTACCTGTTTCGCATATCCATACGTAACCCCCGAGGCTGCATAATACTTTCCCTGATAACCATCTCCCTTAAACTGGAAGTCGTAAATACCTCCTTCTGCATAACATCCCAGAAAATGTCCTGTCAGCCTGCCGTGTTTCCGGCGATTTCCTAACCAGCAACGTCCTTCCACCCCTCCCGAAAGCAGCTGATAGCAGAACTCTTCTCTGCTATTCAGCCACCAGGGACATTTGTATTCAGTATTCAAAGACCAACGCTTACCTAATGGTATTTCCACTTCTATATTGGGTGCCAACGCCAAGTCATAAAGCAGATTGTTCTTGACGGCCAATACCGTTTGCCGCCCCACCTTCTCCGATTCCATTACTGATTTTTCCCTATTTACCATGACAGGCTCTCCTCCGGCAAGTTTACCGGGAAGCGGTTTAGCTGTTTCCACTCCATATACCGGCTTTACTTCTTTTACCGTCATTGCCGGAAGCCGTTTTCTTTGCGGTACCGACAGTTCCGGTAATATCCGGTTCGCAATGTAATGGTAAGCTTTTCCTCCGTTAAGCCGACGCAATAAAGACTCACATCTTACAGGATCATCACGATGGTAATCCAATAACATCAGTACATCTCTCTGATCGGGCACCTGTGAATCTGCAGCAATCTTCTCGTACAAAACAGACCAGTCTATTTTTTGAAAATCGAACCCTTCTTTCCTTATGGCATCCGTCATCGTCATCATCGCAGAACCTTCACCCGGCAAAAAGAAAAGGATCCCCCAAAAGATGAATATATAGATGCGATTCTCCATAGTTGCTCTATTTGTATAAAGCAAATATAGAGCTTTGAAATTAAACAAAATACACTTAATCTAACTAAATAAAGGGCCTGGTTTGTTGTGTGAAACGATTGGAACGATTTTGCAAGTTTGACGGGGTTTATCCTTCCCTAAAGACTGCTAAATAAACAGGAAGAAGAGACATTATAAAGGCATATCCGTGAAAAACCGTGAAGGAATTCAAAAGAGAGACAATATTCAGGGAAATATTTGGAGAATCATCCGAAGAGAATTACATTTGTAATGTGATTTTTTTCATAGTATTAGATTTAAGGTTAACAAAAGGTTGGAGTCAGGCGTGACTCCTTTTTTTTGCCCCTTTATTTAAGTAACTGATAGACTCCTCCCGCCAAGGCCCGGATTACTCCTTTCATTTCCAGCTCAAACAGAATGACACTGATCTTATTGATAGGAATATCAGCCTGCACCATCAACGCATTGATCTGCAAATCTCCCAGCCGTCCGAGAATATCTACAATCTTCAGTTCTTCGGCAGATAAATCAGGGAAAAGATTCCGCTGTACGGTTGTCGGTTTAATAGTATGTGAACCGGTATCCCACCCCATTGCCTTCACAAAATCCGCCGCAGACTCCAACAAAACAGCCTTATTGTCCCGTATCAACTGATTGCACCCTTTCGAATATTCATCAGTGACCCGCCCCGGGAAAGCAAAACAGTCGCGATGATAACTTCCGGCAATATCCGCCGTAATCAGAGAACCGCCTTTAGCGGCAGACTCCACCACAATAGTGGCATCGCTGATACCGGCAACAATACGGTTCCGACTGATGAAGTTATGTTTATCCGGATTTGTTCCGGAAAGAAATTCAGTTAACAGTCCACCCTGCCGGAGCATATCAATGGCTGTTTTACGATGTAACGAAGGGTAAATACGGTCCAGCCCATGAGCCAATACCCCCACAGTAGGAAGTTCGACAGACAGTGCTGAGCGGTGGGCATTGATATCGATTCCATAAGCCAATCCACTGACTACAAGCACATCCGGACACAGCATCTGCAACTCTTGCAGAAAGCTGACACAAATGTGCTTCCCGTAGTCTGTCGCATTACGGGTCCCCACCATATTAATAATGTGTAAGGCATTGAGATTGGCCTTCCCTTTAAAGAACAGCACGACAGGAGCATCGTCACACTCCCGTAAGCGGGAAGGATAATCTTCATCTGCCAGTGTAAAACAAGAGATGCGGTTATTCCGGGCAAACTCATATTCTTGCTCGGCACGTTTCAAGGCCTGCGGGGAGTCTAATGCCGCGACTACCGCCCGGTTCACTCCGGGCAAACGGTCGGGCAGCTCGGTACGGTAGCGAAATACATCGGTAGCACTTCCCATACCGTCTACCAGGCGCTTGGCACCTATGTGCCCCACACCCGGTATTTGTGTCAGAGCAATGCTGTATATCCGCTCTTCGTCCGTACTCATTGCAGATAGGGTGCGAAGATCTGATCGAATAACTCACTGTCGCTCAAGCGTCCATTAACGACACATACGGTCTCTACGGTCGACTTAACGACTACTTTATCATCGCTTTTCCGAAAGATATCCTGATAGAATACATATTTGATGCCTTCTTTCTTCATAGCCAGCTTCGACACAAATTCGTCACCGC
>ENA-ORTZ01001866-ORTZ01001866.1-human-gut-metagenome-genome-assembly--contig:-NODE-1866-length-10915-cov-4.181952_pt1 | contig 10915 bp, 6 predicted proteins | sample MGYA00242075_ERZ509199 | MGnify/ENA primary metagenome ERZ509199 (study PRJEB26280, sample SAMEA2338824) | human gut metagenome | biome: human gut; feature: human-associated habitat; material: faeces...
GTTGTATCTATAAGCAAAAGGACGCATGAAAAAACTTTCGTTTTTTCACACGCCCATTTGCGCAAATTATTTTGTGACGTAACTTTGAATTTTATACGCCTCTTAAGGCAGAAAGGAATATTTATGGGATTTTTATCGGGGCTATTTCATTCCAGAGACAAGCCCACCAACAGCACCAATGGCAGCGCCTATCGTTTTCTCTTTGGTGGAAGCAACTCTGGCAAAGCCGTCAATGAACGAAATGCCATGCAGATGACTGCAGTCTACACCTGTGTCAGAATTCTTTCGGAGTCCATTGCAGGACTGCCGATCCATGTTTAAAGTAGGCTGTATTTTCATAACAGCGTCTGCCGAACTCTTTTAGAATCCAAGTCTTACCCACCTGACGTACGCCCTTCAAGATTAAAGGCTTGCGGTAGGGAGAATCCTTCCAATCCAGCAACTTTTTTAAGATAAATCGTTCCATAGAATCACTCTTCACATTTTTATTGGAGTTTTATGCTTTATAATCACACTTTGTCCCATCAAAGAAATAGGGCTGACCTGTTACAGTCAGCCCTAAGTAAAAATTCTATATTCTGTTAGCAAAAAATCAGTTTTGCATTAACGTCTTGCGCCATAGCTGCACTGCTTGAGTGCACTCCTAGCCACAAGTTTGCTTCCGTCATAGACCAACACGCGGGCTTTGTAGTAATATTTTCTGCCCTTCGTGCCCTTGGTGCTGATAAAGCTGTTCTTGCTGCTTGTCTTGAGCAGCTTGTAGCCTGCGTCCTTCTTCGTCGAGCGATAGAACTGGTACTTGACCGTGTAGCCCAGCGACTTGATGTCGGAGATCATGGTCTTGCTGCTCTTGGCTGCGACCTGTACCTTGACGGATTTCTTGCTCGTCTTAGTGGTGGTCACTTTGAACTTCGCGCTCTGCATCAGTTCTTTGACGTGGGCGGCGTTCTGTTCTTTAATTAACCGCTCTGCTTCGTCTTTGTCGACGACTGCGAAGGTCGAGAAGCGGGTCGTCGTGAAACGAATGTAATCTTCTGCGCCGATCTTCTCTACGCTGTGGTTCAGGATCTCGCAGAGACCGTTGTCGTCGATGTAGATCACGAGGATGTCTTTGCCTTTGAGCTTATCCGGCATCGGCAGAGTCACATAAGCCTTGCCGCCTTCAAATTGATGCAGGTGTTTTTCGCCAATCTTCGCGACAAGGTCGAAGAGCGTGCCGTTCTTGCCGACGATCTTCTCCGCCGGTTTCTGCGTTTCCTTGAGCTGGGTGTTTTCGCCCACCACGATGGTTACGGTGTCACCCTTGGCTGCGCCTGCAATCGTTTCTAAGGTCTTGTTGTCGAGGACGACTTCGCCGTTGTCGGTCTTGATGACAAGGTCGGCGTTCGTGTCCTTGGCGATCGCGTTGACGGTCGCCTTTGGCAACTCGACTTCGGTTGCTTTCACGCTGTCTGCCGCGCTCGCGCCTGCGCCGCTGCCGTTGTTGTTTGTCTCGTTAGACTTCACAGTGATCTCGATCGTATCGGACTTATTGGAAACCGCCTGATCGAGCAGTTTGTCACCGAGGTCTTTGGAAACGCTGGCTGTGGTCTTGGAAACATCCTGACCCTGCTCGTTCTTGGTCATTTCGGTCGTCGTATTCTTGACGGTCGTCTTGGTTGTTGTAGTTGTGTCGGTTTCCGCACCCGGCTTGGAGGTCGTATTGTCCTTTGTGTCTTCTTTGACTGTGATGACATCCGCATCAGCCGGTGTCGGAGCCGGGGCTGCGCCACCGCCGCCACCAGATGCTCCTCCGCCACCAGATGCTCCTCCACCACCGGATGCTCCGCCGCCGGAAGGCTGGTTGGAAACGGTCACAGTCAAACTTTGTTCTGCCACATCTGCGTACTCTGCGTTTCCCTGAACCTTATACCAAACGGTGTATTCCCCGGCATTTTTCGCTGTGGGGATCTGCTCGCTCCATTTGGAATCGTCAAGCCGGTAGAGCATCGTGCCGCCAGTGGTCTTGCCTGCTGTAACCAGAGCCTGTTCTGCACCGTTATAGGTCAGGGCGTTTGCCGTAGGTGCCGTAACAGTAGGGAGAAGCTTGTTGGTCGCATTGACATTGACGGTCAGAGTGATGTCCTCATAGTTTGTACTCTTGATTACTACGGTCACTGTGCCCACAGAGCCGGTGGTTTCCACGTCATTTTTCTGAATGGGCAGGGTCAGCTCGCCGTTTTCCACCTTCGCGCCGCTGGTGTAGTAGCTGCCATCCAGTTTGATTTCGCGGATCTCATAGGTGAGTGCACCATACTTTTTGGGCGTTTCCAGCTTGGGCAGGGCGGGGAGGGCCACTGTGTAGGTGTTCGCGTGGCCGTTTACAATGGTCAGCGCGGTTTCCTTAGTAAAACCAGGGACAGCGGCCCTGGTGATGCTGCCAGTCGTGGGGAAGCTGCTCTGCTCCAGGGCGTAATTCTTCGCGGTCTGCCCCATCAGGGTCACTCTGGCAGTGATGTTCTTGCCGTTGCCCACACTGGCATCGTCAAAGCTGGCGGTCACGGTGTAGTCTGTGCCTCGGTTCAAGGTCACGTTGTCGAAGATCACGCTGGTGGGTTCCACGGTTGTCGTGCCGTCGTAGATCTTGGCCGCACACGCTACCTTGGTGATCGTCAGCGGTTTCTTTCCAATACTGACCGCCACGCTGGTGGGTGCGGTATCGTTGTGATTTTCATCGCCAATCACCCGATACCACACGGTATATGCTCCGGCATCGGTGCCGGTAGGGATGTCCGGGCTGTATGTACCGTTCTCGGTCAGGCTGTACTGCATAGTGCCATAGTTCGCCACGCTGCCTGCGGTAATGAGCGCCTGCTCCTGGCCGGTATAGGTCAGGTTTTCCTGCGCTGTGGGAGGCGTGATTGACCTGATGTCGGCCTTTTGTACCGTCACAGCAATATCCTCGCTCATCTTCTCGTAGCCGTCGCAGGTGGCCAAAAAGCGGAAGGTATGATTGCCTGCGGGCAGCTTTTGTGCAGAAAGATCAAATTGATTCTTTGTTGTCGCACCGCCAACTGCTGTCTCTTTGCCGTCCTCCACCTTGTACCACTGGAAGCTTACAGCGCCAGTGCCGGTTTCCTTCTTTACATTGACAAGAAGCGTCCCCGTACCGCCATAAGTCATGCTCATCTTTGTCGGATAGTCCATGCTCTTGATGGTGATCTTGGCCATAGAAACATTGGTCAGCTCCATGCTGCTAAGGTCGGTTATCCAGGTGTTGCCGCTCTTGAACGCGTAGCCCTCCGGCAGGAGGGATGCCAGCGTGACATCTCCGGTGACGGTCAGCTTTGCCGCCGTCTTACCGTTCAGATTCAGCTTGAGCGGGCTGCTGATGGTGATCTCGCCTGCATCTGCCAGTAGCTTCACTGTACCGCCGTTGGCTGCGGCGATGGCCGTGTCTGCCGCCCGATGGTAGGAAATGCTGCCGTCCGTCTTTGTTACCTCAGCGGCATAGCCGCAGTAGGGGCAGACATTCCCGCCGGAATGCTCATCCGGGTGGCTACACTTCACAACAGTTACGGCAGTATTCTCATTCATCTCCGACAGTTTGACCAATGCGCCGTCTTGCTTCCGATAGGCATAGCCCTCTGCCAGCAGGGACTGGTAATCTGGGTTCTTCGGGATTTTGATGCTGTTAAAGGAGCCGCCGGACAGGGTCACACGAATATTGCTATTATATCCCAATTTCAGCTGATCCGCGTTGCCGCCGGACATGCTCAGCGTTCCCTCCGTGTAGATGCCGCCGGTGAACGTGCCGCTCGTTACCACGGCTTCGTTCCCGGTAAGGAAGAAAAGCCCAAATCCACGGACGCCAGTTCCGCCGCCTACGCTTCCCTCCAGGGTGACATTGTCCAGCGTCAGCTTTGCGCCTGTGTGGTCAAATTTTCCAACTTCCACCGCATTAGCGGACTTGGAGACACAGGTGCTTTGCACCTTGCCGTTTGTTATGGCTACATTGGAGCCGAGGATACAAAGAAGCGCCTCCTCACGGGATTTGCTCAGGGTGTGTCCATTCAAGTTCAGTATAATATTTTTGCTGATTTCGATAGGCTCTGCGTTCTCGATGTCCAAAGGCCCCCGCAGCGTGATCGTGTCACCGTCTTGCGCGGCAGCCAGCGCTGTTTCCAGACTGGTGTATCGCTTGCCGCCGGTTTCAAATGCCTCCACCAGCGCATGGCAGAATTTGCAGTAACCGGCGCTGTCCACCTTGCCCGCATGGTCGCAGATTCTGCCGCAGGCGCATTTGCCGTTCTGATATTGGTCGGTATGCGCGACCACCTTGACCGCTCTATTCGCAATATCTACATTGGAAACGTTCAAAATTTCGTTGCTATTAGCGTCTGCAAAGGCATATCCGTCTGCCAGCAGAGCCAGGGCCTCCTCACCAAGTGCTGCATTGATTCCACCTTGGAACGTGCCGCCCTGGAGCTGGGTTTTCCCGAGGAAATTCACCTGATGCTGAAACACGCAGTTGCCCTTTACCGTCAGGGTAAACAGTTTATCAAGGGTGCCCGCGCTTGTTGTAACGCTGTCTAATATCAACACCGCGGGGGCGCTGGTGGCAATGTCATTTATCGTGCCGTTTTTGATGGTAACGCTCTTGTACGGGAAATTTTGCAGATCCAGCGTCTTGACCTTGTGGCCCTGCAGATCCAGCGTAATGTCCATTTTGTTCGCCGGCTCGCCGTTCCCCGCTTTCAAGGTTGCGTTAGTATCCCGCACAAAATAAGCGGTTCCGCCGGAGAACAGAATGAACCCAACATCAGGGTTATCGCCTTCAAACGTATAGGGGATACCGTTGCGAATAAAGAGCACATCCTTACTGCACGGTTCGCCGCACTGTTGGCATTTGCCATCGTGGGTGTATTTTGCATGGGGGCAGGTGTTAACGGTAACGGCGACCGTGTCTGTATTTACGGTATAGTTATTATAGGACAGCTTGCAGTAGACCTGGCCGCTGTACTCCCAGTTCCTGCCCTCCACTTGGGTCAGGTCGGATTGGGTCAGGATGATTTTATAACTGCCGCTGCCTGTGCCCTGAAATTCTTTTCCGTTCACATACCACTGATAGGTGATTTTACCGGACTGACCGCTTTCCAGAGAGGCGCTGACATCGACAACCGCTACACTTTCCCCATCTAATTTCTCATATACGACCTCCGCCTGCTTTTTTATGGTAATGGGGTTTCTGGGCGCGGCGGCGACGGTGACCGTTGCGGTGGCGGTTGCCTTAGCGGGAGAGAAACCATTTTCGCTGTCTGCGGTCAGCTTCAGCTTATAGCGGCCCTCCTTAACGGTGCTGTCGGCGGTAACGGTGATGGTCTGGTTGTCAGCGGATTTTTCCACCGTCAGACCGGTGGGTTTGCCCTCCAATTCCACGTTCAGGGTATCCATCTTGACCTTGCTGCCGGTCACGGAGAAGGTCGCCGTCTGACGGCCTAAGCTTTCCTGTAGGGTTCCCTGCTGCGCGCCGACGGTCAGGCTTGCGCGGGGCGCCATCTGGGCGATATAGATGGTCTTGACGTCCCCTTCTTTTGTCGTATCGTCCGCTGTGCCGACCGACATATCGTCTGTGTTTGCATTCTGATTTTCCGAATACAGAACGGTCAGGTTGCTGTTGATGTTTCGGGCCTTTCCATAACTATTCGAAATCGCACCATATTTTCCGGTGGCGTAAAGGGTTCCTCCGTTCATGGTCAGGGATGCAGTGTCAATACCCCAACCGGAATTTAGATTCAGCGTTCCACTCTCAATCACGATGGTTTTAGCGCTCAAGCCGTACTGACCGCCGTTGGTGGTTATCTTTGCCCCGTCTTTTATGGTAAGCTTCCCGCCGGCGGTGTCACTGTAGGCGGAATCCGCAATACCATATTTCCTGTCAGGAACAGTGACCGTCAGACTGCCGCTTCCCTGAATGGTCAGATTGGCGGAATACATATCCAGAGCGGCGTCATATGCGGTCTCGGTAATCGTAATGGTATTCTCGCCTTTCAGCGTGATTGTTGTGTCGCCCTTCACCGTCACCGGGGTAGTTATGTTTCTGTTCTCCCAGGTAACATTGCCGGAGATGGTTTCATGGTCTGCCGCAGCTGCCATCAGGGGCGTTGCCTGCTCTGTTCCCTTGCAGGCAGAGAGGTCTGCATCTTCCGCAGCGCAGACCGGACAGTCGGGATTGACCGCCTCCTGCTCACAGTGGGTTTCGCAGATACACTCCGCCGGAGCATTCCCGGACACGCCGGATACATCGGTTTCCACCGCAGATGCCGGAACGCCCGGCATCGTAACAATCATTGCCGCCGCCAGTAAACATGCGGCCGGCCGTTTCCATTTCCATTTCCATTTCATTTTATTCATCCTCCTCACGTTGTTCGTTCCTTCTCGTTGCTTTCTGAAGCAGCTGGGATACTGCCTCCCGCAGCTGATATTCCGTCACAGGCTTCACCCAAAAGTCATCTACCCGCATCCTGCAGCTTTGGGGTTCAAATTCTGCCTGATCGCTGATCCATAGGAGAGGGACATCCTTGCTGTACCCTCGTATGCTCATGCAGAAATTCATCCCCCTGGCTCCGTCCTCCATGACTACCACAGCGTCATAAGGCCCATCCCGCTGCATGGCATAGACGCAGAATACGCCATTGTCAAAGCGGTCTACTTTGCCAAGCTTCATCAGCAAAGCGGTTTCTTTTTCTTTCTGGCTATAACTGCATAGCGCAATTCGCATTTCCATACCTCCGTTTCCTGATGGGCGCCATCGCCTCATATAGCTCCTGATCACTACAATCTATGGAGAGGAATGCCGGGATATGAAGCTGATACGCGATCAGGGCGAAGTTTTCATCATCACTCCACCAGACAAGCGGTACTTCCGGTGCCAGCTGCTTTGCCTGAATGGCAGCCTCCAATCCCCTTGCCCCGGTCATTGCGATGACAACCGCATGGTAGCGGCTCCGCCGCAGTGCCTGAGATAGCTGCTTCTCATTCCATAGCTCGTCGATGACAAGCTGCCCATCCCCATCAAAAAGGGAGCGCAGCCTGCTTTCAAACCATTCCACATTTCTCAGCTCCGTACAAAGTGCGATTTTCATACCGGGCCTCCTTTCCTGAAAAGAAAAATTAAAAAACCAGACCTTCTCATCGGAAAGTCTGGTAGTATAATTAGAGTAGCATCTTGTCAAGAGAAATACAACCGACTTTGTTTAAGACGCAGGTTTCCTGTTTAAGACGCAAGTTTTTTCCTGCGGTTTTATGTTATACTCATATTGGATTATTGTGCAAAGGAGATGGTACGATGCAGATCGCGATTGTGGATGACAGAGCAGAGGACAGAGAAGAACTGTCTGCCTGCTTGGAAAATTATATGAAAAAGCATCAGCTGGACTATACGCTGACAGAATTTGAGGACGGAGAGAATTTTCTGAAAGCTGCCGCCCAGGTCAATTTTCAGCTTGTCTTTATGGACATCTATATGGAGAACATGGATGGAATAGAGGCCGCCAGAAGACTGCGCCAGAAAAACAGGCTCTGTAAGATCGTTTTTCTGACCATTACAGAAGATTATGCCCGGATGGGGTACAGCCTGTCCGCCAGCTATTATCTGCTGAAGCCGCTTTCGCTCCATCAGGCAGAATTTGAAGAAGCGATGGAGCTGTGCCAGCTAAAACCGCCCTATGAAGTGATGACACTTTCGGTTATGGCTGACCGTCAAAAGCTGGAACTTCCCACAGAGAAGATTCTATACATAGATTATCAAAACCGTATGACACGGATTCATATGGCGGAACGCGTGATACCGGTAAGCGGAGGCTTTCAGGAGGTCACTGCCGCATTGCAGAAGGACAAGCGTTTTTTGCCCTGCTACCGGGGCGTTTTAATCAACATGGATTATATCAGCCAGGTTGACAGTCAGACCTTCCATTTGATAAACGGCGAGGAACTTCCGATTGCTCTCCGCAATGGAAAACAGCTGCGGGAAGCCTACCGCCAATATGTTTTCTCTGGAATGGGGGGTATCGTATGAGAATGAAGCAAATACACAGGCGTATTCTGGGTGGCTGTCTGGCCTGCCTTCTCTGCTTCACCGGCAGTATCCCTGCATTTTCCGTTGAAACTGCAACCCCAGCCAATGCCGATGAAAGAACGGAGATTCTGCCGGATTTAGAAAGCGAGGCTTCGGAGACACTGGATAGCGGAACCCCGGAAACACCGGAAGCACCGGAAGAAGTATCCCTCGTCCTTGTCACAGAAATACAAAATGAAGGTGAACTGCTCTCCCTTCCGGCTTTTACCCTGCCCCTTAGAACCACACCGTCCGATGATGACCTGGAGGAAATTTATCAGCTGGCCCTTCAGTATCAAACCGTTTGCGCCACTGTATCAGCAGGTGAAGAAATCCGGCAGGAAACATTTCCTGTCTCATGGGATTTTTCGGCCATTGACCAGACCACTCCGGGTGAATATACCGCAGCAGGTCGGATTGAACTGCCGGAGGGGTATTCCTTTGGTGAAGCTGTCTTGCAGGAGCTTCAGATTTCCGTCCGGGTGGAAGAAATGCCGCCTGCTGTCATTACCTCCATAGAGCAATGGTATCCTTATACGGATGCGTTTGCGGTTCAACAGGGCAGCGGAACCGAAGCACTGGAAGCATTGTTCGCTGCTTCCCCGTATTATCTGGAATGCTATGCGGAAAATGGAACCAGCTACACCGCTGTGGTGGAATGGGATTTTTCCGGTATTGATTTGAATACTGTGGGACTGTACCATGCCATTGGAAAGCTGACCGCACCAGCAAATACTGCGTTTGCAGAGGGAATTGCTTTCCCTGAAATCTCAATTCCTGTTTCTGTACAGGCTTCAGGCAGACCGGACATTAACTGCTTTCTGGCTGCCAGAGGAAACCTTCATTTTCCCTGGGTCACACCGCCGGGGAAAATGGATGAGATCAGCGTATGGCTGTCCGAAAATAACGGTTCATGGAACCGTCTGGAAAGTGGCGTTTATGTGGGTCAGGAAATGCTCTCGATTGCCACCCGTCTGCTGACGCCGGGCAGCAGTTACCGCCTTCAGGTCGATTATGACGGCGGACAGACCGGCATCCTGTCCTTTACCTACGCAGATGAAATTGTCCTTGAAGGGTATCACGATGGCGACCGGGATGGAGGGGATGCAGGCGGCAATCCACCTGATACCATCATTCAGCCGCCTCCCGAAGATACCGGCGATCAGGATGACGGTTTCGCAGACAGTCCCTCCACAAAGCCTCCAAAACCGCCTATAACAAATGGCGGGGGAATGGATTCCAACGATTCTGAAAAAACACCACCTGTCAGCGAAGAAAATGATCCTGCGGATCATGAACCATCCCACAAGCCTTCCGAGCCATCCTTGGATGGAAAAGACGATTCCATAAATAAAGATGAATTCCCATCGCAACAGACAAACGGTGATGCAGAGGAAGCATTAGAACCAGACGCTGGTTCCGATGAACCGGCTATACCGGAAATCGAAGCGCCAGTTGTATCAGGTCAGCCAGAGGAAAATACCGCTTTACAGCAGCCCCCTGAAGTGCGGACGATTACTGACGCTCCAGAGCTTACCGCTCCCGATCCTGCCCGGAAGCTTTCGGAAAACAGGAAAGAGCCGGTGCAAAGCATTATGAGCGTTCCCCCGGAACGTGCGGATTCCAAAAAACCTGTTTTTTCAGAGTTCTTCGATGAAACCACCGACCGGATTTCCGGCACACGCTTTTTGATGATGCTGCAAACAGGGGAGCAAAGAGCCGTCTTTTCCAAACAGGGAATCACCATCAGCATACCCAAAGACGCCTTGCCGGAGGGTATCCAAAACGAAGATCAGATTGAAGTCATCATCCAATCGAATACGGACGGCGGTTTTTCTTTTTCGTTTTCCATCAACGGAACTGTGCTCAACTCCCTGCCGGATGTTTCTGTCATGCTGCCCTATCCAAATGACCCGGCAGCCGGCACATTGTTCCTCGGTGATGAAAGCGGCGTGGAAATTCCCATGACCGGCTATGACGATGCGGCAAAAGCCGCCTCCTTTCAGATCAGCCATACAGGGACATACACCATTGCAGTAAAGGAAGATGCCGTTTCCCTGGCACAGGTCGCCGACACAGAGCATAGCCGGTCGCCCATACTCCTTTTGATTCCGGCTTGTCTGCTTCTTCTGTCTGCCGGTGAATTTTTCCTAAGGAGGAGGCGAAAATAAGATGGTATCTTCTGTGGTAAAAAAATATGCCGCTTTATGTATGGTCTGCCTGTGTTCATCCCTGTTTTTTCTTGGCCTGTATCAGTTTAATAATAAATATAGCCAGAACACAATTCAGGCGGCAAATGGGATTCTGGCGCTTTCTGAGGAAGAACTTCAAAAGTCACCGGTGCGCTTTCTGGTATCCGGCTGGGCGTTTTATCCTGACGCGCTTTTGACCCCGGAAGAAATACGGGATGAAAGCCATTATATGCGCTACCTTTCCATTGGAGAGCAGACCAATTTCTCCAGCCCTGCAAACCCTTCTCCCTATGGCTGCGGGACTTACCAGATGACATTCTTCCTGCCGGAACGGAAGGAAGCGTATGCACTGGAAATCCCGGAAGTGTTTTCTGCTTACAACCTTTATCTGGATCATGACCTGATCCTGCAAATGGGGGAACCTGCACAGGGGACACCATTGGTTCAAAACCGCATGGTCACTTTTCATGGCGGAAAACCGTTCACACTCACCATAGCAGTCAGCAACTATGACCACTTTTACGGAGGGATTGTTTATCCGCCTGCTTTCGGAACGATGCTGGCGGTCAATACAACCAGAGGAATCCGGTTTGCATTCTGCCTGTTCAGCTGTACAGTTACCTTTGTC
>ENA-ORTZ01001869-ORTZ01001869.1-human-gut-metagenome-genome-assembly--contig:-NODE-1869-length-10898-cov-3.704418_pt1 | contig 10898 bp, 8 predicted proteins | sample MGYA00242075_ERZ509199 | MGnify/ENA primary metagenome ERZ509199 (study PRJEB26280, sample SAMEA2338824) | human gut metagenome | biome: human gut; feature: human-associated habitat; material: faeces...
GGCCATCAGCTCGCTGGCGATTCCCAATGTCAAGCGTGCCTTCCAGCCCTATACCAACGTGAAGTTCGCGCCTTATGAAAATAAGTGCGGTACGGACATCAACGCGGGTGACTGGTGTATCATGCGTGCCGAGGAGATGCTTCTCATCCAGGCCGAGGCCATGGCCATGGGCGGCAACCTCGGCGGCGGCAAGTCCCTGCTCGAGAATTGGGTCAAGACCTACCGCGATCCTTCGTATTCGTGCGCCGCCACGACTCCCGAGGCTTTCCAGAGCGAGATCTGGTGGCAGCGCCGCGTCGAGTTGTGGGGCGAGGGCCATGCCTATACCGACATCATGCGTCTGAAGAAGAACCTCGTGCGGTGCACGACGGACGGCAAGTCGGACTTCCCCGATGCCTGGGCGTTCAACATCGCGGCGACGGACGGTATCCTGCTGATGCGTATCCCCACCGGGGAGACCAACGCCAATGCGGCTATCGACCCTGTCAAGGATAACAACAACGAGGGTACGTTCCCTGTTAACGGCAGCGGAGCTGGTTTGACCGACGGATGCGTAGTTAAATAAGTTTTGAACCGGATAACATCGACAAAATATGAAAACACTCAAGAGTTTATTATATGTGTTCCTGGCGGCGTTCCTCTTCGTGGGGTGTAACGACGACGAGAACTTCAACCCCGGGGAACCCGAAGATCCCGATTGTTACAGCGTCTATTTCCCTACGCAGGAGAATATAGGTTCCAAGGAACTCGACCCCGCGGCTCCGACCGAGATGACGTTCACCGTACGCCGCCTGAAGAGCGAGGGTGCGATCGTAGTTCCCGTGGCCGTAACGTCGAGTGAGGAGGGAATCTTCGTTCCCTCGCAGATCGAATTTGCCGACGGGCAGGAGGAGACGACCTTCAGCATTCAGTTCCCGCAGGCCGAAATCGGTACCACCTATAAATGCGAGGTCAATATCGAGGACAAGAAGTACGCCTCCGTCTATGGTGAAAAAGCCACGGGCTTCGCCTTCAGCGTGACCCGCGTGAAGTGGAACAAACTGACGGGCAAAGGCGGCGAGACCAAGGGCAAGTGGCGCGACGACATCATTTCGACGCTGTTCAATACCGCCAACCCCAACGCCGAGGTCGACGTGGAGATTTACGAGCGGGCCGACAAACCCGGTTACTACCGCATGAATCCCTTTACGCAGGATTTGATCCGGGCCCTCTTTAACGGAACCGCACAGGCTTGCACCGAACCCAATATCATTATCGACGCCACCAACCCCGATGCCGTGTGGATCCCTTACCAGACGACGGGCGTGACGCTCGGAGGTGACGGCGAGATCGAAATTGCTTCGAAGGTCAATGCCAACTTCTCCTCCGTGAGCGAGTCGGCCAGCCTCTACGGTACGCTCAAGGACGGTATCATTACCTTCCCGGCCACCGGCATCATGGTGAACTTCACGGTCTCCGGCGGGTGGTACGGCGCCAACGGCAGCGGTCTGCAACGGATCATGCTTCCGGGTGCCAAGGCATACGACTATACGCTCGCACTGACGAACACCGAGCCTGCGGCCGGTGTGGTCAAGGTCGGCTTCAAGTTCGGTGCGGACGTGGCCAAGGTGAAATACGCGTTCTTCAACGGCTCGATGAGCGACGCGTTGGCCGACGTCCGTTCGGGCGAGATCGAATCGGGTGAGACCCCTTCCACCGAAATCACGGCTTCCGGCACGGTTTCCGCTTCGTTCGACGATACGGGCGTTTATTCGGTCGTCGGCAATATGTACAACACGGCCGGCGAACTGGTAGGGCGTTCGTTCCTCTCGTTCGGGTACGTCAAGTCGGGTGAGGAGTCCCAGAATGCGGTTATCCTTTCGGTAAGAACCGAACTTTCCTGGGAAAAAGAGGCGTTGGGCTATACCCCCGAGAATTCGATCAAGGCGATCCTGTTCGGACAGAATATCCAGTCGGGTTATTGGGGTTTGTTCAAGACTTCCGACCTGGCAGGCCTGAGCACGGCACAGTTGGGACAGGTTGCCAAATCCTCGGGCGATGCGTTCACGGAAGAAGAGCTCGCGAAGATCAACGGCAAAGAGTCTTTGGTTCCGTTCCTCGTCGGCCTGAACAGCGGTACGAGCTATACGCTCCTGGTGTCGGCTTTCAACGGGTATTTCTCCAAGGTCTATGCCGTCGAGCAGACTACCGCCGGTAAGGAAGACCCCATGCAGCAGAAGTATAAATTCGACGACGTCAAGGGTGAGGTGAGCAAAGACGATCTCTTCAATACGACGTGGAATTACTATGCCGTGGATGCATTCGACGAAAATGATGCCACCAACCGCCAATACCTCGGCAAGGTCACGTTCAGTGAGAATGCTGACGATCCTAATTACGTCAAAGTCAAGGGACTTTCGTCCTACCTTGCTTCGAATCTGGATACGAAAGACGACACGTTCCTGGCAAAGTACAACGGACTGGTCAGCCCGATGCCGCCCTGCCACATCGGTATGTTCAAGACCTATCATGTCGGCAACATGTTCACCTACGAAGAGAATCCCACGGGAATAAATGGCAGCCAGGGTTGTCTCTATGCAGGCTATGTCGATGACGGAATCCTTGCATTCGTTCCGAACCCGAATTATGTGACGCAGGGCTACACCTTCAAAGGTATCTATTGGGGTGGTTTCGGCAATTATGATCCAGCCACGGGCAAATTCACGAATTTGGCTGCCGATCTGGTACAGTTCGACTACCTGATGCTGATAAATCCCGCAAACGATCCCAATGCGGTAACTGCCGCGGCTGTTGCCCGGGAGCTTGAGGTACGGCCGGCCAACAATTTCGTCGAACTGCGCGGGCCCGAATTGATTCAGGTACTTTGGAGCGAGCAGACCGGCAAACCTGTCAACCGTGCAACATTCGGCGGTTACGGTATGCAGCCCGACCTGGGCGTGGCCGATGCGGTCGCGACCTTCAGCGAGGGCAGTATGCCCCAGGCTCCGGGGGCGATCGTGATGATCGGCAAGAAGGTATCCTTGAAGTAACCGATTCCGGCAATGTTGGAATAATTATCGGGAGGAGCCGGCTCTGAGGGGTCGGCTCCGCCCTCTAAAAACCGATAGACTATGGCTGATAAAAAAATTCTACTTTTCGCCGTGCTGTTGCTGGCGGCGTGTACCGCCGATCCGGCGATGGATGGTGCCGACGGCGGGAATTCTTCTGCGAATACCGCAGCCGCCGCGAAGCTGATCAACACGCCTTACGATGCCAAGCAGGGGTCGCTGATCGTTTGTTTCGACGATGCTGCCGTGCCGACCATCGAGGCTACGGCGGCTTCCTTCGCCGCAACGCGCGGCGATGCCGGGGACGCTGCCGTACTGACCCGTTCGGGCATTGCCCCGGTCGACGAAGTGTTGCAGGGGCTTGAAATCACCTCCCTGCGCCGTGTGTTCCCCTACACACCCCGCCATGAGGAGCGTACGCGTGCCGCAGGCCTGCACAAGTGGTATGTCGTGACTTTCGACGAGCAGGCCGACCTCGAAGCCGCCGCCCTGAAACTGGCCGCCGTGGCCGAAGTCCGGAATGTCGAGTTCAACACGAAGCTTTATGTGACCTCGGTAGGGCCGCGCCGACCGCTGACGGCTGCCGATATGGCTGCCACCCGCGCCGCAGCCGCGGGGCGGTTGAACGATCCGCAGCTTTCCCGCCAGTGGCACTACAACAACAACGGCGACAAGACCGTTGCCTCGACGTCCCGCGCCGGGGCCGACATCAACGCCCAGGATGCCTGGGCGATCACGGCCGGTAACCCCGGCGTGGTGGTTGCCATCGTGGATCAGGGCGTGAAATATACGCATCCCGACCTTGCGGCGAACATGTGGATCAATACGCAGGAGAAAAACGGGGCTACGGGTGCCGACGACGACGGGAACGGCTATATCGACGATATTTACGGGTATAACTTCGTCACGCGCGGTGCCGTCTCCTGGGATCGCGAGGTCTGGGTCGGCGGCGAGAACAAAGGCGATTCGGGGCACGGGACACATGTGGCCGGTACGGTGGCCGCCGTCAATAACAACGGCGTCGGCGTTTGCGGCGTGGCTGGCGGCACGGGGCGCAACGACGGGGTGAAACTCATGTCGTGCCAGATATTCTCGGGCAACGACGCCACCTCGGGGGCTATCACCACTTCCGCCGAAGCCATCAAGTATGCCGCTGACAACGGAGCTGTGATCATCCAGTGTTCGTTCGGAAGCAAGGCCGGAACCTATACTTCGGACAGCGCCTATGAACGCGGCTCGGGCGTGCAGTACAATGCCATCAAGTATTTCATCGAATCTCAGAACTGCGATGCCGTCGACGGCGGCGTGGTCATCTTTGCCGCCGGCAACGATGCTACTGCCATGTCGGGCTACCCGGGGGCTTACCACGATTATATCTCCGTGACCTCCTTCTCGCCCGATTACCTGCCGGCCTATTACACCAATTACGGCCCGGGCTGCAATATCTCGGCTCCCGGCGGCGACTATAAGATCAGTGCCGATGCGGCCAAGACCTACGCCGAAGTCCTGTCGACGGTTCCTTCCGAGTTGTCGGAATACAACGGTGCCGATTACGGCTTCATGCAGGGTACGTCGATGGCCTGCCCGCACGTTTCGGGCGTCGCGGCGCTCGGGCTCTCCTATGCGCTGGAAAAGGGAAAGAAATTCACGCTCGACGAATTCAAGACCATGCTGCTCACCTCGGTCAATGAAATCGACTCCCGGCTGGGCGAAGGCTCGAAAGCTACGATCGCCGACGTGTCGATTTACCGCGGCAAAATGGGCACCGGCATTACCGATGCCTATCAGCTGCTCATGCAGATTGAAGGAACGCCTTGTCTGCAGGTCGCATTGGGCGAGGTGCAGCTCATTCCGCTGACGCAGCATTTCGGACAGGGTGCCGAAGACCTTACCTATACCGATATCCAGATGTCGGCCAAGGATATGGAAAAGCTTGGCATCAAGGCGGCTCCCAAAATGTATAATGGAAAACTGATGATCAAATGCACGAAACCCGGATCGGCCAAAATCAAGGTTTCGGCGATAGCCGGCGGTACGAAACCTGGAACGGGCGTCGTGATGGGCGGCATGGTCATCACCAAGGAATTCGCCGTCATCGCCCGTTCGGCCGGCGCAGCAAACGGAGGTTGGTTATAAAAACAGTGCTTGCAATGAAAAAACATCTTTATCATCTGCTCGTTTTCTCCCTGCTCGGCATTTTCGCCGCAAGCTGTTCGGATGACGACGATGCCCCCAACATTCAGTCGGAAATCGTAGGCGAATGGCGCCTTACTTCTTGGTCAGAGAATGCTCCCGAAGGATTTGAGGTATACGTAGAATTCACTTCGGCAGCGACATTCGGACTTTATCAGAAGGTCGAAACATCGAACTACACCAAATACACCGGGCGTTATTCGATCGACGGATCCCGGCTGACCGGAGTGTACGACGACGGCGAGAGCTGGGGCAACGGCTACGATTTCGAGTTGACGAATGGCGGGAACACCCTGACGATGACCACCCGAACCGAGCCGGCCGAAACCAGCGTATATTCCCGGACGATCATTCCGGATGACGTGCGCAATGCCCGAACATCCCGTGCCGAGTTTTCTTTGGAAATGAGGCGAATGCTATAATCTGTAATATTCGCGCCATTGTGGCAGAATTTCGCTTCTAACTTACGGACAGATAAATATTTTAAGTGAAAATCTCTTGCTATAATGTGTTGAAACATTAAAATAAAAAGTTCAAAATTACGAGATTATTCACCGGGCGAGGATGACAAAAGGCATCCTCGCCGTTTTTTACAAAAAATAGTATATTTATACCGTTTTGCCACTCTACTTATTCTCACTGTTGCAGGCAGGGCTTATAAATCCACTCCCATCCTGTATATCATCATCGTTTTTTTATACTGTTTCTATATTCAGAGGGAGACATTCCGGCTAATCGCCTGAAAAATTTGCTAAAAGAGCCCTGATCAGCAAAACCGAGAGCATCGGTTATTTTCTGAATGTCATTTTTTGAGCAGGAAAGCATTTTTTTCGCTTCCGCATAAAGCAGTCTCGTGATGTGTTCACGTATCGTCTGTCCCGTCTCCTCTTTAACTATTCTTGACAGATAAATACCCGATACGGACAAACGTTCTGCGTAAAAATTTATCTTGTGCTGCCGGCGATAATGCTCGAACATCAAATCTTTGAACCTGTGGCATATCCATGTTTTGTTAGACAAAGCTGGCGAGGCATCTGCGATGCTGGCGAAGAAAATGTCTCCGACATTTAACAGAAGAAAATTACATAGGTGCCCGTAAATTCCCTCATGGTGTAAAAGAGTGTCTGCAGTATATCCCTGAAACAACGTAAAAACCCTTCTAAAATAGTTGCCGGCAACATTCTTTAAGTGTATGGATGCAAAAGAATGCTTCGTAACGAATTCGCACAGTTTTCCGTATAGAAATTGACTCGATGGCAGACTGTGGAAAAAAGGAGGAGTAAGAACGAGGCAATGCATCGCATAATCCTCGCTCAATTGTCTGAATCTTGCGGTCATGGATGCCGGAATAATGAGCAAATCATTTTTTCCGACACCATGCGTGTAATCATGTGCATTTTCTATGTGAATCTTGGCTTTCCCGCTTGTTACCAAAAGGACGAAGAACGCATTTTCGCACTTTAATTCTCCCGAAGATTCAGAATATTTAATCGTTCCATAGAAAAGAGAATCGGTTAAAATGCATTTGTCTTTCGTCTGAACGAAGTATTGAATGAGGTTCATATTTTAGAGATGTTCAATGCTTCCCACAAATATAGTCTTAGTTTTGTTTCTGACAAACTTCGGTTTGTAATATCTATAATGTTACTGAAGGTTGCTTTGTATTTTTGTAATATAAAATTATACAAATTTGTTGAATTGATTATCGCCATTATGTCAAGGAGTTTTAAAGAAGCATTGGAGCACCGGAGAAGTTATTACCATATAACGAATTCCTCTCCCATCCCTGATGAAGAGCTCAGAGGGATTCTCGAATTCGGATTGCAGCACGTACCGTCCGCGTTCAATTCTCAGTCCACACGGATCGTATTGCTGCTGGGAGAAAATCATAAAAAATTGTGGATGATTACGAAAGAAATTCTGAGACAACGGGTAGCCTCCGCGGATGCTTTTGCCAGAACGGAAGCAAAAATCGATACGAGTTTTGCAGCAGGCTACGGAACCGTTCTCTTTTTTGAAAATATGGCGGTCGTAAAGAAATTACAGGCGTCTTTCCCGACTTACAAGGATCGTTTTCCGGTTTGGGCCCAACAAACATCGGCGATGCATCAGCTGGCAATTTGGTCCATGTTGGAGGATGTAGGGTTCGGAGCTTCCCTGCAGCATTATAACCCCTTGATAGATAAAAAAGTCGAAGAAGAGTGGGGAATAAATCCGGATTGGGAATTAATCGCTCAAATGCCCTTTGGAGTCCCTCTTCAACTGCCTGAAAACAAGGCAGACAGTAGTCTTGAAGACAAGTTAATCGTTTTTGACTGAAAGACGGTGCATGGAAAAATAAGAATACGTTAATTTTTCAAAATCAAGAAATATGAAATTTATAGTTGATAAAGCAGAAACAAGAGGTTATTTCGATCACGGATGGTTGAAAACATTTCATACATTCAGTTTTGCCGATTATTATAACCCCCAGCGAGTTCATTTCGGCGCCTTACGTGTGTTGAATGACGATACGGTCGCTCCGGGGAAGGGATTCGGAATGCATCCGCACAACAATATGGAGGTCGTTTCCATTCCGTTGCAAGGATATTTACGGCATGGAGATAGCGTGAAAAACGAAAGTACCATCACTCCCGGAGAAATTCAGGTTATGAGTACGGGGGCCGGCATGTTTCACAGCGAATACAACGCAAGTATGAGCGAAGTACTGAAATTTTTGCAAATATGGATTGTTCCCAAAGTAAAAAATACGAAACCAGAATACCACAACTACGATATTCGACCTCTATTGAAACACAACGAGTTGTGTACATTCATCTCTCCGGAAGGAGGTAAGGCTCCGGCACATTTGCTACAAGATGCATGGTTCTCTATGGGAACTTTCGATGCGGGACGTCATGTAACATATCGGATGAATAAGAAAAATACCGGGGTGTATATTTTTGTACTGGAGGGAAATATCGACGTGCAGGGCAAGACGCTTTCTCGCCGTGACGGTATCGGCGTGTGGGACGTGGAGCAGGTGGAGATACAGTCAGTTTCTAATTCGAGCATCTTGACCATCGAAGTACCTGTAGCATAAATGCGCAGATGCGGATGCGTCAATCTATGTACGATGCGTAATCTCGCTATTTGACAGGCTTGTTTGGAATTTTCTTAACTGCATCCGGCAAAGGACTCGGCAACGTTCCTTGCCGGATGTACTTTTTCTATTCTGTGTATTGCTGTCTGTTTTTTCTATGACGAGAGGTTATGAGTCCGGGAAATACATTGCCATTTATTTTACAACACTAATTATCAATACCTTATACATCACAAATGTACATCCAAAGATTTGATATTTAATATCTGTCTATTATATTTTTGTAAAAATAGATCCTTAAAAAATTAAGCGAAGGACATAATTTCATAAGCATGCGTAAGGAACAGATTTACAAACATGTGAAACATATTTGTCTTTTTACTTTTATATTGACTTTATTCGCAATTTCTTGTGGCGAACTTCGTATAAAGCTATATAGCGATCGCCTTCTTTGCTTGGAGGACTCTTTGGGCAGATATCCGAAGAATGTCTTCGAAACTCTTGTGAACATGGATACGATCCCTCTTTCCGACAACGACAAGGGCCTCTATTATCTGTTGCTGAATCAGGCAAAAGAGATGACAACCGGAGAACTTCCCCGACCGGACGGAGGACTCTCTTTGGCCTACGATGTTTTCGTGGAGAATGGAGATTCCCTGCATTTATGCCGGCTCTATTGTTTTTCGGGAAAAATATTCCGCATGAAACGTGCATGGGGGAGAGCCGCCGCATGCTACTCCCTGGCAGAGCAACTTGCAGAAAACGATAGAAGAACTCTTTTCCAATTGAAAACGGAACAAGGTCATTTTTATCGTTTCAAGATGCAGCCGGATACCGAAGAAACAAAATTGAGGGAGGCTTTGGACATCGCTTTTGAATTGCAGGATTCCATATTGATCTCCACAGCCCTGCATTCTCTGTCCGATATGTTTCTCTTTTATGGGAAATACGATGAAGGTAAAGATTTGCTGATACGAATCAGAAACTTTGTTCCTGACGACGACGGCGCTGTGACGGCCGGGTACTATAAAAATATGGGCAGAATCTACATAGGACGCCGAAAGCCCGATTCTGCCCTTTTTTATATCGACTCGGCGATCCGGCGGGGAAGTTTGGCGGAACAGCCTTCGTATGCGCTTCTCAAAGGCAGTGCTTTTATGGAAATGAATCGGACGGATTCCGCCCTGCATTACTTCTCGTCCAATTTCGACAGTTTCTCTCTTCTTCAAAAGATGGAGGCTGTCCACAACATGCACCTGTTGTACAAGAAAACCGGAGATTCTGAAAGATCCATGGATTTTCTGGCGCAATACAGCCGCTACAAGGATTCTGTGACCCTGTTGTATCGGAAAAATCAGATAGAAAACATCAAAAGTTTTCAGGAGTATGAGTTGCAGCGACGCAAGATACTTGGAATGAAACGGGAATTAATGGAGCACGAGTTACGTTATTATCGTTTTGCAATCTTATTTCTCTGTTTATGTCTCATATCGGTCGCATGGATATTTCGGATTCTGCAACATCGAAGAAAACTCGAACTGGCTTTGCAATCGGAAAAGTTGCGTTTGGCGGAGATTACAGATACCCAGCAACGAACGGAGATGGAATTGATAAAGGAACAGCGGGATCGGAAAGAGCTTGAGAATGCCAAACTTCGACAAAGTTTCGAGTTTCACAAGCGGTTGAACGAACTTTGTATCCCCGTCATCACAAAAGGAACAAACTCGTTGGGAGCTATCCATTTGACTGAATCCGAGTGGGGAAGTATCGTGCGCAATACCGATGCCTGTTTCGAGGATTTTTCTTCCGGCCTGAACAAAAGTTATCCGGCGTTACACAAAGAGGATGTCCGCTTTTGTTGTCTGGTCAAGATGGAGTTTTCCATGGAACTATTGGCTGCCATATATCATATCGCTAAAGGAAGCATTTCGAGACGAAAAATGCGACTGAAGGAAAAAATGGGTATAGAGGGTGGTAGCTTCGATGATTTTATAAAAAATTTCTAAATTCCGCATCGCACATGCGGAGAATATCAAGTCACCTTACCTTATCCTAATAGTCGAGGCGAAATATACCGTTATTATTCCAGCTTGGCCAACAGTTGCCGGACGAATGCTTCGTCGGCATCGGTCACGGTGTATTCCGGAACGCCGGCGCACCCGCCCATCGAGACCCGCGGATTGCGGAAGCGCATGCCGCTTTCGCGTTCCCGGCGGGCGCTGAAGTGCAGTGCATCCACTCCGGTGGCGGCCAGCAGCCGGGCATTCGACGGACCGACGCCGCTTCCGGCCATGATTTCGATGCGCCCGGTAGCCTGTGCCGCCAGCGCACGCAGCGTTTCGATGCCTTCCTGCGCCGTGTTGCGGCCTCCGGAGGTGAGCACCCGGCGGCATCCGGTGCGGATGACCGCTTCGAGCGCCTGCCGGGAATCGCGCGTCATGTCGAACGCCCGGTGGAACGTCACCTCCATCCCCTCGGCCTCGCGCACGAGCTGCGCCGTGCGCGTCTCGTCCACCTCTCCGTCGGGTGACCATTGAGGTGAGTCCTTTTACTCTCCGCTCTGCCAGACGGATGTC
>ENA-ORTZ01001896-ORTZ01001896.1-human-gut-metagenome-genome-assembly--contig:-NODE-1896-length-10821-cov-4.319710_pt1 | contig 10821 bp, 15 predicted proteins | sample MGYA00242075_ERZ509199 | MGnify/ENA primary metagenome ERZ509199 (study PRJEB26280, sample SAMEA2338824) | human gut metagenome | biome: human gut; feature: human-associated habitat; material: faeces...
TTGTCATCATTTGACACCGTAACAACTCTGATATTAAGTCGTTTAGCGTCATTTCTCCCGTTTTTCGAGGTTATTCCAGAGATTTCTTATAACATTGCCAATGAGCGAATGTACGAACCTGTCAAGTCCGTATTCGATACTATTAGTACTGATAAGATAAAGAAAGAAAATTCCATTATTACGAGCATTTCGGATTTGCAATATGTCATTCACGATCCCGATACGAGAAAGTCCGTTCAGACTATTCTCAGACGTGAAACTTCTGTTGACGAAATAAGGAAAAGACTCCATGTTCCCATACTGTTGCTTCATGAATGCGATAAGACCCAGAAAGCAACCGAACTGTCGAAGACTTATTTGGAAGAGATTAAACGATACCATTTGGATCGAGCAGTCAATTATTTCAATATTCAGAACAGTAAGCAGAAGAAACAGAATGTCCATGGTTACGAGAATATTCAATTCCATTTGATTCTCTTTCCTGTCCCTGATAAAAATGAGATTATCAATTGGTTTGTAGAACGGGCTAAACAAATTAAGGAAGATGCATGATTACGAGATATATTCCGAGTGCGATCAAATCAATGATTTTATAGAGAAGAGAGACGTGGCGACGGCTCGCTCTAAGGTGATCAATTTGTTGGATAGAATGCAACAAGACGGGAACCGGTATAATCCTATGGTTAATCATTTCATCCGGGTTGTCGGTCTATTCCCATATATCGATAAAAAGACAGCATTATGGGATGATCAAGTCGTGGTTGAGGCATTCAAAGCCGATGTTGGCGATATAGCACCCGTAACGCTGCACAGTGCCCAATCTCGTGTTTTGAAACGCCTATTGCTTGGTGAAAATATCGCTGTGAGCGCCCCTACGAGTTTTGGGAAAAGTTTTATCATCGACGCCTTCATCTCAATCAGAAAGCCTGACAATGTGGTTATTATCGTTCCAACGATAGCCTTAGCGGATGAAACACGCCGCAGGATTGAACATAAGTTTTCCCGTTTTTATAAGATAATCACTACCACGGACGCCACCATTGCTGAAAGAAACATTTTTATCTTCCCGCAAGAACGCAGCTTTGCTTATCTCGATAAGCTTGAAAAGATCGACATGCTCATCGTGGATGAGTTCTACAAGGCAAGTTCTATGTTTGACGACTCCAGGAGCACCTCTCTGCTAAGTGCGATGATAGAATTGGGGAAAATTTCTCGGCAACGGTACTACCTTGCTCCCAATATTCATAAAATCGCTGACAACGTTTTTACCGAGGGGATGCAGTTTATGCGTTTAACGGACTTCAAAACAGTCATTACAAAGGCGGCCCATCTTTATAAGGATTTACCCCAAAGTACAAACAAGGACCAGTTTAAAAAGGGACATCTTTTGAGTATTTTACAAAAAAAGAGAGCGAAAACGTTGATCTATGCCGGCAGTTATAAGAATATTGACACAATCTCTGACATCCTTGCCAATGATTTAGCGACAAAAGGAAGCAGACTACTCCAAGACTTCAACGAGTGGCTTAGGGTCAATTATGGAAGTAAATTTTCGCTATGCAAGTTAAGTGAAAGAGGAGTTGGTGTACATAATGGTAGAATGCACAGATCATTGAGTCAGGTACAAGTCAAACTTTTTGAGAACGAGGAAGGGCTCGATACCATAGTTTCTACTTCTTCGATCATTGAAGGTGTGAACACCCAGGCCGAACAAGTTATAGTCTGGTCGAATAAAAATGGCTCGTGTAAGTTCGACTATTTTACATATCGGAACATAATCGGTCGAGCCGGTCGTATGTTCAAATATTTCGTAGGGAAAGTATATCTATTGGAAGAACCGCCTGCTCAGGAAAAGACGACTCTCGAAATCGACTTTCCCGAAGAAGTCGTTGAATCTTTGGATTCAGCAAACCCTGGCGTAGAGATCGACGAAGAGCAGAATGACCGTATTAAAGAGTATGAGTCCTTCATGATAAAAGCTTTAGGACGAGAGAATTTCAACAAAATACGTAGGCTCCCTGCTTTCAAATCTTGTGATTCAAAACTTATAAAAACTTTGGTAAGAAAGTTAAAGTCAGACCCTGCCTGGCCACAAAATTATGCCGCCCTTGCAGCAACCAATACATATAATTGGCGTGAACCGATTAAGGATGTCATCAATCTCCTGGGCGATAAAATGGCGGGATTGATAAAACTTGCCATATGGAAAATGCCAAAGAATTGGTCCCGTTCTGTGGCTGCCATCTATGATGAACTGGAAAAAGACGGATACAAAATTAGTTACGAAGACTTATTCGCTGCCGAACGTTACCTTTCATACAACTTGTGCTCAACTCTATCTGTCATTAATATCTTGAAAAAATCTTTCGATCCAGCGGCTCCCGACATATCTCTCTTTATAGGACGGGCATCTAACGCATTCCTTCCAAAACTTGTATACCAACTGGAAGAGTATGGCCTGCCAAGAATGATCAGTCGCAAAATTCAAGATTCTGGTTTAATTAATTTGGAGGATGACACTAAGGAAATTTCTGAAATTATCATACAATTTAAAGTAATTGGTCCAAAGAACCTTATTTCAAATCTTAAAGATATAATGCCTTTTGACAAATTTATTATCCAATATTTTTATGAAGGGATCACTTAAATAAACGCACTTTTACAGAGACGAATAACTGAGTGAATTATTTGTCCTTTGTAGCCACGAATACGCCTTACAACTACTGGAGTATATCAATGAATTTTTCAATGGTAGTAAAAAGAATACCGTATCGGCAGTCTGCATAAATGGAATGACGGTGCACTGGATATCATTGACGGTAAGTATCGCTAAGCCACACATGCGGATAGAGTCAGAATTGTGGCCTGTCTGAAAAACTGAAATTTACTTTTAATTATGGATATATACCCAACCATTTTCATAGATGAAGCGGGTAATACAGGGTCAGATATTCTAAATACCGACCAACCTTATTTTGTATTATCTGCGGTTCATTTTAACAATAAAGAGTTACAACAAATTCATATTGATATTCATTATGATAAGGAACTTCATTTTGTTGAAATGAAAAAAAGTAAAAAAGGGCGTTCGACAATTAAACAGATACTGCAACATCCATTGATGAATGAAGAGCATATTTCGTTTGAATTCGTAGATAAACAATTTTGTATATATGCTCAGATTGTCGATATGACAATAGAGCCTGTTTTTAATTTCCATCTATCGAGAAGATTTATATAAAAAACGAGGGAATATTATTTTGGCGAACTGCTTATATGCTTTTTGTCGTAATCACCCTGAACAAGAGGTGATTAGTGATTTCATTCATTCTTTTGAGAATATGATGAGGAAACAGACTAAAGAGAGCATAGAAGATTTCTATTTGAATGTAGACATTCTTTCCAGTATATCTGATGAATGTTTGTCTAAGTTGATGAAATGCATTTATTTAAGTCGTTATATTCTGGACCATGTCTTAATTGAAGATAACAAATATTGTTTGGATACGACTGTGACATCTTTATTGTGTATGGTTGATCATTGGTACAAAAAACTGAAATCAAAGATGAATGTTATTACGGATGACTCAAAGCCCATAAAAAGGAGTTTGGACATAATTAAACAATTATCAGAAATAGATGTGAAGCCACAATTTGTTGGATATGATACGCGAAAAAATATCTTTCCTTTGCCAATTGCTTCTATTGCAATGGTTGATTCCAAAATTAATTTTGGTGTACAGTTAGCAGATTTAATAGCCAGCTCAATTTCTTTTATATCGGGTGATACTACGTTCAAATATCAAAAATTCCAAGAGGAGTTAAAAATGATGTCCTTTTTTCAACTTAAAGGATATTCTATAAAACCAGTGACCACAGAGTTTTTAGAACCAATAGGCGATGATTCAAATGATAGTAGCCCGATTGATTTTATTATTCAAAATCTGCAATAAAAGTAATTATCCAAGCAAATAAATGGACTGAAATATGAAAAACATTATTGTCAAATAAAAAGTTCGACCGATTCTCCGTTTTTCGCCCACAAAGGTAATGGGTGGGCCGCAAACGGCAAGGCTATATAAATTCGGGCAAAAAAAACCGCACCTTCAGCGTGCGGTTTTTTTTGCCCTCAGCCTTGCCTTATTGCTCTTTAAGCCCACCCATTCCTCTCCGTGTACGAAAAACGGAGAATTCCGGAACCGGCAGAACCGGGCTAAATAAAATAAATTAAATAATTAAAAATCAAATAAATATGAATAAAATAAAAATCATAAAGATAATAGGATTATCGCTGCTTGCCATCGCAGCGATCCTATACTGGAAAACGCTGCTGCATCTGGCAGCGTGGCTCCTGCTGGCCTACTGGATCGTGAAGTTCCTGCTTCGACTCGCAGTCTTCTTCGCTCCGGTACTGCTTTTCATACTTGCCGTTTACATATTGTTCCATTAAAACCATAAAGCCATGAGTTATTCAGTCAATTACACTTCGAGCTTCCGTGACGAAGAATATAACGAGGAAGTTCGCGAACAAGTTCCAGTTTACGAAGAAGATATATATAAAACCCCGAAAGAACGGTTCCGCGACCATGCCGCCTTCGATCAGGGACGGGATCCGGGAACGAGTTATGGACTCGGTGGCATGCGCAACTACATCCCCTTCGCCAATAGTCCGGAGGAACAGGCCCGCGAGAAGAAAAAGAGGTATTCCCGCGGCTACCTGCGCAAAGGAACCTACATTATCCTGCCGAAAACGGCGGTCACTAAATAAATACGAATCATAATCCCTGCCGAAAACGGCAGATAAAATCAATCGACATTATGGATAAAATCGAATTGCAACAAGGACTCAACGATGTCGTAACGGCCAAGGTGCAGCGCATGATCGAGAACAAACGCCCCGTCGTGGAGCAGGCCATCGCGCGGCTGATACAGGAGCGCGGAGATGCACAGGACTACATCGCACCTATCGGGATCGAAAGGAGGCGCACGGGAGCCGCTCCCGTGATCACTTTCGCCGCCGGAGAGGCCCTGACGATGAACATGCCGCAGGGACAGTTCTCCCTGCACGGCCATGCCGTGGGGCAGCTGGCCGAGAAGATGGGCGTACCGGCACGCTACCTGCGCGAGCTCTCCGAAGGAGCTTCGTGGCAGCGTGCCCTGGCGGCCAACATCCTGAACGAACATTCCGCCTGGTGCGGACGCACGCGCATGCTCGTACGCTCCGTAGGATCGCAGGTGCGCGGTATCCTCTCGGACAGTTACCGCCGCCTGGACAGCGAAAAGATACTTACGGCTTTCCTCAGCGAAGCTATGGGGCAGGGAGCCGTAGCCTGTGATGCGCTGATGACCGACACGCGGGTGTTCGTCGAAACCATCCTGCCCGAACCGATCTGCATTCCTACGCGCCTGAACGGCGAGGTGGTGATCTATATGGGCGCCCGGTTCTCGACGTCGGATTACGGCGACGGGGCCGTCGATATGCGCGCCTTCCTGCTCAACGGGGCCTGCCTGAACGGCATGGTACGCGAGAGCGTGATGAAACAGGTGCACCTCGGGGCCCGGCTGCCGGACAACCTCCAGCTCTCCGAGCGAACCTACCGCCTCGACACCCAAACCACGATGTCCGCCGTGAAAGACTTCACGAAGAACCTGTACAGCAAGGAGAACATCATGCAGAAAGCCGTCGAGATACAGGCGGCCAGCGAGGCCGAGGTCGACTTCGACAAAGAGATCAAAAGGCTCGTCAAGAATAACAAACTGCTCAAGGCCGAGGGCGAGCAGGTGCAGAAGCTTCTGATGAACAACAATCCCGACGACGGCGTGCAGGGCGGCCCCTCGCTCTGGAAACTCACGCAGGCCATCACGGCTCATGGCCGCGGTCTCGAACCGCGTCGCTGCCGGGAGCTGCACGAACTCTCGGGCGAGCTCATGACGCGCGTATCGGCTTAAATCGTTCACACACACATTCCCGAAGTGAGGAATTGCGGAATGTATGCTTTTGAATCTTATTGCACGGATCATTGCAATGTGAAAATCTCAGAATCATTATATGCCGTTTTACCGGCACAAACCACTTATAACAAAAACTTTATGGTAATCCATTGTGAAGAAAAACTCCGCGAAGCGCAAGCGTACAGCGCACAGCTCGGCGACCGTTCGCTGCAAGAATGCCTCAAGAAACTCGAAAGCTGGGAGAGGGACGGGCACACGGTGCATCTATACCGAGATTTTGCGCCCTATTCCTTCGGGTTCGGACTATACGCCCCCGACGGGCGGCTGGTGATGAACGGCGGACTGCTATATCACGGCTCACCGGACCGATCCTGTGCATGGACAGAGAACCGCGACGACCTTTGGCAGACCCATACCTGACGATATACAGCGGAAAAATGAAGCACGGCCGAAAAGCCGTGTTTTTTATGCCCTTTTTACAACCGATTCCACTTAGTTGAGACTATATTTCTTATCAAATACACTCAATTACACGATGCAGACAAAAACGATACGCTCGCTCAAACGTGGCAAGTTTTTCCGCCTCACGCAGAGCGACACGGCCCCGGTATGGGTACGCGGCGAGTATAGCCGCGAGGCCAAATAGTACAGCACCACCGCTTCGACGATGTGAATTACGAACGGCCGTTTCGCGGGGATCGGGTCGTTTGGGTGGAATTCACATTTTGACAACGACTTAAAATTCAATGCTATGCAATTATCCGATAAACCGACCTCTCATATTCTGCTCAGGGCGCACACGGACAACGAATGGGATTCGTGCAATTTCGCGATCATCACGCTTTCGGAAGCTTGGCAAAAGACGCAGTTCGACCGGCTCGAAGTCATAATGCCGTTCGCTAACGACCTTTCATTCTTTTCCCTGCACTTCTTCGACGGTGCGGCAGATTTCTACCAGCCCGGTGATGACGGACTCCCGGACATCGACGAATTGCTGGGAGACAACGAGTGGGCGTTCGTGGAGTTGACCCAGGAGGAACAGATAACCTGACCCCGCCCGAGAGCGCTCTGGATTGTTACGAGATGGTGCTCTATTGGGACGGGGATGCCAAATATACCGCATACGGCAAGTATACGAGCGAAGAGTTCTGGACCACGGAATTCCCGCTGCGGAAGATTCTTGAACAACTATAACCGGGAAACGAAATGGATACACTGGATAAAGTACGCTTCATCGGGAGCGCTGCCGTGCCCAAAGAGGGCGCAAGCGTTAAATCGCTCAGCATATCGATCGAAATCCGCCACGCCTGCGGATGCGTGCTCGTGGAGCACTTTGCCTGCGGACACCGCGCTATCCCGCCGAGAGCGACGAGCGTTACGAGCGTCGGCAGGCCGAAAGAACGTATTACGTCAAGCTGTGCCCGGAGCATCAGGCGCAGTTCGACAACCAAATCCACAAAAATCGTAAGCAATGAAACTGAAAGAGATAAAGATCAGATTCCACCACATCCATACGGGCTACTGTCAGGAGTTCTGGGAAATCCTCTCCGAAAAGGAACAGAAGCAACCCTGCTTCCTGATCCGCGACACTTCGAGCCCCGGCGGGTCATGGCGTGTGGCCAGCGACGAATTCTTCGAGCCGAACTTCGAGATATCCGACGAGGTTACGCTCATTCTCTGTAACCACGCATGGGAAGAGCACCTGCGCGTAGGCAACGACCGCAATCGCTTCCCCGTCAGGTTTCAGACGTTGCAGGAAGCCTGCCGCGAGGCGTGGAACGACTTTCCCCAAAAGCCGGCTTGTCTGCTCGACCTTCCCGACTTTTGGCGCTGGTTCGCACCCCACCTTCCGCAGGAGCTGCCTTCGTGGGAGCGGGACAACTGGCGCGACAATAACCACCAGACCATCGCGAGCGAGGTTCTTTCCCGCTTCGACTTCTGCGGCGACGGGATGCAGATCGTCCGCATCACCGAGCGCCACACCTTATGCGGCTTTACGTGGCGTATGTATTTCGCCGACTGGGCCGATGAGGAGCGCTCCTCCAGCTATGTGTGCTTCTACGGCTACGAGGTCGGCAATACCATGAACTGATTCATGTTTATATCCGACAGGGTATAGTTATTCGTGTATTTGAATGAATTATACCTTTTCGGGTACATAATCAAATTAATTTACTATATTTACACCCGTAAGGGTATAAGTATAATACGATGACACTATCGGAATACGTAAAGCAAATGCGCCGGCAATATGCGCTGACACAAACCGACCTCGCGGAAAAGGCGGGCGTAGGCCTGCGCTTCGTCCGGGAACTGGAACAGGGCAAGCAAACGCTCCGCATGGATAAGGTCAATCAGGTATTGAGCCTCTTCGGGGCAGAACTCGCGCCAGTACAAACCACTCAAAACCAGCCTGCACAATGAAACAAGCTGCAGTATACATGAGAAATGCTTTGGCCGGAATTCTCACGGAGGATGAAAACGGATATTCGTTCCGGTACGAACCGGAATATCTCGACCGGCCGGATGCCGAACCGATCAGCCTGACGATGCCCCTTCGCACCGATCCGTATTTGGACAAGGTGCTGTTTCCGTTCTTCGACGGGCTGATCCCGGAGGGATGGCTGCTCGACATTGCCGAAAGAAGCTGGAAGATCGACCTGCGGGACCGGATGTCCCTGCTGCTGGCCTGTTGCCGCGACTGTATAGGCGCGGTCAGTGTCGTACCCATCGAAAACACGGAAAGCCATGAATAGATGCCTCTATTGCTATAAGGAACTGAAAGAGGGGCAGGTCGATTTCCATCCGGCCTGTTCGCGCAAGATGTTCGGAACCACTACGCCTCCGACGCTGCCTTATACCCGCGAAAATATCGCCGAATTGGCCGAACAGGTAATCCGCAGCCAATCCGCCGTAACGGGCGTTCAGCCCAAGCTCTCGCTTGACATTGAAAAAACGAGCGCACACACGGCCCGCTTTACGATCGTGGGCCTGTGGGGGCGCTATATCCTCAAGCCGCAGACGGAGCTTTTCCCCAATCTTCCCGAACTGGAAGACCTGACCATGCACCTGGCGGAGATAGCCAAGATCCGTACCGTGCCGCATAGCCTGATCCGCTTTGCGGACGGCGAGCTGTGCTACATCACCCGGCGTATCGACCGCACGGACGAAGGGGGCAAGATCCCGATGGAGGATATGTGCCAACTTACGGAGCGTCTGACCGAGTACAAGTACAAAGGGTCGTACGAGCAGATCGCCAAAGCGATCGTGAAGTTCTCCTCGGTTCCGAAACTGGACCTGGTGAATTTCTGGGAGCAGGTCTATTTCTGCTGGCTGACGGGCAATGCCGACATGCACCTGAAAAACTTCTCGCTCTATAGTCCCGAACCGGGCCGGTATATGTTGACTCCGGCCTACGATATGCTCTCCACGGCCCTGGTCATGCCCGAAGATAAAGAGGAGCTGGCCCTGACCCTGAACGGGAAAAAAGCCCGCATCTCCCGCCGGGACTTCGAGAACGCCATGATCACCTCGGGCGTGGATTCGAAAGTCGCTGATAATATCTTATTGAAATTCATAAGATTTTTCACGAAGTGGGAAGAGGCGGTGCGCACGTCTTTCCTGAACAGGGAGATGCAGGAGCGTTACCTCGCCCTGATCCGCAGCAAACTCGGATAATCCTATCCATATACGACTGTATGCCGCCCCGGAGCCGACCAGCTCCGGGGCGGTGTGCTTTATACCTGTTTCCAACCATAACTATCGCTATGAAAACACGAAAATTCTGTCCGCACTGCGGCCGTCCCGTCGTGCGGTCCCGGACACCGGGTTACGCCTTTCAGTGCCATGCCTGCGACGAAGACTTCTACCGCTTCGAGGTACTCAACACGCGTCAGATTCCGCTGGTACGCGAGCTGCGCCGCATCGAGAGGGAACGAAAGTTAAATCCCGACGGCGAGGTGCGAGGCATCATCATCAGCCGTTTGCTGCTCGCAGAATACGGTTACGATCCCGACCTGCCAAGCAAAGAAGAGATGGAAATCATCGCCCGCGAACTGCTCGAATATTGGGGCATGAGCGGCAGATTCAAGGATGCCCTCGCCAGCACCATGAAAAACCTGTTCGGCATCGGGAGCGAAGATGAATGAATTGAACTAAAACACTATTCAAATGGAAGAGAAAGAGATATCGGAAGTGCTGCTCGATATAGCAGACGACCTCAAACGCAACGGCGACCAGCCGTGGGACCTTACCAACGACTGTGGCGAACCTATCGTGTTCGATGCCCAGAGTGACCTCTATATCCAGCGCATCGTGCTCGACAAAGACGGTGATCCCTGCGCACTGATCCCGCTGGGGTATTTCGAAGACGATACGATCCGAGAAATCGCTGAAATGATGCACCGATGAACCATCTGTTCACACCGGGCATCGAATGTACCGACTCCGACTCGTTGCAGTTCTGTCTGCGGATTTTGGAGTCGGCGACATAGACGATGTGCTCGAATGCAGCTGGGGGTATTTCGGAAATGACGGCCTCGAACAGCTCGAAGAGGAATGTCGGAATATCATCGACAACCTAATTACCCGACAGAAGAAACAAGAACTTGCAGAGTATCTGCGCATCTTCGGGCCGGAGCTGCCATTCCCGGAGTTTGCATTATCCATTCAATAAACCGATGAATCATGGTCAAATCAATCAGTAAAAAAAACGTCGATACGATCGATGCCCGCTGCCGGAACGGTTTCCGGTTCGATTTGCAACGTTTCGGGGAGCGCGGTGAAAAGCAACTCTACCGGTTCATCACGATCCGGGAAAACGAAAAACTCGTCAAACTGACCCTCTTGTGGCGGGATGAGGTCACCAGC
>ENA-ORTZ01001904-ORTZ01001904.1-human-gut-metagenome-genome-assembly--contig:-NODE-1904-length-10796-cov-5.697887_pt1 | contig 10796 bp, 6 predicted proteins | sample MGYA00242075_ERZ509199 | MGnify/ENA primary metagenome ERZ509199 (study PRJEB26280, sample SAMEA2338824) | human gut metagenome | biome: human gut; feature: human-associated habitat; material: faeces...
CCAATAAATCGGGTTGATAGTTTTTCCTTGAGAAGCAGTTTTATTCTGTTGCATAAATCATAGTATATAGATGAAAAAAAACATTTTTCTGACCCATCTATATATAATACAACTAAAAGGGGGAAACTACTAACGTCTCCCCCCTACTTTTTTTATTTTATTATCACTTCGTCTATAAAGAACCACGAAGGATGGCCTACACCATAATGCCAAGTCGGACATTCTTTCGTTCCGGTGACTTCTACTTTCACATAACGAGTTTTTATCGGTTCGGCTGATTCAGCCTTGACTCCACGGAATTTTACCTCACCGGTACGTTCTTCCGGTAAATCAATCGTTTTCCAATGTGTATAATGCTCACCGTCTTCAGCATATGAATAAACCACCTTTAGAGGAAAAAGAATCCAGGCCCCTATTTGATGAAGAAAATCTGTTTCCACACTTTGTATCTCTTTTGTTTCGCCCAAATCTATAACAAATGCACCATCGGTTCCTTCCCAACCAATCCAGCTATCAACAAAGGTTGCTCCACCAAACAAACCGTCAACCAATGCGTTCTTTCCTAATGCCGCATATTTTCCGGTAGGAGGAATTAGATAAGTAACTTTTGCACCCAAAGCTAAACTTCTTTCTTTCTGCGGCATGTAACGTTCGCGATACAATTTGCAATAGTCTACCGGTGAATTGGAACGCTCATTCAATGTAGGAACTTGAAACTCTTTCACGCGTTCCTCAAAAAGGTCTAACTTCTTATTAATATCTACCAAATCTTTTTCTGTCTCTGTTCGTGCAATCTCCAGTTCTGAATACTGAATTGGCAGACGTGCCCGTTGAACTCGTTTTAAGAAATCGGGTTCTGCTGCAACAGCCTTTTCAGCCAAATCAAATAAATGATTATAACGACGCATCAAAGCAGGCTTTAACATGCCATATTTATGTGATACAGGTGAATCATATATCCACAACCTCTGTCCACTACCAATTAATGCGCCTTCCATTATCTTTATGTACTGATAAAGATATGGCGCTGCTTCCCCATAATATCCATGCAGAAAATGTTGCATCAATGAGTCTACATTAACTTCTGGATTCCACATTAACTTTGACACTAAATAAGCGCGAAGTTCTGCAAAATCTCCTCCCCTGCTCCCTGCTATTTGAGAGAAATGCATGGTGGCATGATTCTTTTTGAAAAGACGGATATTGTCCTGTAAAATATGGAAATTAGGAAATGGAGCCAGATAATTATCAAAGTTAATACCGTAATCCCACACGAAAATATTATTGGTAATCTTAGACCATCCTTCCATGGCTTTCACAAACTCTTTTCCCGAAGCATTCTCCGTCAAAGTTACTTCACGGTCACAGTCAATATCACATAACATAATATTCACATTCGGCAAAGGTTTCACATGTTTCGGAGGATTCATCGTATATAGATAAGCCAATGTGGAAAATTCTTTATCCGGAAAACGGGCAGCCAACTTATTCAGAAAAGTGATGATACTTCCTGATAATGCTCCTTCATAATCATCAATTGCCTTACAAGCATCACACGTACAATTTGTATAATTACCATCATTCTGACTTACAGACATGATATGTTTATCTGGATTTGCTTTGAAAATAGAATCAACACGTTGAGCAACAATCTCAAAAACCTCCGGATTACTCAAACACCACTGACTGGCCTTTCCCGGGTGGCGTTTTCCTTTGAAGTAAGAATAATATTCCGGATGTTCTTTCCCATAAATGGATGAAGGCAGAAGCTTATCAAAAGTATGCACCCAATGACCGGCAGCAAACACTTCATTCGGTTCCTCTAAACGATTCCACCACTTATAAATAGAGTCTGTATGGATAGCATAACATTGTGTCTGACGATAACGAAAGCCCGGGTTTTCGACTTTATTAATGAAGGGTAAGTTCACCGTTTTTGAAGGGGTAAGAGAATATTCATTCTCTCCCCAATAATCGATACCCAAATATTGCTCCAATAAAGTAACAACCCCATATACAACACCGTTTTCTTTACCAGATATTTTTAGAATACCATCTTGAGTAGAAATAGAGAATCCATCCTCTGTTACTTCCGCTGGAGATTGACCACCAATGAGAATATCTCCTTTTCGAGGAGTTTGACTTATAACAACAGGCAGCTTACAACTGGTTACTTTTTGAATAAATGTTTGTAACAAATTTGCAGCTGTCCACGATATTTGATTATTCTCTTTCAAAATGATCCTAGAACTTGTATTCCCATTAGTTACTAACATAGTTTGAGAGAGAGACGGAAACGCCATACTAATTCCCATAAACCATAAACAGAACCGTAGAATAATAGATAATTTCATGTTTTTCTTGCTATTAAAAGTTATTATATAATAGTAATACAATCAATATGATACTATTAAACAATCAATCTTTTTCTTTTTTTATTTATTAACTTATATAATAAGTCCCACTTTATCCGAAAATACGAAAAAGTGGGACTTAAAAATTTTCAATAACCTATTAATTATTTCGCATATAGGTCAAATTCCGTAAGGCTGACCGTATTGGGACCTTGTTTCACATAATACTTTAAATAACGCGTTTCAATAGCTTTCGAAAACTTAATATATTGTGTGCCACTTCTTGAAATAGTTACAGTTCCGATAGATTTCCATTTTATTTTATTCCATCACCTGAAGTAAATACTTCTACTGCAGTCGGTGAATAACTACTAGCATAACACTTATTTCTTATTCCTGTTAATGTCTGCACCTTACCTATATCCACAGTTAGCCAATATTCTGCTCCTCCATCACGAGCTACATCAGAATTTGTTCCATCAATTAGATTTTTAGCATCTCCACGAGTCGTCGGGGCAACTTTTACAGTCCAGCCAGAACGATCGGCAATCAAAGTACCTTCAGCCGGTTGCCCGGACTCTACATTGACATGAATATTTTGAATTTTCACATAAACTACTCCTCTGTTAGAGCTAAGTGCATCTAAGTTATTACCTTCTATAGAAGATATGGTAACTGGCAACAAATATCCCCCTTCTGTAGTCAACGATCCTACATTTAATAGCTCTATTTTTATAGAATCTCCAGATACACTTTCTCCATTTTCAATAGTAACAGTTTTATTGGTGAAAGAATAATTTTCAGCAGGTAATATGTTATATTCCGTATCATTAGCTTTATTGTAAGCACTTACTAGATTATCATCACTATCGGCTGTTATTTTCACATCTTTCGATAATCTCTCCGTGGCACATGCAACAAACCGATAATTAGGTTGTAACTCATTTACGACCACTGAATTATCTTTCAAAATCACTGACAACGATGCTTCATAAGAATCTACCGGAAAAACTTTCGTAGAAAGATAAAACTTAGAATTTACAGTAACTTCGTCATCATCGTCACAAGAGATGCACAGTGGTGATGCCATTAATGACATCACTACTGTTTTCCATATTATATTTTTCAATCTCATAATTACATCATTTGAATATTATATTATTTACCATCTGATCTAATGCCATCTACCCATCTGACAACTCCATTAGGCGCCGTGGCTTTATTTCCATGACCAGTTGCGTCTTTAAACTCGGTTCCTGCCCCTTCATTCAATTTCCAATAAGCCTCCAAGCCATCCGTACCCGGATTTATCGCAAACATATTATTCTGAATCTGCGACTGTGAAATAGCAGTAGTCCAAAAACGTACTTCGCTAACTATAGCATCTGTAACCATCCAATCACCATTGCATATACCAAAACTATTCTTAACAAGACGCAAAGGTTTTCTTGGAAGATCTAATGTTGCATCAATATTTCCATTTACATAAATAGTCAATTTCACTCCATCACAAACAAATGCTAAATGATACCATTGATTATTTTTAAACTTAGTAGCAGCATTTACTTGAGTACCTTGTGTTTTTATCTGCAAAATATTACCAGGAATCGGGCCATCACCAAAACGGATATAAATTTCACCATCTTCTGCGATACCATTACCTGGACCTGCAGAAAATATTGCTTGATTCTGATAGCTAGGAGGACCAGGATAACCAACTCCAGGAGTCACCCCATCCCCAAGTTCGCTCATATTAATACGCATTTCAAGTGACCATTGAGTTACTGTATAATCCTGACGCATTTCCATAGTAATTGGTTTTGTACCCGTCAACACTGGTGCAGAGGTTATAATAACCTGATCCATGATATAAATCATCACATCTGCACCTTCCAAAGTTTGTTGCCCACCTGATACAGCAGTAATAGCAACCGGTAGTGCAAATTTATCACCAGAATCAAGCATTTCCTTTGTCAACGGATCAATTGTTACTTTAACAGTAGGAGCCACTAATTCTCCTTTTTTTATAACCACTGTCTTTTGATCAAAAGAATATGAACCTTCCGGCATAGATTTATAGTTCGTACCACTTTTTGTATTATATACTTCCAACGATTTCGGACTTAGTCCCAAAGTAACTTCTATATCTTCTGTTGCAATTTGTCCCGACCGCGGAGTCACAGTGACAACACTACCCTCTTCGGCTACTGTTACCTTTTTGGACTCATAAGACAAACTACTGGATTCAGCTAAATAAATTCTACTGCCGATAGTATCATACTTTGCATCTTCACAACTTGCTATAATTGCACAAAGCAATATGGCAAAGGCGAACATTATTGTATTTTTATTTTTTACCAGATATCTCATAATTATTATATCTTTAAATTTATTATTTTACCGGTGGATTCATAATGCGGATAGCATTACGCAAATAAGGATAAGATTCTTCTGTACCATCAATTGTATATTCATACTCCATATGATAAGTTCCAACCCCTCCTTTTACACATTTTTTCCCGTTAATAATAGGTGTCCAACGTGCCATACCTTCCAATGACTTCATTTTATTTCCATATCGATCAGTGAAATCAGCCCCACCAGACAAAGCCCATTTTTCAAAGTTTTCAGTTACAATATATTTCTTAGCAACTTCTTCTGCAGTCAAATGCCCATCGAAGTTTCTTATTGTAGAGTTTAAACGGCTATCCAAATTGTCACGTCCAGTATTATCTCCTGGAGAATCATAAGCCTGCACTATAAAATAATTAAAATAAGGACCTGACTCCGATACAATACTTTGTGGCTCACCGTCAATTACTAATAGCCTGTCTGTACCCGATTTTGGTCCGATTCTTTCTCCCAAGGTCTGAATGAACAACAACATATTCTCATCACTTCCACTCATGTTACCTCGATGACCAAAATTAGGCTCATAGTCAATATCAAAGCCATCATATCCATATTTATCAATACTATCACATATTGCATGGGCATATTTCTTTATAGCTTCTTCCTTATTCTCATTCCATCCCCAGAATTCCAGATAATTATCTTTATATTCCTCGGGAGTCAATTGGTCACCGATATTTTGAACAATAAAACACATCAAAGCTTTAGTCCCTTTTACATTTTGTACATAACGCAAATCTTTTGTTTGCGCTTCTGTCAAATTTCTCCAGTTACCCCAAATAGAAACAAAATCCACACTATCAGGAAGTCCGGCTAAACATTTTTCTAAAGTAGCTCCATTTCCGGTCCAATTACCAAACCATCCGAAAGCAACCGGATGATCTGTTTTCTTATAAGCGCGAAGCTGGGCATAGTATTCTTCCGGAAGTGACGACTGAGTCATATCTTCCTGGAATTTTGGTTCCATGTCTGTCCAATCATCACACGCTGTATTCGCAACCGTTATGCCAAATAACAACATTATAAAATAGAATATCTTTCTCATACTATTTATATTAATATAGATTATACTATTATTCACTTATCCCTACGCTGCCACCAAACCTTAGTCTGATAATTATCAGCGCCACCCAATTTACTTACAGCAGCATTTACATTAGCAGCATTACGAATATATTCCGATGGTGGGAACGGAATACGATTAGCGGAAGGAAGATTGGTTACATTTCCATTCAATAACGGGAAAAAACGCGGATACCCAGTACGACGATACTCGCTCCATGCTTCTTGTCCCAAAGGCCACATTGCAATCCATTTTTGGGTTATTAATCTTTCCAGTTTTTCTTCCTCACCAGCATCATCTTTCCATTTGATAGTTATAGAACTAATAGCACTTTCATTCCCCTTATTCTCATTAGGATCTACATAATCAGCCTGAGTACTTGATTCATCATTCAGGTATTGGTCAATACCATCCGATACTCCCCATTGTGCAAAGGAAAGTCTGATAGCTGATTCATACAAATCTTTCACCGTTTCTCCTTTTACATCCCATCCTAACATTGCCGCTTCAGCTTTATTAAAAGCTGTTTCAGCTGCACTCATCCATAAAGTACGATCCATCTCTCCAACATTTATTCTAGAGAAAGTCGGTCCGGTAATATCATTACCATAAGACAAACCTGCGCGCATACCCACATAATCATCATCTCCTTTATCGCTCGTTTTCTTTTTAAAATATTTCGACATACGTGGATCGTTGTATCCTTTCATATAAGATGTAATATCGGCAGAGACACATTGGTCAGGCCATTGCACTAATACCGTATACAATTGATTTTTAGTGCCTAAAGAAGTTGCGTTATCTTCATTGGAAGTAATTACCCCTATAGAATGGTTAATAGCTTCCTCCGCCATCTGTCTGGCATATTCACGATCTGCAAAACGAATACGAATGGCCATACGTAGTTTCAGTGAATTTGCAAATTTCACCCATTTCTCAAAATCACCGTCATAAACTTTATCATACTTAGCCATCGTTCTGTTGTTTGGATTTTCGGTCACATAAACAGTCATTACATTAATTGCATCAGTCAGATCAGTAAACATTGCATGATATGCTTCCTCCATTGTATCGTAAGGAGCCGAAAGTTTATCACTTGAAATTTGGGAATAAGGAAGTGCCCCATACATATCAAGCATACGATGCATTGTCGCAATTCTCAAAATCTGTGCCCATGCAAAGTTAACTCCTGTTCCTTGGGTTACATTCTTTATTTTATTCCATGCACCATACGTCAATACCATTACATTATCATCTGCAAACTGCCAGTTTAACCAGTTCTCGGGTGCGTTATATGTAGCAAAATTTGCCCCTTTAAACTTATCTGTTGCCATTACTTGATAACGTCCATAGCAGTCACCAATCAAGGATTCATTGGTATTATAAATGTTTTCAGTAGCTATGGGATATGCATAATCACATAAAGTCAAGAAGAAAGCATTGGCAGCAAATCCATCTCGTCCAAGTTCTTCTTCCGAAACTTTTCCCAGCGGATCATTCAAGCTATTATCCATGCATCCTTGTAACATTGGAGTTCCAACAAGCATACAGCCTGCAATAGAAATCTGCGTTATGAATTTATATATTTTCATTTGGTTATTCTTTTATCGTTAAAACTGTATTTTTACATTAAATCCCCAACTTCTCAAACTTGGTTGCATAAAGTAATCAACACCTTGATAATAAGTACCAGTAGAAGCGGTAGCTTCCGGATCAAATGGTGCTTTATTATAAATCATCCACAAGTTGTGACCTGTTATTGACAAACTAAGATTACATTTGTTATTAAACCATTTGGCTGGAAGTGAGTAGCCCACCGATAACTCTTGTAAACGAACATTAGTAGCACTATATACATAGTTAGACATCAATCCACTTATTCCACCCACTTCTGTATAATAAGTCTGGGGATCCACTTTTCCATTATTTACAGGAACACCTTCATTATCACGTGCTAAAGCTGTGACCTTAGATACTCCGAACTGATCCATTACAGCTTGTGTTGGTGAGATAACAATACCTCCAAAGCGGGCAGCAAGCATGAATCCCAAGCTAATGCCTTTATAAGAGAAATCATTTCTAAAGCCTAAATTGCTCTTAGGCAATACAGAGCCAATATGAATAAACTCATCCGAATTCTTTATATCCTCTTTTTTCACATTCTGGCTCGCTTTATCAATATATACATTTCCTTCGTTATCACGTTTCAAACGATTAGTGACATACATGTCTCCCATGCTTCCTCCTTTACGAAGAATAACTTTAGCCGATCCAATGCCACCTTTATCTATCTCACTCAAACTATAGTGATTACCTTCATCATCCACTGCATCATCCAAGAGTTCTACAATCTTATTTTTATTAAAACTAAAAGTCAAATTGGAATTCCACGAGAAATCTCCCCATGATTTATTGTACCCTAAAGAAAATTCCATACCTTTATTCTCAATATTACCAGACTGCGCATACATAGTCGCATATACAGCGGTTCCTGATAAAGGAACTTGGAATGTTTGTTTGCGAGTATTAGCCTTATACCAGGTAACTTCCAAACTTAAACTATTATTAAAGAATTTGGCATTCAAACCAGCTTCCCAAGAATTAGTACGTTCAGGATAAAGTTTAGGCAAAGGACGGTAAGTTTGTAATTTCCATTGACTAGTCGCAGGGTCCCACTCATACGTTTTGTTGGAAGAAAGATTCTTAGGAATAGGAGCACCTACTGAAGCAAATGAGCCGCGTACTTTCAAATAAGTAATAGCTTTGGGTAATTTTACCATTTCGGAAATAACTCCTGAAAGCCCTATTGATGGATAAAAGAAAGATGATTGTTCTGTATTAATCAATGCTGAATCCCAATCATTACGCCCGGTTAAAGTCATATATAACATACTCTTCCAGCCAATTTCCGCACTAGCAAAAATAGAGTTGGTACGTTGTTTATATCCACTTTCTATAGGATAAGTATCTTTATCCAAGGTAGTAGTCATATTATATAGACTAAAAACATTAGACATATCTTTCAAACCACCTTGGAATCCTCTTTCGTCATAATAAGTTTGAGTAAAACTACCGCCAATATTAGCACTTAAACTTAAGTCACCAAAGCGTTTATTAATATTAGCCATCACGTCTGCATAAGCCTGTCTATCGTCAGCTTTATAGTACTTATAGAATCCATAAATAGAACTATTAGTAAAGTAAAGGTCAGTAGAAGCATTTCTTTTATCTGAATAATCATTGGTTGCATTATCAATGCGGACACGCCCTGTCACATCAAGCCAATCTAAAATTTCATATTTTAAACTGGCATTAGCCATGTAGCGTTGTTTTTTCATGCCATGGTTCATCTCATTAGCCACCCAATATGGATTATTTTTCATACTGTATCCAGGATCACCCCATCCCCAGTTCTGTACATCTATCTTACGAGTTGTGTCATACGTTTTATACATCCTCACAGCTTCAAAGTTTTCGCCATGCGGGAACAGATATACGGCTGGTAGTGGATTGAAATATTCACCTTGTGCCATTAGATTAAGATCTTCTTGAATAATATAGCTAAAACCCACATCTAATGTCATTTTATCCTTCAGGAATTTTGTTGTATTTCTGAAGGTAAAATTGTAACGGTCATATTTGCTATTTTGAATGATACCAGTTGCATTAGTAGTACCTACAGACAGATAAGTTTGATTCTTTTCATTACCAACAGATAAAGAAACGTTATTCTGGATATTAGTACCAGTATTGAAAAAATCTTTTGGCTCATAAGTTCCGAAAAGAGAAGACGCTTTATCTCCCCATGAAGCAAAGGAACCTGCGCGGTTTATATAAGAATTTTGGAATTCAGGCATTATAAAAGGATTGGAAAAAGTAGAATTATTAGAAATAATAATTCGTGCCTTACCTTCTTTTCCCTTCTTTGTAGTAATTAAAATTACACCAGACGCTGCATTAGAGCCATACAAGGCCGCAGCAGCAGGTCCACTTAATACAGACATGCTTTCAATATCTTCCGGATTGATATCAGATATGCCCTCTCCTCTCGGTTGGGCTGAATATTGTCCGTTAGTGTCACCTTTATTTGTATTAAAAATAGGAACACCATCAATTACATATAAAGCATTATTGTCTGAAGATATAGATTTGGTACCACGCATAACTACACGTGTAGCCCCTCCAACACCGGATGAAGATGCATTGATATTAACACCAGCCACCTTTCCAGCCAGTGAGTTCATAAAATTGGCACTTTTTACAGTTGTCAATTCATCACCTTTTACTTCTTGCACATTATAGCTTAATGCTTTAGTTGCGCGCTTAATACCTAATGCAGTAACGACTACTTCGTCCAACACCTGCGTATCTTCTCCTAAAGTAACCTTCAAGGGTTGTGCACTAGTAAGCGTGATTGCTTGGGAGGCATAACCGATATAGGATACTTCAAGTACATCACCTTTAGCTGCTTGTATTTTGAAATTTCCATCCATATCAGTAATAGTACCATTTGAAGTTCCTTTTACCAAAATACTAACTCCAATTAATGGTTCTCCTTTTGAATCAGTAACAGTACCACTTGCAGTAATAGGTGTTTTTTTCTGCTGGTCTTCTTTATTACTCTTCGCAGAAAGTACAATATGATTATCTACTATTGAAAAACTGACATTAACTCCTCTGAATAACTGATTCATTACATTATTCAAAGATTCTTTTGTTACCTTGATAGATATGACACGATTTATATCGACATCATTTGTATTATAGACTACTGACATTGAAGTTTGTTTCTCAATTTCTTTCAAAGCAGTGTTCAAGGGTACTTTCGATAGATTAAGAGTGATCGTTCGTTCCTGCCCATAAGCTGAAGCAAAACACGAAACCAACAAAAGGAAGAATAACAAGTATGAATACTTGTGTTTTATAATTTCTTTCATCTTATTCTTTTTAATTAGAAATAGTTTTTA
>ENA-ORTZ01001912-ORTZ01001912.1-human-gut-metagenome-genome-assembly--contig:-NODE-1912-length-10771-cov-3.971911_pt1 | contig 10771 bp, 8 predicted proteins | sample MGYA00242075_ERZ509199 | MGnify/ENA primary metagenome ERZ509199 (study PRJEB26280, sample SAMEA2338824) | human gut metagenome | biome: human gut; feature: human-associated habitat; material: faeces...
AGAGATACCTGCGTGTGTTGCACCTATCTTCACGTTGAGGTGAGGATAACCGATAGAGTTTCTTACCTGCTCGAATGCTCTGCCTGCGGCGAACATTGCAAATGTAGAAGCAAATGGTATCTTGCCTGTTGCAGCCATACCTGCTGCAACGCCCATCATATTTGACTCAGCGATACCGCAGTCAAAAAATCTGTCAGGGAATTTCTTCTTGAATATACCTGTTTTTGTTGCAGCAGCAAGGTCTGCGTCAAAAACATAGAGGTTATCGTACTTATCGCCAAGCTCTGCAAGAGCCTCGCCGTAGCTTTCTCTTGTAGCTTTCTTCTTCAATTCTGCCATTGCTTAACCCTCCAGACTTTTAAGCTGTTCGTTTATTTCTGCCACAGCCTGCTCATACTGCTCCTTGTTAGGTGCTGAACCATGCCATGAAACGTTGTTTTCCATAAATGAAACGCCCTTGCCCTTGATACTCTTCATTACGATAACGCAAGGCTGACCGCATACTGTTTCTGCCTCGTTGAATGCTTTTTCAAGTGAGTCAAAATCGTGAGCGTCGGCTGTGATAACGTGCCAGCCAAATGCTGCAAACTTGTCAACGATAGGATATGGCGACATTACGTCCTCTATCTTTCCGTCGATCTGAAGTCCGTTGTTGTCTACGATCACAACGAGGTTGTCCAGATGTTTTGCTCCGGCAAACATAGCTGCCTCCCAGACCTGTCCTTCCTGAATCTCACCATCTCCAAGAAGTGTGTAAACACGATAGGATTTATTTCTTAACTTAGCAGAAAGAGCCATACCTACTGCAGCGGAGATTCCCTGTCCAAGAGAACCTGATGACATATCAAGTCCTGGAGTGTGCTGCATACATGGATGTCCCTGAAGGTGGGAACCGATATGTCTTAATGTAACTAAGTCTTCTACTGGGAAATATCCCTTGTGAGCTAATGTTGCATATAATCCAGGTGCTGTGTGACCTTTGGATAATACGAAACGGTCTCTGTCCGGATCCTGAGGATTCTTAGGATCTACATTCATTTCCTCAAAATATAAATATGTAAAAAGATCTGCTGCGGATAAAGAACCGCCTGGATGTCCAGCTTTTGCTGCATGAACGCCTGTGACAATTCCTTTTCTCACTTCATTTGCCATCTTCTGAAGTTCTAATTTGTTCATGGTTTCCTCCTTATTGCCCAATATAATCCCAGAATCTGTTGTACTTCACTTTGCAATGAAGATTCTGAAATCACATCTATATCCTATTCACCAAATACTGCGATATAATCTTTTTTAAACTTCTCAATTCCAGCATCAGTTAAAGGATGTTTGGTCATCTGTTCAATTACTTTATATGGAACTGTTGCAATATCAGCTCCTGCCAAAGCACAGTCTGTTACATGAATTGGATTACGGACACTCGCTGCGATAATCTCTGTATCCAGACCTGCGACAGCAAAAATCTCTGCGATATCACGAATAAGATCAACACCTCTTACACTGATATCATCTAGTCTGCCTAAGAAAGGAGATACATATGTTGCTCCCGCTCTTGCGGCAAGTAATGCCTGATTTGCAGTAAAGATCAGTGTTACGTTTGTTTTAATGCCTTCTGCGGTCAGCACTTTGCAGGCTTTCAGACCTTCTACTGTCATAGGAATTTTAACAATCATATTCGGATGAATGGCTGCAATCTCACGTCCCTCTTTGATCATTCCTTCTGCATCTGTTGTAGTAGCTTTTACTTCACCGCTGATCGGTCCGTCTACGATAGATGTGATCTCTTTGATTACTTCCTTGAAATCTCTTCCTTCTTTTGCGATAAGAGACGGATTTGTGGTAACACCACAGATTACACCCATATCATTAGCTGCCTTAATATCTTCTACTTTTGCTGTGTCAATAAAAAATTTCATGTTCTTAACCCTCCTGATTTTTGCTTGTCATAATCGTTCATTGATCTGATGGTTTCATTATAACAGACTTTACATTCAGGTCAAGCGTGGCAAAAGATTATTAATAATTTCTTTATTAATAATTGCATGTCTTATTAATTCTTTATTTTTCAGTCAAAGCATATATTCGTTGTTATCAACATGCAATATACAATATGTTTTATAACCATTTCTTTTCGTAACTGTTCGCTGTCTTTGCTGTTGCAGGAAACCTCCGTCAGAAATCATTTCTGATATCGGATTTCAGCCGCACATCCTGAAATTTTGGTACGTTTCCAGAAAATGCCTGCCGGGTAGATATTCGCAATCTACCTCGCCACACAGCTCTATACCAAATAACTGTTCTGCAGTTTCGATAAATTATTATTAATAATTTTCATTCGACGTATTTAATTATTTTTTTTGGTTCTGACATACCCCGTAGTGCGTCTCGCTATCAGCTTGGGGGTATATTCAATATTATAGAGACTGACAGGAGCAGAATCTGTGAGAAAACGGTCCTGCTCATCGATTTTGCGCAGTATAATATCACAGGCATCTCTGCCTTTAAGGGCTACGAAATGATCGATCGTAGTAAGAGAGATCTTCCGTATTCCCGAATAAAAGATATTATCGCACCCAATCACCGATACATCCTTGGGTACATGAATCCTTGCTTCATGGAGAGCATCCAGCGCACCAATAGCCATCATATCATTCTGGCCTGCAATAGCTGTAAATTCCCTGCCTTCATCCAGAAGCTCCATAGTAAGCTCATAACCCATCGAATATTCCGAATCCATCCGTGGGATCTGCATATCGATAGCTTCATCCGCAGCCTTAATGATCACATGATCCTTCAGGCCTTCTTTCTCAAACTCTTTCACAAAACCATTTACACGTTTCGTTCTCTGCCATTGTCTCCTTGTCAGGGGCGGAGTGATAAACGCTACATCTCTGTGCCCCAGATCAAGCAGATGTCTTGCCATCATCCTTCCCACAACTGTATTATCCTGATTAATGGCATCTATAGTTGTAGTTTTCTCTTTATTACTGATGATAACCAGTGGGATTGTCTGCGCCAGTTCCTCTACCTGCTGCTGAAAATCCGGATTTGGATTACAGCAGTAGATAATGCCAAGCGGCTCTATTGTACCCATCATGCGCAGATACTTCTCCTCCAGACGGGGATCTCTCTGTGTATTACAGATAAAGACACCATATCCCTGCTTGTTCGCCACTGCTTCAATCCCCTGCAGAAGCAATACATAATACGGGCTTGTAAGCGTAGGGCAAAAAACAACGATCAGCTTCTCTTTCCGGCTTTCTTTTCTGTTCTTTCGTCCGGGAAGATGATAGCCTAATTCTCTGGCTGCCTGCTCTACCTTCTCCACTGTTTCTCTGGAAAAAGAAACATTATATTTCTTATTCAGGACCATGGAAACAGTTGCCTGGGAGACTCCTGCCCTCTTTGCCACGTCAGAAGAAGTTGCTTTCTTTTTAGACAAAGTGATGCCTCCTTTTCCGATGATCTTTTGTCAGAACAGTAACCTTAAAGCTCCACACGCCCCTCAAGAGCACGTAAAAGAGTCACTTCGTCAATATATTCCAGATCTCCTCCTACCGGAACTCCGCTTGCGATCCTGCTGACTTTGATCCCGGTAGGTTTGATCAGCTTACTGATATACATTGCCGTTGTTTCCCCCTCCAGACTGGAATTGGTAGCAATAATCACTTCCTTTACCTCATCCTTTGCCAGACGCTGCATGAGTTCTTTCAGTTTGATATCATCCGGCCCGATTCCAAGCATTGGAGAGATTGCACCATGAAGAACATGATAAACGCCATCAAACTTGCCTGTTTTTTCATAAGCTGCAAGATCTCTTGTATTCTCTACCACCATGATCACTGAATGATCGCGCTTATCATTGCTGCAGATGGGACAGATCTCTCTGTCTGTCAGAGTACAGCAGCACTTGCAATACTGTACATTCTCTCTGGCACCGGTAATGGAAGAGGTAAGCTGCTCTACCTGATCCTTTGGCATATTCATGATGTGAAATGCCAGTCTCTGTGCTGATTTCGCACCGATTCCCGGAAGATGGGAAAGCTGCTCGATCAGCTTATTGATATGACTGCTGTAGTATTCCATCAGAATGGAAGACCTCCGCCAAGTCCGCCCAGACCACCTGTCAGTTTAGACATAACAGCTGTAGATTCTTCTTCCACTTTGCGAAGTGCTTCGTTTGTAGCTGCAACGATGAGATCTTCCAGCATTTCGATGTCATCCGGATCTACAACTTCCTCCTGAAGCTTTACTTTTGTCACCTCTCTCTTACCGGAGATAGTTACCTCTACAGCTCCGCCTCCTGCAGTAGCCGTAAATTCTTTCTCTTCCAGAGCTTTCTGGTTCTCTTCCATCTGGCGCTGCATTTTCTGCGCCTGTTTCATAAGATTATTCATATTTCCCGGCATACCCATTCCCGGGAATCCTCCACGTTTTGCCATTTGTGATGTCCTCCTTGCTATTTATTGCCTTATTATTTACTGCCTTTTCCTGTCCGGAGAATATTTAGTTACTGTTCACTCCGTTCACAGTAACGTAGCCAAAATTCATTCCAGATTGCCTGCGGCAATGGAATTTTGGCTTGTATGTCTCGGGATTTTGGCATATTCATGCCAAAACACCTCGCGGGATAGTGGTGTGTGAACAGTAACAATATTTATTCTCCTTTTTCCTCATCAGGATCTTCCTCTATCACAACATCCATGTGGATATTATTCTTTATCGCCTGGTCCACTGTGATATTTGCCAGATTTGTATGCTGATGCTTATCTGCCACCAGCATCTGGATCTCTACTGTTTTTCCTGTCTGGGCAGTGATGATGTCCTGAAGCTCTTTCTTCGCTTCCGGATTGTCCACATAGGACTGCCCCAGAAAATCCTGAAATTCCACATAAAGAACAGGTTCTCCTGTCTCACTGTTATACTTCGGAACAGATTTCTGAAGCATCTGTTTAAACATCCCTGTTGTCTGTCCTGTGATCACTCTCCAGCCTGCCACGATCTTCTGCAAATCTTCCGGTGCAGCTTTCGCCGGTGCTTTGTTTCCCGCCGGCTCCTGAACTGCCCCGGTTTCTGCCGGCATTTTCCCTGAACCCTGCTGCACGATCACCTGCTGTACCGGACGTTCATCCATCCGCTGTTCCAGCACACGCAGTCTGTCCAGAACAGAATCCAGATTAGTCTCCATTGCAGGACGGCACAGCTTGATCAGTGCAATCTCCACAAGGACCCTTTTCTGGGTTGCATATCGGATCTGGTTGGACAAATCCGAAAAAATACGGATATACCGCATCAGCGTCTCCACATCCAGCATGGTGCTCTCTTCTTTCAGAAGCTTCATGTTGTCGGATGAGACATCGATCGCTTCCTCCGGATTCTCAGAAGTCTTAACGAGAAGAAGATTTCTCATATACCAGGTAAAATCTCCCACAAACTGGCTCAGTTCCCTGCCTCCTACGATCAGTTCCTCCAGGATATGAATGGAACCTGTCACATCTCCCCGGATCACTTTTCGCAAAAGCTTGCTAAACACTTCGGTGTCAACGGCTCCCAGAACCTCCAGAACTTTATCATAGGTAAGTTCCTGTCCAAGATAAAAAGCAATACACTGGTCGAGAAGGCTGAGCGCATCTCGCATGGAACCATCTCCCGCTTTCGCTACATATCGGACTGCTTTTTCCTCAGCTTCTACACCTTCAACTTTGAGCAGTTCATCCAGTCTGGCCGCGATAGTGTCTATGGTGATCCTGTGGAAATCATATCTCTGGCATCTGGATAAAATCGTAATCGGAATCTTGTGCGCCTCTGTAGTTGCCAGGATAAACATAACATAAGACGGTGGTTCCTCCAGTGTTTTCAGCAGGGCATTGAAGGCACCTGTGGAAAGCATATGAACCTCATCAATAATATATACTTTATATTTACCTTCTGTAGGGCGGTAAGAAACCTCTTCTCTGATCTCACGTATATTATCCACACCATTGTTGGATGCAGCATCGATCTCGATCACATTCATTGCAGTTCCTGCCTGGATTGCCTTGCACATGGCACATTCATTACAGGGGCTGCCATTTACGGGATGCTCACAGTTGACTGCCTTCGCCAGAATTTTGGCTACTGTTGTTTTACCGGTTCCTCTGGTGCCGCAGAACAGATACGCATGGCCGATACGGTTATGCTTAATCTGATTTGTCAGAGTAGTCACTATGTGATCCTGACCTTTGACATCCGCGAAATTATCCGGTCTGAACTTTCTGTAAAGAGCAGTGTAACTCATGAGTAAACTCCTATCGTAACTATTCAGCACCCCCACTGTCAGCAGCGCGCCAAATAGTTATCTCTATCTTATTATCACAGCCGCCGCGGAAAAAATTCCCGCGGCGGTCTTTTTTACATCCATATCTTATATGAAAAAGTATCTGTCAGTCAAGTACTGTTTCACTTAATCAGTCACCAAAGCTGATACCGATCTGTTTGGCAGCAACTACAAGCTGATCTTTCGGCGATACCATCTTAAGCTTACCTGCACACTCTTCAAGAGGTACACGTTTAATTTTGCCGTTTACCACGCCGATCATGATGCCATATTCACCATCCATGATCGCCTGCGCTGCACCTGCACCGATTCTTGTGGAAAGAACGCGGTCATACGGACATGGTTCTCCGCCTCTCTGTGTATGTCCCGGAACTGTAACGCGGACTTCGCTTCCGATCTCTTTGTAGATCTGGTCAGCAATCTCATAGGAAACGGACGGATATTTCTTTGCTCGGGCTTCCAGTTTCTCTTTGTATTTCTTTTTAGGAAGTTCTGCGTCTTCTTTGGAAATCGCACCTTCTGCAACTGCAAGGATTGTGAAACGCTTGCCTGCTTTGGCACGTTTCTGGATTGCTGCGGTAACTTTTTTGATATCATATGGGATTTCAGGAATCAGGATGATATCCGCACCGCCTGCAACACCTGCATGAAGTGTCAGACTTCCTACCTTGTGTCCCATGATCTCTACGATAAATACACGTCCATGTGAAGATGCTGTCGTATGGATACAGTCAATGGCATTTGTGGCAATGTTTACCGCACTCTGGAAACCAAAGGTCATGTCTGTGCCATAGATGTCATTATCAATAGTCTTTGGAAGATGGATAATGTTCAGTCCTTCTTCTCTCAGAAGGTTTGCTGTCTTCTGTGTACCATTTCCGCCAAGGATCACAAGGCAGTCCAGGCAGAGTTTATAATAAGTCTGCTTCATTGCTTCAACCTTGTCCAGGCCATTCTCATCCGGGACACGCATCAGTTTGAATGGCTGTCTGGATGTTCCGAGGATTGTGCCGCCCTGTGTAAGGATTCCGGAAAAATCTTTGGATGTGAGCATACGGTATTTACCATAGATCAGTCCTTTATATCCATCATCAAATCCATAAACTTCCAGTTCATCCAAATTGTTACTCAGTCCCTTTACTACTCCTCGCATGGTAGCGTTAAGAGCCTGACAGTCACCGCCACTGGTAAGCATACCTATTCTTTTAATCATGATAGTATCCTCCATTTCTGTGTTTTAAGAATTATCCATATCCATACATACAAGACATGTTGTGTACTCTGGCATATCCATTTCCAGAATAAAGATAGTTTATTTCTGTTTATTATATAATATTTATCGTTTTCATACAATAGTGTTAGAAAAGTTTTAGTTACTGTTCACTCCGTTCGTTACTGTTCACTCCGTTCTCAGTAACGTTGCCCAAATTCTCTATCCTGAGTTGACTTTCCTTTCTTTATATCGTATCATTAAATATTATTCATTCAAAAATATTTTTAAGAAAGAGGTTATCATCCATGCAGAATAACAAAAATTTTCTGGGCACAGAACCTGTTGGAAAGCTTCTTTTAAAGCTATCCATTCCAACAGTGATCGCCCAGCTCATCAACATGCTTTATAACATTGTAGACCGTATTTACATCGGCCACATCCCGGGGGAAGGCAGCCTGGCACTTACCGGTGTGGGAGTCTGTATGCCCATCATCATGATCGTCTCCGCATTTGCGGCACTGGTCAGTTCCGGCGGCGCACCAAGGGCTTCTATTTACATGGGAAAACAGGATAATAAATCTGCTGAGAATATATTAGGCAACTGTTTTATTCTTCAGATTATTATCTCTGTTATCCTCACTGCCATTTTACTGATCTGGGGCAGAGATTTATTACTGGCTTTTGGCGCCAGTGAAAACACCATCAGTTATGCAACAGATTATATGCATATTTACGCTTTCGGTACCTTGTTCGTACAATTAACCCTTGGTATGAATGCATTCATCACTGCACAGGGATTTACCACATTTTCCATGGTTTCCGTCCTGATCGGTGCTGTCTGCAATATTGTTTTAGACCCTGTATTTATCTTTGTTTTTCATATGGGGGTACGCGGTGCTGCACTGGCAACTGTTATCTCACAGGCAATTTCCACACTCTGGGTAGTTTTATTCCTCTGCGGCAAAAAGACACAGCTTCACCTCAGGAAAAAGCATCTCCATCTGGAGGCAAAAGTTGTTCTTCCCTGTATCGCACTGGGACTTGCTGCTTTTATCATGCAGTCAAGTGAAAGTATTGTAACTGTCTGCTTTAATTCATCCCTGCTTCGGTACGGCGGTGATATTGCAGTAGGAGCCATGACCATCCTGACCAGTGTTATGCAGTTTGCCATGCTTCCTCTTCAGGGAATTGCGCAGGGAGCACAGCCAATTTCCAGTTATAATTACGGTGCCAAAAACGCAGACAGAGTAAAGAAAACTTTTCGTTTGCTTCTGATCACCTGTCTGTCATATTCTGTACTCCTCTGGGCTGCTGTACAGCTTGTTCCCAGAGTATTTGTAAGCATTTTTACTGCTGATACAGATCTTATTGGATTTACTGCACCAATGCTGAAGATCTATCTGGGTGGTCTGTTCCTCTTCGGTATCCAGATTGCCTGTCAGATGACCTTTACCTCCCTTGGAAAGGCAGTAAACTCTATTATTGTTGCTGTTGTCCGTAAGTTTGTACTGCTGATCCCGCTGATCTATATTATGCCTCATATGATATCTGATTCAACAACAGGCGTATATATGGCAGAACCCATTGCAGATATTACTGCTGTGATCTTTACCTCTGTTTTATTTACATTTCAGTTTAAAAAGGCACTGGCAGAAATTCAGAATTAAATACTGTACAAATCCATAATAAGGGGTGAACATTACAAAACGTTCACCCCTTAAATTATGCATTTCTATAGTCAAACGGATATTCACAATCCGCTTCGCTACTTGATTGATCAAAACAAGTCATTAATCACTTCCTGTACTGTCTGCAAACGCTCTGCTTTCCATGCTTTTGCACCACAGAAAAGAAGTCCCTCATCTACATTCCCTTTTACTGCATTGATCAGTCCGTCAGTAATACAGTAAGGTATTTCTTTGGGGCTGCATTTTACAAGACATCCATGACAGGGACTGTGTGGAATCTGTTCGCCGTTCATGACACGGGTCATGAATTTGTTCATAATGGCACGACCTGGCATTCCAACAGGGCTTTTTACAATGGCAATGTCGGATTCTTTTGCTTTTAAATGAGCTTCTTTATAGCGGATGTCTGCATCACATTCTTCCGTTGTAATAAAACGGGTAGCTACCTGAATGCCGTCAGCACCCAGATTATCCACTTTTTGGACATCCTCTCTGTTATAGATACCACCTGCTACGATCACTGGAATTTCTGTCCCATATTTCTCTGCGTAACTTTTTACTGTTGTGATGATTTTCTTTATTTCTTCACTGTAGGATTCTTCAGTATATTTCTCCAGCTCTTCTTTATGAAAGCCAAGGTGTCCGCCTGCCTGAGGACCTTCGATCACTACCAGATCTGCAGTTCTTTTGTATTTTCTGTCCCAGTATTTCAGGATTACTTTTGCGGATTTGTCTGTAGATACAATGGGGGCAATCTTTGTCAGACTTCCTTTTACCAGTTCCGGAAGCTCTGTGGGAAGTCCCGCACCGGAAATAATGATGTCTGCACCGGCTTTTACTGCAGCCTTTACGTGAGATGCATATTCTTTCAGTGCAACCATAATATTGTATCCTATGATTCCGTCTTCGGAAATCATACGGGCTTTTTTCATTTCACCGGCAATGGCACGTTCGTTGGCTGCTGCCGGATTTCTGTCGAAATCTTCTTCCCTGTAGCCGATCTGTGCAGTGGAAATAATACCAACTCCTCCTGCTTTCGCAACAGAACCTGCAAGTCTGCCAAGACTGATCCCAACTCCCATTCCCCCCTGGATCAATGGAACTCTTGTGATTTTATCTCCTATTTTGAAATTCTTCATTGTGATTCTTCTCCTGTTATTTTGTTTGTATTTTAAATATTTTGATATTCAAAGTATATCACAATATTTATTCTTGTCAAGAGAAACCAGTTTATATAGTTTTTAATACTATATAAACGTTACTGAGAACGGAGTGAACAGTAACGCTTCAATTGCGAATATCCGCTTGACATAACTGTAATACACAATTTTTCATGATGGATATCACATTTTTATTTCAGAAGCCGAATTATTACAAACAGTTAATTCAAAATGATTTCTATTTGTTTTTATATAACCTTCTTTCTGTAACTTTGATATCTCCGTAGACATTGCCGCACGGTCAATGCACAGATAATCTGCCAGCTGCTGCCGGTCAAAGGGAATGTCAAAAGATAACGACGAATGTCTGATGGATTCTGCCGACAAATATGACAAT
>ENA-ORTZ01001929-ORTZ01001929.1-human-gut-metagenome-genome-assembly--contig:-NODE-1929-length-10639-cov-3.187264_pt1 | contig 10639 bp, 12 predicted proteins | sample MGYA00242075_ERZ509199 | MGnify/ENA primary metagenome ERZ509199 (study PRJEB26280, sample SAMEA2338824) | human gut metagenome | biome: human gut; feature: human-associated habitat; material: faeces...
GTTGTAGACGGCCTTGGTAGGTCTCTTGTAGACCGTCGCTTGCTACAATTAACGATCAACTTAGAACTGGTACGGACAAGGGGAATCTGACTGTCTAATTAAAACATAGCATTGCGATGGTCAGAAAGTGATGTTGACGCAATGTGATTTCTGCCCAGTGCTCTGAATGTCAAAGTGAAGAAATTCAACCAAGCGTGCTGGTGCGCAACATCGCCACCGGCGTGGCGGCTGTGCTGGTGGCCATGCTGGTGGTGGTCTCCCTGTTCATCATCGCCAACACCATCAAGCTGGCCACCTTCTATCGCAGGGAGGAGATCGCCATCATGAAGATGTGCGGTGCGACCAACGGCTTCATCCGCTGGCCCTTTGTGGTGGAGGGCATGATCCTGGGCCTTACAGGCGCCCTGGTGGCTTTCTTCATCCAATGGGGGCTGTATGAGGCGGTCTCCCGGCTGATCCTCCAGACCAACGGCCTGAGCCTGATCACCGTTCTGTCCTACGCCTCCATGGCGGGGAACATCGTGCTGGTCTTCTGCGGCGTGGGACTGGTGATCGGTGTGGGCGGCTCGGTGGTGGCCATCCGGAAGTTCCTTCAGGTATGAGATAAGGAGAAGCAGGTATGAGAAAAAAGACACAGAGGATCGTGATGGCAGTGCTGGCAGGGATCATGGCCCTGCTGATGCTGATCCCGCTGACCAAGGGCATCCACTGACCGGGTCCGCCTCATTCTGCCGGGCGGAGCGCCAACGATGCGTACATATGGGGCCAGGCCGCACTGCCGCAGCCCACAGAGACGGCTGCGGCCGGAAGCCGGAACAGCAGGGTCACCAGCTGCTGCCGGGTCACGGGGGTTCCGGGGGCGGTGCCGGAGAGCCGGGCCAGGATCTTCCACATCTGCCGGCGGGAGATTCAAGCGGAGCTTCCGGCCCAAAGCGCCTCCCTCCTTTCCGCTGCCGCGCTGTGCCGCAGATCTCGGCGGCTCCCCTTTCCGCCACGCATCAACCTTTTTGTTTACACCAGCTCACCAATCGGAACTTCCGCAGGCGGCTCACCAGGGCTACAATCCTTGTGAAAGAAGGTGCCGCAATGTTTTCCATCCAACAGATCCTTACGTTTTTTCTGGCGCTGACTATGGAGCTGAGTCTCACCGCCTGCGGGAGAGAAGCTGCGGTGCAGCCCGCCCCGGAGCCGTCGGCGCAGGTACAGGAGACGCCGGCGCAGGGCCCCTCCCCGGGGACTTCGGAGCCGGAATTGGAGGTCACGGAGGGGACAGAGACCTACCGGGGCTTTCAAATGGACTAAAGTGCTCCCCAAGTCAAGGACAAATTCATTTGACCCATGGCGGCAGCATGCCGTCGGGGTATTCGCCTGTGGTGATGTAACGGTAGTATTCATCCGGTGACAGCTTTGCCAGATCCCACTGGCAGCGGTCGCGGTTGTAGTATTCCATCCAGCGGTCAACAGAGGCCTTGGCCTCGGTGAAAGATGTCCAGCCTGGCATCTCGCCCGCCAGTTCGTCCTTCATGTGCCCGAAGAAACTCTCCTGGGGCGCGTTGTCCCAGCAGTTTCCGCGGCGTGACATGGACCGGCGCAGCTCCCGGCTCTCCACCAGCTGGATGAACTTCAAACTGGTGTAGTGGGTCCCCCGATCGCTGTGGATCACGGTCTCCTTGTTCAGTGAGACCCCATGGTGCTTCACCATCTGCTCCACCGTCTCCAGAACGAAATCCACCTCCAGCGATTCACTCATGGCATACGCCAGCACCTGTTTCGTGCAGGCATCCAGGATCGTGGACAGGTAACAGAACGCTCCGTTCAGGGGGATGTAAGTAATGTCGGTCAGCAGCACGGCTCTGGGGCCGCGGGACTCAAACTCCCGATGGACCAGATCCTCCGCTGTTGTGCCTATCCGGATGGACTTGCGCAATCTACGGTAGGGTTCGGCTTCCGGATGGGGCAGGACAGGTTATATTTCCGCATGAGCCGTCGGATCTTCTTCACGTTCATGCGGATGCCCATGTGCAGGAGCCGCATATGGATCCCACGGACGCCCTTGGCATAGCCCCGGAACCGGTACGCCTCCAGGATCTGCTCGAACGCCGCCCGGTCCCGTTCCTCCCGGAGCTCTCTGGCCCGCTGGGAAGTGATCCAGTTGTAGTACCCGGAACGGGAGACACCGGCCAACTGGCACAGCTCCTTCACCGTCAGGACATTGCTCCGGTCCGCCAGCGCGGTACGAATAGCCTCGAATCGTTCTCCGGCACTGTCCATGGCTACTTTCCCGGCTTGTCGTGCAGCTTCATGACTTTTTTTAAAAACGTCATCTGCTGCTGGAGGCACAGGATCTCCCGCTTCATGCGCCTGGCGGCTTCATCCGCTGGTGCCGCCAACCCTGTGCCTCCTGTGAGACGCACGCCGCCCCTGGTGCACTCGCAAAGTCCCTCCGGCGACTTGGCCGCCCGCCGGATCCGCTTGGTGGTGTTGTGGATCCTCTCAAAGCCCAGAACTTCCGTGTTGTAGCCCAGCTTGCGGAAGGCGGCCGTGCCGGTGTACCCCTGGAGACTGAGGGCCCAGAACGCCTCCTTGAAGGCGAGGGTGTAGGAGATGCTGTCCGGGGTTACCCGCAGCGTGTAGGGGTTCGCTCTGAGGTGTTTTAGTTCCTCTGGTGTGAATTTCTTTCTCGTGCCCATACTGTACCTCCATCCGGTGATTTCATCATACCACAGAGGAAGCCATTTGACCCGATGGGTCAAATGCGTGTCCACCAAACGGGGCCGTGGGTCATTTTCTCATGTCCACTTTATGGGGTACAGTTTATACCGTTAATGGGTCAGAAAATGGGTCAAAAATGGGTCAGCAAAAATGAAGCCCTTAAAAAAGTACAAAAAATCCGCCGATTTCACCAGAAATCAGCGGATTTTTGTCTTTTGTTGCCGAAAAAGATACAGCCAGGAAAGCCTTGCGGCTCAATGGATTCAGGGTTTTGCACAACTTGTATTTTTGTTTTTCTGCGCTTTTTTCAAGCCATTTCCGAACCCCCATATTGACATACTGACAAAGCCATGTGCAAACAGGATACGAAAAAAGGGCCATGCGTCAGCACAGCCCTCTTTCTTACTTCAGTCTTATGATCTGCTCATATAGCATAGCATACTTTTTCTCGATCACCATGTTGCTGTGGTAGTGGCCGAAGAACCAATACCGGAAGGTACATCTCTGACACACTTCATCGAAGAACTCGGTCAGTGCGTCTTTCTTGAACATTCCTCCGCTGAACACATCCTGTATGCTGGAGGGGCAGCAGTGGCTGATGATGTAATCCACATTCCAGTGGACACGCTCCAGATTTGCTCTGGCTTCCAGATATTCCGCTTCGCTGGGCAGTTCCTCGGCCCACCAGGAACGATGGTTCACACGAAACAGCGCACCGCGTTGTTCGAGTTGCTGAAACTTTTCCTCGAAGTCTGGATCGTCCGGCTCCAGAATGCCATCCTGGATATCATGGGAGGATGCGCCGCCCATGGTAAAAAACTTCCTGCCGTTGAGCTCATATACCTGGCCCCGCATGAGATGCAGGACGGAGGGACGTATCCTCTGGATCTGTCCGCCATGCCACTCCTCTTTGGGATAACCTTTGTAGGCGTCATAGTTTTCATGGTTCCCGAGCACGAAGGCCGTGGTGTAGGGCAGACTATCCAGCCAGTCCAGTCCTGCATCATCCCGTGGATCACCGTACCAGATTCCACCAAAGTCTCCACAGACCAGAACCAAATCCTCCTTGGACATGTGTTCCTGCTCATAGAAGATGTCGGGCCGGAACCGGCAGAAATCTCCATGTGTATCTCCTGTTATAAAAATTTCCATAAGTAAATCGCTCCTTGTCTCTATTTTAGCATACGGACTGTTCAATCTCCAAATCGCTGTATCGGAACTTGACCCGGATTGTTTCCGCATCGACTACAGTGACCCGTTCAATCATCTTGCGAACGACCTCGTCATCATAGTGAGGAAAGCCATTGAGATGTTCCTCCAGATAAGTTGCGTACTCTGCCATACGTGAGTCCTCGTTGATTCTGTTGGCTGCCTCTTTCTTCGCCGCATCGATCCGTGTCTGCAGGTTCTGCTTTTCTTCCAGCAGGGTCTTGAGTTGCTCTGCTATCGTCAGATCCTCCATGTTGGCTAACGCCTGATCCAACAGGGCGTTCTGTTGTGCGGTCAGGGCTTCCAGTTCATGCTCCAATTCCAACAGGTTGTTACCGACCCCTTCCGGGGTACATACCATTCGGAGCGTCTCTGCAAGTTCATCCTGCAGGCCATCGCTTGCTTCAACTACCCGATTAAGCACTGTAAGAATTGCGGTATGTAGCTTGTCCTCCGCCATGGAAGGCGAGTTATGGCAGTATTTTTCCCAAATTCCAACCGGGAGACGCACCGCCAGACGATCCGTTTGACGCCGTTCCTGGCCCAGGTACACCGCTTATAGGGGGAACCACACTCCCCACAGACCAGCCGCTCACTGAGCGCATACTTGGCGGAATACTTGCCCTGTTCTGTTTTTCCGCTTTTCTGCAGAATCTTTCGCTTGCTGGTCCGCCGTGCCATCTCCTCCTGTACCCGCTGGTAGATGTCCCGCGGGATGATAGCAGGGTGGTTGTCCTTGATGTAATACTGCGGCAACTCGCCGGTATTCTTCTTGACCTTTTTGCTGATGCAGTCTGTGGTGAAGGTCTTTTGCAGCAAGGCGTCTCCCGCATACTTTTCATTGGTGAGGATGTTATGCACGATCTGATGGGACCATGCCTTGACACCCTTTGCGGTGGCGATCCCATCCTGGGTAAGTTCTCTCTGGATCTGGCCCTCACTGCAGCCCTCCAGGTACCGGCGGAAGATTCGCCGCACCACCTCGGCCTCCTCCGGTACGATCTCCGGCTTACCGTCCGCTCCTCTTTGGTAGCCCAGCATGGATCTGTAGTGGAAGTTGACCTTTCCTTCTTTCATTGCCATCCGGATACCCAGCTGGATATTGGAGCTGAGTGATTCACTCTCGGCCTGGGCAAATCCGCTGAACAGAGTGATGAGGAACTCGCTGGACTCTGTCAGCGTATTGATATTTTCCTTTTCGAAGATGACCCCGATCCCCCTGGCCTTCAGCATCCGCACCGTCTCCAGGCAGTCTACGGTGTTCCGGGCGAAACGGGAGAGAGACTTTGTGAGGATGAGGTCGATCCCGCCCCGCTTGCAGGCGGTGATCATCCGGTTGAATTCTTTTCGCTTCTTCATACTGGTCCCGGTGATCCCCTCGTCCGCGAAGATCCCCGCCAGTTCCCAATCTGGGGACTCCTCAATTTTCTGGGTGTAGTAGGCTTTCTGGGCGGTATAGCTGTTGATCTGCTCCTCACTGTCGGTGCTGACCCGGCAGTAAGCCGCCACCCGCTGCCTGCCGTGGAGCCTCGTCTTGTTGCTTGCTACATTGGACCGTGATGCCGGAATGCGGTGGATGGTGCGTTCCAGTGATGATTGTTCCATTTTGCTGTCCTTTCTGTTCCTAATCAGAAGTGTACGGTGATTGCGTTATCTGTTCCGATTATGATATGGGAGACCGTTCGTTCGAAGCGTTCCCAGTCGATTTGGTCGGGCTGCGTTTGGCTTACAGCCGTATCCACACCATCATCACAGCAGGCATACCGGGCAGCTGCCCCTTGCAGGATGTGGGAGAGAGCCTCCTTACCGTCTCCTGGCTGTTCCAACGCCCGGTTAATGGCATTGGCCAGGCAAACAGCCTCCGCAGAGGGCGCGTATGGCTTACATATGGGTTTTTCATGTGCCGCAAGCTGCCGTGCCGTCTGCGCAAGCAGTTCCTCCTTCCCGACAACAAATGCGTTTCTGCAGGCAGAACATTTCAGATGGACGTTTCCGGTATGCCCGATTGGCCCTCCGGTTCGGAGCAGGCGAGTCTGACAGCATCCGCTTCGCAGCTTTTGCCATAAGCCATCCGATTCCGTCCGGCGTGGAAACTTCCCACTTGTCTTTTCTGAGATCTTTTCCTGCACTTGCTGGAAGGTATCTTGGTCAATAATGGGTGGGTATCCATTTCCCCCGGCATAGCGAGAGTTTTCCAGCATTCGCTTGATTTTGTGCTTGTTCCACAGCGGCGATTCCTGAGAGAACGGGATGTTGTCCGCATTCATCCGGTCTGCCAGTGCCTGATAGGATAACCCGGCCAGATAGGTGGTAAATATATTTTGAACAGTGAGTCGTTCCTCCTCCTGGATGACCAGATCGCCGTGTATGATCTGGTAGCCATACAATATCTTCCGATTTGCCATTGCCTACGCCTCCAGCGTCTCTTGGAATTCAAATCCGCCATATAATTGAAAGCGGATGGTGCTCTGGGTATCTACAACGATTCGTTCCACCAGCTTGGTGAACAGGATTTCGTCAAAGCTGGACAGAGTCTCTGGTCCGTTCCGGATGGTATCAATCGTCAGGCGAATTGCATCGACCTGCTCATCAATATCCTCATTGCAAAGCAGCTTTCGCCTCTCCCGTCGTAGTTCTGTCAGCTTGGCGTTGAGTTCCGCCTGCTTTGCGGATAAGGCAGCCTTGTCCAGGAGACCTGCCGTGTGCAGCTTTGTGAGGTGATAACTCTGCTCGGATGCCGTGGCGATGGCTGTGTTGACCGCCAGCATGGCCGGGTTGCCGCGGTGCAGGGCATCTGACAAAGTATCCATTTGCCTCAGCACAGGTGACAGCACGATGCCGTCATGGGTGCGAAGCTTACGATACATCCGGAGGAATGCCGCATGGATGCTGTCCTCGCTGATCCGTCCGTTGGGGCAGTCGGCGGCTTTTCTGTCATGCTTGCGACATACCCAGGAGACGTATCCAGCTTTCGAAATTCTCCGCATGTACAGCGTCCCACACTGCCCACAGATGATCTTCCGAGCAAGCGGGGTCTGATCATGTGGAATCGACTGCCGTTCTGCCCGCCGCTTCAGCAGTTCCTGAACTTTTTGAAAGTCCTCATAGCTGATAATGGCAGGGTGGGTATGTTCTACATAATATTGATCCGCCTCGCCATGGTTATCTTTCCTGCGATATGGAAATGTGTTGGTTGTGTAGGTTTTCTGGCAGAGGGCATCTCCAATGTATTTCTCGTTTGTTAAGATCTTTCGAATGGTCTGCTGATGCCATTTTTGCCCACCATGAAGGGGGGCAGGCCCATTCTCACTTAACTCCTGGGCAATCCACTCAGAGCTATATCCTCTAAGATAGGCTGCAAAAATCCACTTTACGATCTTTGCCTGATCCTCTACGATTGTAAGATTCTTACCATCAACGATTTGGTATCCAAATGGTGCGGAGCAGGTAATAAACTCCCCGCGCTCCATGCGGCGCTGATAGCTCATACGTTGGTTTTTGGAGATGGAGATGGATTCCTCCTGGGCCAGAGAAGCGGAAACGCTCACCATCAGTTCTGAGGTGAGCGTTCCAGTGTCGATATTCTCTTTTTCAAACTTGACGGTTACACCCAGCGAGGAAAGTTCCCGCAGGGTGGCGAGGCAGTCACGGGTGTTCCGGGCAAATCGGGAGATGGACTTGACCACGATCTTATCGATTTTGCCCTTCCGGCAGTCTGCCATCAGGCGGTTGAAGTCCTCCCGCTTATCCATCCGCGTGCCGGTCAGGCCCTCATCTGCGTAGATGTCTACCAGATCCCAGCCATCGTGGGCGTTGATCGCCTGCGTATAGGCCCGGATCTGGGCGGCGTAGGAGTGGAGCTGGTCCGCAGAGTCGGAGCTGACACGGCAATAGGCTGCTACCCGCAGGGTGTCTGGTCTCGCTGCCTTGGGTGGGATCACTTGTACTTCAGCCATTTCTCATTCGCCTCCTTCCATCTTTTTCGGCAACGAAACCATACCACACCCCTGCGGGAATAGCCAGCACTATTCCCAAACAGTTCCGGGCCGGTATCGTTCTGCGGACAACCGTTTGGCTCTGGCCAGTTCTTCTTTGGTCAGCAGGCCGTCTGCAGCCATCCGTTCCCATAGACCCACCGATAACAGGTAACGCAGTTCGTTTCGGATCTCCATCACGCAGCCTCCTCAAAGTAGCTCTCATCCTTGACCCGCCGGATAAACCGTTCTACCGCATAGATGCTGCTTGTGACAGGCATTTCCGGCAGCGCGGATTGAACATCCCGGAAGTAACGGCTGCCCTTGGCAGCTCGTTCATCCAAAATGGCGATGGCACAGGTGTCAGTCTCCAAGCGGATGGCTCGTCCGAACCCCTGCTTAAGTCTGATCTGCATCTCCGGCACAGCCACGGCCCGGATGAACGTGCGGAGATCAGGATATGCCTCTCTCTTTTTTTCTTGCAAGGCGTCCGGATATTGGAACGGTAGTCGGGGGATGACCAGCAAAGAGACACAGTCTCCGGGAAAGTCAAAACCCTCCCAGGCGGCGCCGGTGGCAAACAGGACGCTTCCGGGTGCCGCCTTGAACTGGGCCATGGTGTGCGGGGCGTTCCGTCCCATGGTAAACAGCGGGAATGGAAGGGGGTGCTGCTTCAAACGATCCTTCACAGCGGACATGGCTGCATAAGAAGTGAACAGTACCAACGCATGGCCGTGGACCGCGATCAGCAGTGTGCGGATCTCTTCAGCCAGCTTGTCAAAGTAGTCTACTTCGTGCTGCCTGGGCGGCATCGTGGGAAAATAGAGCAGGCAGTTTTTCCGGTAATCAAAGGGAGAGGGCGAAACAGATTCCTCCACCCGAGAGTTGCCGGTGAGGCCAGCCTCCTCTTTGAAACGACAAAAGTCCTTGCCTATGGCCAATGTTCCGGAAGTAAGGAGGACAGGCTGGGGCTGTGACCAGAGTGTTGCTTGGAGCTGGGCGGTCAGGTCGGAGATGGAGGCGCACAGCAATGTGCCGCCATCGTCATCCGCCGCAGTGTAGAATACCAGGTCAGAGCGTTCCTCCAAAAACAGATGGACTGCGGAGGATATCCGATCCAATTCCTTTCTGGCGGTTGGTGTCAGTACCCCGCCGAGCTGCCTCTGGATGGTAGCCAGGGTTCGGGCTGGTCCTATCATGTGTCGGACATAGTGCGAAAAAGGGCGGTTACCATCAGGGGGCAGAGACATGAGCTTCAAAAGCGCCGATGCCATATCAGCCAGGGATTCCGATGCCAGCAGATATCGTTCCGCCCGTAGGGTGCGGATCAGCGTGCGGATGTCCTTGGCTGCCAGGGTAATGCCAAACATCTGCCGGGCAGTCTCAGGCAGCTTGTGTGCTTCATCAATAATCAAAGCGCCGACGTCCGGCAGGATGGGGCGGTGACCGCTGCCACGATGGATGGCGTCTGCCAGCAGCAGATTGTGGTTACAGATCTGAAACAGATAGCGATCAGAGTTGCAGGCTTCCATATAGCAGAGGTACCGGCAGCCATCCCGGCGGCAATCACACACGGAGGGGACACATACCCGGTTTCGATCATATTGGCTGAGATGGGGGGCTTGGTCTGTGTCCAAATGATCCCGCAGGGAGAGGAGGGCCTGGGCAGCCAGCGGATTTTTTCGCTCCAGGTCTACCTGCCGCAGGCGGCGCATCAGACGCTCATCACAGACATAGTGGCCTTTTCCTTTTCGAATGACCGCCCGGATGGGGGCCTGGATCAACTTATCCTCCAAAAGAACAGAGGAGAGGAACGGGATGTATTCCTCCCTTACCGCCGTTTGCAGGGCGATGCTGGAGGTGGAGATGAGGATGGGCTGGAAAGGGATGTTCTCCCGGTTCAACGCGCGAGAAAAAGAAACACCAGCCACCAGATAGGCATAGGTCTTGCCGATTCCCGTCCCCGCGTCACTTAAAGCGATTTTGCTGTGAATCATGGCATCCAGCATCTTGTGGCTCAACTTGATTTGGCTGGGCCGGGCCGTCATGCCATGGCTTGGGAAGAGGTCCTGAAAGATATGGTCGATCTCATGATGTGCGACCTGCCTGTTATGATAACTAATCATCTGTAAAATCTCCTATTGAATAAGTGAGTTGTTTTGCTGTTTGTTCTCGTCGTATTTGCAGCTCGCCCCCCGACGATGGGGAACAGTACGGATCGGCTTCTGGCAAGAGGCCGCACGGGCTTTTACCTGGAGTCTCTACTGCTTTCAACTCCAGGGCAGCGCCGCCTGTCTTATGCGCAGGCCATGCGAGGTGTCTCATTGTGTACCCAAACAGCGTCATTGCAAAAGCGCGTGCCATAGCGCCCCATGCAGGTGGCGTTCTCGCTCGACCCAGGGCAGATGCCCTGGGTGTCATGGCGCGCGCTGCATGACGCTCAACTGTTCAGGCGGTTCTCCGTACTGCTGGTATGAACTTTTCAAGGTGCCGTGGAGCGGCTGGCGCTCCTTCAGGAAGCGAAACGGGCCAGGATCTGGTTCATTTCGTCCAGGTCCTCGCCGTGCAGTCCAACCGCCAATTGCTTGAGCAGGGCGGTCTGCTTGGGAGATAGCTTTGGCCGGTCCTGAAAGTACCAGTCGGCCATCCTTACCCCGCCGCCATATCGGCCCCGGACTGTCTCAAGGGGGTAGGTGAGTGTGAGCTCTTCAATGTCACGGCGGATAGTCCTGTCGCAGACGCCG
>ENA-ORTZ01001934-ORTZ01001934.1-human-gut-metagenome-genome-assembly--contig:-NODE-1934-length-10622-cov-2.256270_pt1 | contig 10622 bp, 5 predicted proteins | sample MGYA00242075_ERZ509199 | MGnify/ENA primary metagenome ERZ509199 (study PRJEB26280, sample SAMEA2338824) | human gut metagenome | biome: human gut; feature: human-associated habitat; material: faeces...
TCGTCGGGGATTGCTTGCCGAGTCGGTTCTGACGGTCTTCGTCGCCTATCTGTCAGCCCTGATACTGACCGAATATTTTTCCACGACCGCCGTCGCTTCTTTGGTCAATGCGCCGATCAATCTGGCCGAAAATGCGGACGTGGCGCTGGGCACGGGGCTCGTCGCGATTGTCCTCGGAACGCTGGCCGGCTTGTATCCTGCCGCTTACAGCACTTCGTTCCCGCCCGCGATGATTCTGAAAGGCTCGTTCGGCCTTTCGGTCCGGGGGCACAGGCTGCGGACGACGCTGATCTCGTTCCAGTACGTCGTCTCGATCGTCCTGATCGTAGCAGCCTTGTCGGTGTGGAAACAGAATCGTTTCATGCTGGCTTACGATATGGGAGTCCCCCGCGAAAACATACTGGTCGCCGAACTCGGCCAACCGGCGGCTAACTCGGCGGAAACACTCGCTCAAAAGCTGAAAACCGATCCGAGAATCGTCGACGTGACATTCGCCAACAGTCCGCTGATAGCGCCTTCGCGCATGAATTGGAGTATGCAGTACCGAAACAAGCACATCTCATTCGACTGCTATCCGGTCGCCCCGAATTTTCCGAAATTCATGGGAATCGATATAATCGAAGGGCGCGATTTTACGGCGAACGACGAACAGAAAGAGAACGCGAGTCTGATTTTCAACCGAACGGCTCAGCTGCGCGACGGCATAACCGTCGGAGACCGGATATGGGGCGACGAAATCGTCGGCATCGCCCGCGATTTCAACTTTATGCCCTTGCAGTACGCGATCGATCCGTTCGCATTCATGGTACGCGGAAAATCGTACGCATTCAAGTCCATGAATTATCTGTTCGTCAAAACCCGGACGGCGGACTATCCCGAGCTTTTCCGACATATTCGGGAGACGATCCGGCAATTCGACGGAGGATGGAACGACGACGTGCGTTTTCTGGACGAACACATCGGCTCGCTCTACCGGAAAGAAAGAGCCACTGCCCGGCAAATCACGCTGTTCTGTCTGTTGTCGGTATTCATCTCGCTCGTCGGAATTTTCGGTCTGATCCTTTTCGAAACGGAATTCAGGCGCAAGGAGATCGGACTGCGCAAGGTTTACGGCGCAACGACAGGCGAAATTCTCGGAATGATCAACATGCCCTATATCCGTCTGGTACTGATATGTTTCGCCCTCGGAGCCCCTATCGGCTATTTCGTCTCGCGCAACTGGATCGACAACTTCGCGTACCGGACCACGATCGGCCCGTGGATATTCGTGTCGACGGCCGCCATCGTACTGCTGCTTACCGTTGCGACGATCACCGTCCGAAGTTACCGGACAGCCGCCGAGAATCCGGTCAGGTCGATCAAGACTGAATAGCAGCCTACCCTGCCGATATGAAAACTACGATCAAACGACCTAAAACCGAATAACTCTCTGTCTTATGAAACACGCATTCAATCTCAAGTTTTTTCTACGCTTTCTGAACCGTCACCGACTCTATACGGCGATCAACGTGTTCGGATTCTCCGTGTCGCTGATGTTCGTGATTCTGATCGCGGCCTACGTAGCCAAAGAACTGTCGGCCGACCGTCATCACGTCAACGGCGACCGGATCTACCGGTTCGAGCATCAAGACTTCGCCTACAGCGCTTATGCGGCAGGGCGAGTGCTTCAGGATCGTTTCCCGGAAATCGAAAGTTACTGCGTCGTCTCTTACGAAAACAAGACGTTACGTATCGGCGAGGAATATATGCAAGTAGCGGTCGACTGCGTCGACTCGTCGTTCTTCCATATGTTCACGATCGAACTGGAGCAAGGCGATCCCCGTCACGTGTTGGCGACTCGGGACGGTGTCGTCATCAACAGCAAGTTCGCCAAAACGCTCTTCGGCGAAGAATCGCCGATGGGCAAGGTGCTCGATATCGACGACCGGCAACTGACCGTCACAGGCGTATTCGCCGACTTCCCGTACGGCATATTCCGCACTCCGCAATTGATTACAAGCATTTTCAATACGGATAACCTTTGGTGTATAGAATTTTATATGGATTGCCATTCATGGGAATTGTTCCTGATGGCGCGCCGGAACGCCGACTTGCCGGCCAAAACCGAATCGATCCGGCAATGTATCAAGGAAACCGGCGACTATGCTTTCTCGCACGATGAAAAAGCGATACTCCGGCCGATGAAGGATATTTTCTTCGACGGTTTCCATTTTCAGAACGGAGGCAATAAGAAGTTCGTCCTGATTCTGGCGGTCGTCGGACTGCTGATCCTCGTTTTCGCCGTCATCAACTATATCAACCTGTCGGTAGCCCAAACCGGTTTCAGAGCCCGCGAGATGGCCATGCGCCGCATGCTGGGCGGAACGCGACGGCAACTGTACTCGAGCATCGTGGCCGAATCGATTCTGCTGTGTCTGTTTTCGTTCGTGCTGGCTTTGCTGTTCTCTATGGCTGCGGAAAATGCCTTTGGCTGGCTGGTCCGTACGGACGTTTCCGTTCGGGAAGCGATCGATCCGTACACGGCGGCGGGCGGTCTGCTGTTCATCCTGTTGCTGGGGATCGTTTCCGGAAGCATTCCAGCCGCGCTGATCTCAAGCTACCGGCCGATCGAAGTGATGAAAGGAACGTTCCGGCAGAAAACCAAAATGGTTTACAGCAAGATTCTGATCGTGTTCCAGTATTTCATCACGATCGCGCTGATCGGCTGCACGCTCGTGATGATCCGCCAAATCCGGTTCATGCTCCGCTTCGATATGGGCTACGGGACCGAAGCGCTCATTCAGGCCGACGTTCCCGGCAATCTGATGTCGAGCTACGCTCCGCTGAGAAACGATCTGATGACAATCGGCGGAGTGGAGAGCGTGTCGCTGGCGACTTTCACTCCTTCGTCGGGCGGTAACAACGACACGGATCCGTCGGACCCGGACCATCCGATCAGTTATCAGGTTTTCATGGGCGATACCGCGTTCATTCGCACCTGCGGATTCGAGATCGTCCGGGACAACGACGCGCGAACCGACCAGGGGACATGGCTGAACGAAGAAGCGATCCGAGCGAACGGACTGACCGTCGATGCGGATGAGTTCAGCAAAAATCACATCCCGATCGCCGGCGTCCTGCGCGATTTCCGCTTCAGGGACCTGAGCCAACCGGTAGGCCCCGCAAAGGTGTATGTCGTTGGCGACGACAATTATTGCATGAACGTTCTGGTACGCATCAGCACGGCCAACGATCCGGCGCTCACGTTCCAGCAGGTCAGCCAAACGATCGAAAAGCATACGGACGGACGGCCTTTCTCATGTCACTTTACCGATCAGCTGATACGCGACTGGTATGAAAACCAGTTAAGAACAGCTAACGCCGTCGGTTACCTGACTCTGATCGCTATTCTGATCGCCGCGCTGGGACTGCTGGCCATGTCGACCTACTATATCCGTCAACGCTCTCAGGAAATCGCCATGCGAAAGGTGTACGGCTCGACGAACGCCGAGGTGCTGCGGCTGCTGATCGCGGGTTTCATGAAAATGGTCGCCGTGGGATTCGTATTGGCCGTGCCTGTCACATGGTATATCATGCGCGAGTGGCTCAGCGCCTACACCGAACGCATCGCTATCGGCTGGCTCACGTTCGCCGCCGCCGGACTGACTGCCGCCGCGATCGCGCTTCTGACCGTCTACTGGCAGAGCTGCCGGGCCGCCAACGCCAATCCGGTCGACTCGGTGAAAAAATAACGAGCAAAAAACTATCCGATAGTTTACAACAATAAATTATATTCAATTAACCTCAAAAAAAATCGTACCATGTTAAAAGTCGAAGAACTGAGCAAAAGTTTCCGTACGGAAGAGATCGAAACGATCGCGCTGAACAAAGTGTCGTTCGAGGTGCAACAGGGCGAGTTCGTCGCTGTCATGGGTCCCTCGGGCTGCGGCAAATCTACTCTGTTGAATATTCTGGGCCTGCTGGACAATCCGACTTCGGGCCAGTATTTCCTGCTCGGCAAGGAAGTCGGCACGCTGAAGGAGCGCGACCGGACGCTTTACCGCAAGGGAAAGATCGGCTTCGTGTTCCAGAGCTTCAATCTGATCGACGAACTGAACGTCTACGAAAACGTGGAGCTCCCGCTGATCTACCTGAGAGTCAAGGCTGCTGAAAGGAAAAAAATGGTCAATGCCATTCTGGACCGAATGAACATCAGCCACCGTGCGCGCCATTTCCCTCAGCAACTGTCGGGAGGCCAACAGCAGCGAGTCGCCATCGCCCGGGCCGTCGTATCGAACCCGAAACTGATTCTGGCCGACGAGCCGACCGGTAATCTGGACTCGAAAAACGGCAAAGAGGTCATGGCTCTGCTGACCGAGCTGAACAAAGAAGGTACGACGATCGTCATGGTGACTCACTCCCAGCACGATTCGACGTTCGCCCACCGAGTGCTGAACCTGTTCGACGGCGAACTCGTTACCGACGTGAAGGCTTTCATGTAAGCTCTCCGCCGGTGGATTTTTCCCAAACAGGCCGCAGTTTTCGCTGCGGCCTGTTTGGGAGTTGTCCTGCCGAAACGGCTTACATCGATTTTTTCACTATCTTTATCGTTCGAATCAAACATTTCACAACCCGAACGATCATGAAAAAACAACTGCTGACCGCCGCGATCCTTTGCTGTTTTGTTATCGCCGGATCGACGGCCGCCCCGAAATCCGCGAAGAAAAAACCGAAAATTCCCGTTTCGCGGGTACAAACGCATATGGACGGCTATCTGGGCGACCGGATCGACGCTTGTATCCGGGTCCGCGTATGCAGCGAAGACCCCGATCTGCTAGTCGCTCCGATGCGCCGGCAAACGGAAACCAGCCTGTGGCAGTCCGAATTCTGGGGTAAATGGACTCTCGGAGCCATCGCATCCTACCGTTACAACAAAGATCCCGAGCTGTTGCGCAAAATAGAGGGCGGAGTCGAATCGCTGCTCGTCACCCAGCAACCCGACGGATACATCGGCAACTACGCGCCGGAGGCCCAACTGACCAACTGGGACGTGTGGGGCCGCAAGTACACCATGCTCGGTCTGCTCGCCTACTACGACCTGACGGGCGACAAGAAAGCGCTCGACGGGACGGTACGTCTGGCCGATCATCTGCTGACGCAAATTCCGGCCGTCAGGCAAATCGAGCGGACAGGCATTTACCGGGGCATGTCGTCGTGCTCGATTCTGGAACCGATCATGCTGTTGTACAACCGTACGCTGGACGAAAAGTACCTCGACTTCGCGCGGTATATCGTCGATCGTATGGAATCGGCCGACGGACCGCAACTGATAGCCAAGGCGCTCGACGGCGTTCCCGTGTCGGAACGCTTCCCGCTCGACGATCCGTCTCGGGGATGGTTCGTTTGGGAGAACGGACAGAAAGCCTACGAGATGATGTCGTGCTACGACGGACTGCTCGAACTGTATAAGGTTACGAACGACCCCCGCTATCTGAAAGCGGTCGAGGCGACCGTGACGAGCATCATCGCCGACGAGATCAACATTGCCGGATCGGGGAGTTCGTTCGAATGCTTTTACAAGGGAAAGGCTCTCCAGACGGAACCGGCCTATCATACGATGGAGACCTGCGTCACGATGACATGGATGAAACTGTGCTACGATCTGCTCCGACTGACCCGCAATCCGCTTTATGCCGACCAGATCGAGCGAAGCGCCTACAACGCGCTGGCCGCCTCGATGAAGGAGGACGCCTCGCAAATAGCCAAGTACAGCCCGCTCGAAGGCGCGCGGTCGGCCGGCGAAGAGCAGTGCGGCATGCACGTAAACTGCTGCAATATGAACGGGCCCCGCGCTTTCGCTTTGCTGCCCGAGGCTGCCGTAACCGACTACGGCGACGAACTGTTCGTTAACCTGTATGGTCCCATGTCGTCGACCGTCAGACTCGACGGAGGCGAGGTGCTGCTCGAACAAGCGACGAGCTATCCCGAACAAGGCGATATCGAGATCATGATCGACCCGCGCAAAAGCTTCGAGTTCACCGTTTCCCTGCGCATACCGGCATGGAGCGCCGTCTCGATGGTCACGGTCAACGGCCAGTCCGTGGAGGGCGCGATTCCCGGCGAATACCTCCGCCTCAAGCGGAGATGGGAAGCCGGCGACCGAATCGGGGTGAAGCTCGATATGCGCGGCCGGCTGATCCGTCAGGGAGGATTTCAGGCGATCGAGCGCGGACCGGTCGTATTGGCCCGGGACACGCGTTTCGGGGACGGTTTTGTCGATGAGACAGTCGTCGTTCAGGCAACGGACGGTTTCGTGACGCTGTTGCCTGCCGAGGAAAAGCCCGAGAAAATGTGGATGGCGTTCACCGCCCCGATGATCTTGGGGACCGACCTCGAAGGCGAGCTGGCTGAGCCGCGCCAGATCATGCTGTGCGATTTCGCCTCGGCAGGCAATACTTGGAACCGAAATATCCGTTACCGGGTATGGCTCCGCCGGACGCTTAACCTGATGAAACCCGACGGCAACGAACGATAAACAGGAGCAATAAGGTGCCCGCCTTCCACAACCGGCATCTGATGCAGTACGGGAAAAATAACGATTTTCAAGACGCAAGATTGGCGGCACACTGAAAAAAGTGCTATGACCGGAACGAAAAGAGGTTCCGGTTCAAATTTTGCCGAGTAAGGCAAACAGCATTCTTCCCTTGTCAATGGGAAAGGTCTCGACACACTACGGTCGGGACCTTTCTTATTCCAAACGTCCTATCAAGATCTATCGTAAAAATCGTGCACAGGCTAAAAATCGGGGGAAGAAGCCTCGAAATCGGCATTTCGACTCGCCGAACGGTATGTTTTTTGACGAATCGGCAGAACAAAATTCGATTCCATGAAAAACGTCCGTACCATTTTCTTATTTCCGATTATCTCCGCTGTCATGATCTGGGGATGCCGTCAAGAAAAAAGCGTATCTTCTCCTCCGCTCCGCTTGCCGGTCGCCGAAGTCATCGCCGGGGACGTCCCGGTTACGATGAGTTTCGTGGGACAGACTTACGGACGCAACGACATTACGATTCAAGCGCGGGTCAGCGGCTTCCTCCGCAGCATCCATTTCAAGGAAGGCTCGTTCGTCCGCAAGGGCGAGTTGCTGTACGTGATCGAGCCGCAGCCTTACGAAGCGCAAACGGCCCGCAGCACGGCCGCAGTCCGGCAAGCCGAAGCGGAAATGATCGCCGCCAGACAGAACTACGACCGGGTCAAACCGCTGGCAGAGACCAGCGCCGCCAGCAAAAGCGATCTGGACCAGGCCGTAGCTCGCCTCTCGGCCGCCCGCGCCTCGCTCAACGCAGCCCAAGCCTCGCTCGACTACACACGCATAGAGCAGGGCTATACGCGCATCTCCTCTCCGCTCAACGGCATTATCGGCCGAACGCTGGCCCGCGTGGGAGACTATGTGGGCGAAGGGTCTCAGTACACCGTTCTGAACACTGTCTCGCAGGTCGATTCCATACGCGTTCTCTTTTACATACCGGAACAGACCTATTACGACATGCTCAGCCGGGACAGAACCCGGATGTACGATATTTCGCTACGTATCGCAGGCAATGTCGTCTATCCGCAGAAAGGCCGTTTCGACTTCATCGGCCGGGCCGTCCAACAACAAACCGGATCGCTGGATGCGCAGGTCACGTTTCCCAATCCCGACACGCTGCTCCGGCCGGGACAGTTCGCCCGGATCGAGGTCGTGGCCGACACGGTTTACGGAGCGCTCCTGATTCCACAGACGGCCGTCGTCCAGACGCAGAACGTATATAGCGTCTACGTGCTCGACAAAGACAACCGCGCACGGCAGCGGATCGTCACGCTCGGAGGGACGTACGGCGACCGACGGATCGTCACTTCCGGAGTGAACGCCGGCGAACGGATCGTCACCTCCGGATTCCATAAACTGCGCGAAGGGGCTGTCGTCGAGCCGGATCCGACGGCCGATTCAACCGTAAAGCATTGAAAAATATGGGAAATATCTTCGTCAGACGTCCGATCTTCGCAATGGTCATAGCCATTATGATCGTCGTGCTCGGACTGATCGCCATACGGAGCATGCCGATCGAGCAGTATCCGGACATCACCCCGCCCGTGGTCGAGGTATCGGCCGAGTATCTCGGAGCCGACGCGCTGACGATCGAACAGAGCGTCGCCACGCCGCTCGAAGAAAGCGTCAACGGCGTGAGCGACATGATCTACATGCAATCGACCAACTCGAACAACGGCAGCATGTCGCTGCAGGTGTCGTTCGCCGTCGGCACGGATCCCGACATGAATACGATCTTCACGCAGAACCGCGTATCGTCGGCCACGCCCATGCTCCCGCAGGTCGTCATCAAGCAAGGAGTCACGACCGAGAAAACGATGAGCAGTTTCATTCAGGTACTGTCGCTCTACTCGGACGGCAGATACGACGAAAACTTCTTGGGCAATTACGCGATCCTGCATATCAAGGACCGGCTGGCGCGGATCAACGGCGTGGGAAGCGTCCAGGTCATGGGCGGAGGCGCCTATGCGATGCGCATTTGGGTCAAGCCCGACCGAATGGACTATCTGGGAGTGACCGTCGCCGACATCGCTTCGGCCATCGAACAGCAGAGCGAGGTGATACCCGGCGGCCAGCTCGGCGCCGAGCCTAACGACGGCTCGGCCCAGTTCACCTATACGGTACGCATGCCGGCCCAGTACAACACGGTCGAGCAATTCGAGCGGATCGTTCTACGCGCCGAGCCGGACGGGTCGCTCGTGTATCTGAAAGACGTGGCCGACGTCGAGTTGGGCTCGCAGACTTACGACGTCTACTCGACCTACCAGCAACAGCCCTCCAGCATGATCATGATCAACCAGTCGCCGGGCAGCAATGCCGTCGAGGTAGGTAAGGAGGTCAACGCCGCGATGCGGGAGCTCTCGCAGTCGTTCCCCGAGGGAATGCACTATCACACGATCGTCGACTCGACCCGGACGATCTTGCTCGGCATCCACGATATCGTCGTCACGCTCGCTCTGGCACTGCTGCTGGTCGTCTTGGTCATCTACCTGTTCCTGCAGAACATTCGGGCCACGATCGTGCCGATCATCGCGATTCCGGTCTCGCTGGTCGGGGCATTCATGGTCTTTCCGCTGTTCGGCTTTTCGATCAACGTCTTCTCGCTGCTCGGTCTGGTGCTTGCCATCGGCCTGGTTGTCGACGACGCGATCGTCGTCGTGGAAGCGGTGCAGGTCAACATCGAAAAAGGCATGAACGGGAAAGACGCGACGATCGCCGCGATGAAAACGGTAGCCTCCCCGATCATTGCGACGACCACGGTACTGATGGCCGTCTTTCTGCCCGTCGGCCTGATGCCCGGAGCGGCCGGCAAGCTGTACGGACAGTTCGCCATCACGATTGCCATCAGCGTCGCGCTGTCGGGTGTCAATGCCCTGTCGCTGAGCCCTGCACTCTGTTCGATCCTGCTGCGACCTCAGAGCGGGAAAAAAACCAAAGGATTTTTCGGCTGGTTCAACCGCCGTTTCGGCCGGAGCGTAGACAGCTACCTGAAAACCAGCAAAATCATGGTTCGACACAGCGCCCGAACGCTGATTTTCATCGCGATATCCGTCATAGCCGTGCTGCTTCTGCTGAAAACGGTTCCCACCGGATTCCTGCCCAACGAGGATCAGGGCATCCTGACCGTGCAGATACAGCTTCCGCCGGGCGCGACGGAAACGGAGACCGAAAAGGTCGTGGAACGGGTGGAACGCCACTTCCTCGACACCGAGAAGGACACCGTGCGCGGCATGATGCTGACGCTCGGCAGGTCGTCCGGCGGCAAGGGGCAGAGCACCGCGCAGGGCAACATCCGGCTCCGCGACTGGAGCGAGCGCAAGGACCCGGAGAAGCGCGCGCAGGCGATCATCGACCGCGCGAACAGGGCGTTCTCTTCGATCATCAACGCGCGGGTGTTCGTGTCCGCGCCGCCCGCCATCCGTTCCCTCGGCAACGCCACGGGGTTCGACTTCGAATTGCAGGATCAGGCCGGGCTGGGGCACGACGCGCTGGTCGCCGCGCGGGATCAACTGCTGGAGCTGGCGCGCAGGAGTCCGCTCCTCCGCAACGTCCGGGCCTACGGGCAGGACGATACCCCGCAGCTGGAAGTGACCGTCGATCAGGAAAAGGCCGGGGCGTTCGGCCTGTCGCTGGACGACATCAACACCGATCTGTCGGCGGCGTGGGGCGGGAAGTACGTCAACGACTTCGTGGACCGCAGCCGCGTCAAGAAGGTGTACGTGCAGGCCGACGCGCCGTTCCGCATGCTGCCGGAGGATTTCGACAGGTGGTATTTCCGCAACGGCAAGGGCGAGATGGTGCCGTTCCGCTCCATAGGCGAGGCGCACTGGACCTACGGCCCCATGCAGCTCGAACGCTACAACGGCGTCTCCGCCATCCGCATTCAGGGCCGGGCCGCCGCCGGAGAAAGCTCGGGCACCGCCATGCGGGAGATGGAGCGGCTCATGGGCGAACTGCCCGAAGGCATCGGCTACCAGTGGACGGGCATGTCCTTTCAGGAGCGTTTATAATCCACCCTTTCGGATTGTTCTTTTCTCGTGATTTTCCGTTTAGG
>ENA-ORTZ01001950-ORTZ01001950.1-human-gut-metagenome-genome-assembly--contig:-NODE-1950-length-10550-cov-2.971987_pt1 | contig 10550 bp, 6 predicted proteins | sample MGYA00242075_ERZ509199 | MGnify/ENA primary metagenome ERZ509199 (study PRJEB26280, sample SAMEA2338824) | human gut metagenome | biome: human gut; feature: human-associated habitat; material: faeces...
CAATGTACGATCGGGATTGGCTCTCCCCAGTATCTCTGACGGGAGAATACCCAGTCACGCAGTTTGAAGTTCACTGTCGCACGTCCGATTCCACGCTCTTCGATGATATGTGGTGCTTCTTTCTTCAGTACAGAAGATTCCTGTCCGTTCCATTCTCCGGAATTGATCATGGTTCCGACAGCATCTGTATAAGCCTCTGTCATGTTCTCAATCTCTTTACCGTCTTTTGCAATTACCTGGATGATCGGGATATTGAACTTTGTAGCGAATTCAAAGTCACGATCATCGTGAGCCGGTACACACATGATTGCTCCTGTACCATAGTCAGCCAGTACATAATCAGACAGCCAGATCGGAACTTTTGCTCCGTTGATCGGATTGATCGCATAGCTTCCTGTGAAGACACCTGTCTTTTCTTTATCCTGCATACGGTCTACGTTAGACTTCATAGAAGCATCGTAAATGTACTGCTCTACTGCTTCTCTTGTCTCATCGTTTGCAAGACTCTTAGCCAGTTCATGCTCTGGTGCCAGAACCATGAATGTTGCTCCGTATAAGGTATCTGGTCTTGTTGTGTAAACTGTGATCTTCTCGTCTCTTCCTTCTACAGGGAAATCAACCTCTGCTCCGTAAGATTTACCGATCCAGTCAGCCTGCATCTTTTTAACCTTTTCAGGCCAGTCCAGTTTATCCAGGTCATTTAACAGTCTGTCTGCATATTTTGTGATCTTTAACATCCACTGACGTAAGTTCTTCTTTGTAACCTCTGCTCCGCAACGTTCGCATTTTCCACCGACTACTTCTTCGTTTGCAAGACCTGTCTTACAGGAAGGGCACCAGTTGATCGGGAATTCTTTTTCGTATGCAAGTCCTTCTTTGAACATCTTTACAAAGATCCACTGTGTCCATTTGTAGAAATTCGGATCTGTTGTATTTACTTCTCTGTCCCAGTCATAAAGAGCCGCGATCTCATTGATCTGACGTTTGATATTCTTAATGTTGGCAGCTGTGGAGATCTCCGGATGAACGCCCATCTTAATTGCGTAATTCTCAGCCGGAAGTCCGAATGCATCCCATCCCATTGGATGAATGATGTAATAGCCCTGCTGTAATTTATAACGGCTCCATACATCAGAGATTACATATCCTCTCCAGTGACCTACGTGAAGTCCGTTTCCTGACGGATATGGGAACATATCCAGACAGTAATATTTTTCTTTCTTATTTCCATTCTCATCATACTGGACGTTTACCGGGTTTTCTTCCCATTTTTCACGCCACTTTTTTTCAATTGCCTTATGGTTATAAGGGATTTTTGACATTTTTTCGTCCTCCTGTTTTTTATATGGTAACTACTCATACCTGACAGCTTTGCTTGCATACTTTGGTATAAAAAAAGCCTGTTCATCTCGCTTTATAAGAGACGAAAAAGGCTCATATTCCGTGGTACCACTCTTTTTCACCCGACATCATCTGTCAGATGCACTCATTGATCTTCTGTAACGGGAAGTTCCCGCTTCTGCCTATGTTATCATGATTCCGAATAAATACCTTGTATCCCGTATCTTCTCTATCCACATGATCTGTTCAGCAAAAGAACTCTGAGGCGAGTTGGGAGTCTTCGTCTGCTGCCTTGCACCAACCGGCAGCTCTCTGCAGCATTCCTTCCGGGTACTTTTTCTCGTCATAGCCGTAATATTCTTGGTGACATGGAGTATACTCCCCTGCAAAGGCAAAGTCAATAGAATGGGGCCTTCTGATTTTTCATGCAGTTCATTTCAGGAGTGAAAGTGGTTCACGCAGCAGACAAAGCAGAATGGCATCGATGCCGACTGCTCCGGCAGGATGACGCGAAGCCATGGTCTAAAGAGTAGGCGGCAATGCCATCCCATCACACAACAAAAGACCGCTCATCTTTTCGGGTGAGCGGTCTTGCTGTTTCTGCGGTTTATTCCCCTTTGGCTTTTGTAAGCAGCATGTGCACGTATTCCGCGCAGGCATCCCAGTCGCGGGCGGCGGCCTTGTCCTTCGGCATCAGGCTGCTGGCAAGGCCCACGCCAAGGCAGCCAGCCTTGCGGAACTCCGGGATGTTCTCCGGCGTTACGCCGCCAATGGCAACATAGTTTGTGTCGTCCTGGAATCCGATAATCTGGGGCAGGAGAAAAACGACCTCTGAGCCGCTTTTTCCTGTCTGATACGCAAAAAAGATCCCGTTCACCCAGAAGTGGACGGGATCTTTTATTGCTTATGGGGCTTTACTGCAGCCGATCAGGCTTTGACGAAGGCAGCTGCTTACTTTGCAGCCAGGTATTTGCCCAGTTCGCGGCCCAGCGTCAGGCACATACCAATGCTCACACCGGGGATCGGGGTGATATACTCGGGACCGAAGCGCATACCGCAGGTGTTGCCGGAAGCGTACAGGCCCTCGATGGGCTGATAATCCTCGTTCAGCACCTGCTGGTCATTGGTGGTCACAAAGCCGCCGGTGGTCACCAGTGCAAAGCCCAGACTCGGGGTGGTGACATGGGCGTAGAAGGGAGCCTTTGCAACTGCATTCAGGAAGTGCGGGTCCTTGGCAAAATCGCTGTCGTAGCCCTCGGCGCAAACCTTATTGTACTGCTCCACAGTAGCGGAAAGGGCTGCAGGCTCCACACCGATGTACTCGGCCAGCTGCTCGATGGTGTCGGCGCAGTACCAGCCGTTGGCGCCCTCGGCACCAGCAGCCTTTGCGGCCTCAAAGTTGCCCTTCATGGCTTCCACCACAGCGGGCATGTCGTACTCGAATGCCTGATGGCCGGGGAAGCCGCGCAGGATCTGGGTCTCATAGGTGCTGTCGTAGATGGAGGTGATATTGCCGCGCTTTGCACGTGCCATGAAGAAGCCGTTGATCTCCGGGCCGGCAAAGGCTTCGTTCTGGAAGCGCTGGCCATTCTCGTCCACCCACAGGGGGCCGGGCAGATAGTCGGGCACGGTCATGGAGTCGAAGTTCATGGTGGAGATGTCGCCCTCCAGACGGCCGCCTGCCCACACACCCATCTGGATAGTGGAGCCGTCACGGCCAAAGGGAGCAAAGAAGTCCTCATCCTTGGTGAACAGACGCTTGATGTCCGGCAGCAGATCGTCCATCATTTCCTTGTTGCCGCCAAAGCCGCCGCCTGCCAGCACAACGCCATTCTTAGCGTTGATCTTGAGGTAATTGCCGTCGCCGTCCTGTGCGATCACGCCGGTGACCTTTGCACCGTCAATTACCAGCTGCACACCCTTGGTGCCAAACAGAGCGGTGGCATTGTCAGAGAAATTCTCCTCCACATAATTGTAGTTGTCCCAGCTCAGGTCCTTCAGCTCCAGCTGACCGGCGGTGTTGTTGTTCTTCTCGCCGCTGGCGGGGTTCTCCCAGTAGTTCTCCCACCATTCCAGCGTGCCGGTGTAGTAGTGCATGCCGTTGTTCAGCTGGTGCACGGTGTACTCGTTGTCCGGCCAGAACTGGATGCGGGTCTTAGCCAGCGTGTCCGGGTTGATCTTGTCCAGCCACCAGTCCACAGTGCTGCCGCTGTTCTTGGCAAACTTCATCACCAGTGCGGTGTTTGCCTTGCCGTGGGTCTGCATCATCCAGTTGTTCACAAACTCCACTTCGTCCACCTTGGGCACACCGTGGCTCAGCAGGTAGTCCGAGTTGATGTGGCCGATATCGTGGCCGACCGTCCACCAGCTCTCGCGGGGCATGGCTTCCAGCACCAGAACGTTCTTGCCCTCTTCGGCCAGCTCACGGTAGCAGCTCAGGCCGGCATAGCCCATACCGATGATGGCAACGTCAACATCATAGGTCTTGGTGATCTCACTGTCCGGGATGGCTTCCGGGGCGGTGCGCCAGCTGGAAGCCTGCTCAGAAGCTTCCGGGGCAGACACTGCAGTGCCTCCCATAGCCTGTGTGATGCAGTCGTTCATGCACTGCTTCACAGCATCGCTGGTAATGGTTGCACCGGACACGCCGTCGATGGTGCTGTTCTGGGCTTCCAGCAGCTGCTTGATCAGGTCATCCTTTGCGGCCTGACCAATGGAGTCGGTCTCACCGGACAGATCCAGCTGGATGTCAGTAATGGCTGTCTCGCTGAAGGTGGCGGTCATGGTGATATCGCTCATGCCCTTGGCCGTGGCAGTGTAGGTACCCGGGGTGTACTTTGCAGCGGCAGAAGATGCAGCCGTGCTGCCGGAAGCAGCATTGCAGGCAGCCAGTGCACCGGCGGTGATGCCGCTCATGGCAGCAGCAGAAGCCAGCTTCAGAAAGCTTTTGCGCGAGATCTTTTTCATCTTGGTGGTTCCTTTCGTTTTTCTCTTTCTTCTCAATGTGCGGGGTCGTGTGCCCCTTTCGATTGTTAATTCTATCACAATATCTCGCACTTGAAAAATATTGCTTTCTTCTTATAATTAGAAGTAAAAGTTATAAGCAATTTTTTAAGAGAAAAAGGAGCCGGTCATGACCCTGCAGCAGATGCGCTATTTTATTGCGGTGGCACAGAATTTGAGCTTTTCCAAAGCGGCACAGCAGCACTATGTTTCCCAAACGGCGGTCAGCCAGCAGATCAAGCTGCTAGAAGAAGAACTTGAAACCGAGCTGTTCCAGCGCACACGGCACTCGGTGGCGCTTACCAGTGCCGGGCAGGTATTCTACGAGTATGCGGTGCGCATCACCGACCTTGCGGAAGATGCCGCCCGCCGCACCCGCGCCGCTGCTGCCGAGTGCAGCACCCCGCTTGAGATCGGCATGATGAGCGGCATGGAAAACCTGCCCATTCTGGAAAAGCTGCTGCTGTTCAAGGAGCAGCACCCTGCCATTCCGCTGCACTTTCATCTTGGGGATTTTCCCACCCTGAAAAAACGTCTGCAGCAGAAAAAGCTGGACTTTGCCCTGCAGCTGGAGCTGGTCCCGCTGGAGGATGCCTCCTCCCTGCTGCGTGCTCAAGTAGGCCAGCTGCGCCAGTACGTAGTGCTCAACCGCCAGAGCCACCTGTCCAGCTATGCGTCCCTGCACCGCAGCCAGCTTGCCAGCGAACAATATTATGTACCCGCCATGGATCGGGAGCTGTGGAACCAGTTTGCGCAAGTCCTCACCCGCCACGGCAGCGACCCGCAGAACATCAAATTTGCGTATTCCATGGAGGAGTTGATGTTGCAGCTGGCTTTCTACGGCGCCCATACCATCCTTGCCGAACCGGTGCTGGCTCAGCTGCCCGCCAACAAAAACCTCACCTTTATCCCGCTGGAAAACGATACCGTTCCCGCTTGGGCCGTATGGAACCGCGAGAACATCTCGCCCGCCCTCCGGCTGCTTCTGCGTGAGCTGGATATTGACCCGTGACCTGCTGCAGAACGCATTGACGATCTTGCGCAAAAGCGCTGCTCTTTTTTCAGAAATTCAGCAAGAAAGGTCTCTCCGGCGCTGCGTGGAGAAATGCAAAGGTCGATCACATGAATCAAAACGATCCTGTCCCGGACGATTTCACTCTTTCGCCGGCCCTTGTGGATGCACTGCCCGCACTGTTTTTTTGCCTGCAACATGGTACTGGTGGCAGGAATTTTGCTTTTATCATGAATATGCAGTGAGCCGGAAGCCTCTGATCTACAGAAGGCTCCCGGCTCATTTGCTATGGATTTTTTACGTGGATGCCATTCGAGTCCTTGATCGAAACAAAAAATTCCACGTCATACGACTTGGGATTTCCTGGTAGCCTATTCTGTTGCTCAAACACCCCACTGGGGTGTTTGTTGCTGTCGCAAACGCAAACTTCCGATAAACAAAAAACGTACCCGAACCCTTTTTCATAAAGAATCGGGTTCGAGTACGAACTGTATGGTGGAGAATTAGGGACTCGAACCCCAGACCCCCTGCGTGTGATGCATGATGACTTTTCGGTTTTTAGAACGATGATTCGTTAAATAGGCTCAATTTGCTACAGATCTGCTACAAACGGTAGTTTTTCGACTTGCATCAGTAACCTGTTTTTTATATTCTCACTGGCCAAACTTTCAACTCCTATACTCTCCCCTCGCCAAAAAAGTCTCAAATGCTTTGTGTGGTTTGATGATAGTATTTTCAGTTGACGTATGATACACTGAATTTTAAGGAGTTATTCAGTTGTACTGTGACTACTTATCTAAGCATTTTTACGGATACCAAATCTTGCATACAAAAATGCGAGATCTGCTTTGAAATGGGGTATTTTGCTTATGTTTAAAATCAACAATCTGGCAAATCAGACAAGTCACATCGTCACCGAACAGAAGGGTATCTTCTCCATTGTTGAGCACAATGTCGATTTCTCCGTAGCGCCTTGCAATGCAATGGAAGAATACTATATGAGCCAGATGAATGTCAAACGGAAACAGGCCATTGCCAATCTCAACGGAAAAGTTGGGCTTGTTCTCCAAGCGGGCGCAATGCAGTACATTGTTGGCAACGTGCAAGCAACCACCGGATTGAAGGGTGTTGGCGACTTCTTAGGCAAAATGGTAAAAAGTTCCGTCACAAAAGAAAGCGCAATCAAGCCGGAGTACGTCGGAACGGGTGTGCTCGTGACCGAACCCACCTATAAATATCTTCTGACCGAAAATGTCGGTGACTGGACAGGCGGTCTTGTAATGGAAGACGGCATGTTCCTGGCTTGTGAATCCACTGTCAAGCACGAGGTTCAGGCACGCTCCTCGCTTTCTTCTGCAGCACTCGGAAATGAAGGACTCTTCAATCTACGGCTTGCTGGCAATGGTGTATGTGTACTGGAAAGTAATGTTCCCCGTTCGGAAATCGTAGAAATCGACCTTCAAGACGACGTTTTAAAAATTGATGGCAGCTTTGCGATTTGCTGGTCCGGCAGTCTCAGCTTTACGGTTGAACGTTCCGGAAAAACCTTGCTTGGTTCTGCCGCATCCGGTGAGGGTCTGGTAAATGTTTATAAGGGAACTGGCAAAGTATGGCTTGCTCCATTAACGCCTTCTCAATCACTGGTTAGCGCAACGCATGCAAAAAATGCAAAGTAATTGACCACCTGTTCTTATCGCTTTCACTGTTTTACTTCTTTACAGCATCATCTTTGCAAAAAGCTCTTCGCCTTTAATATAGAGGCCAAGAGCTTTTTGCTTGCCGCTGAACTTCTGCTTCAAAGACCGTGTTCAGCTTAATTTTCAATCATCTACACTTTGCGTTTCAGATAATTCTTCCCAGTCTTCCGAGTTTCCACACCTACGGAGATACTCATGCCCGCCATCGACTGCACACGATCCGCAAGAACAAAATTTGAAATCATGTACAGTGCAGCTTTCAATAACATCCCTGCACTTTTTACACCGGATCATATTTCTCACTATTTTCATCATGCACGTCACCCGCAGTCAATCATCGGCGTTCATATCATTTTTTGAGCCGCAAATAATATTTTTCAAGGCTCTTATCGCAGACATCCACAATATGCAACCAATCTTCCCGTGTGAGCTTGCGGAAGATGATCGGGTTCACCTCGATAGTCTCCACGTCTTTGCAGCGCATCAGGAATCGCATATCCTCAAAGCGCTTGAAGGGGTTGGAGAGGATGTTCTTCTCCACATCTTTCCGGGTATAGCCGCCCTTCTGATAAATGCTGGTGGATTTCTCTGCGATCATCCCATGTGCCTTGCGGTCCTCATAAAAGTCAATAAAGTAGTCCACCACATCCGGCAGGGCAACTCTGCCGCTGCTGTCCATGTACTCATAGATTGCTTTGAGCAGCACCGGCTTGTAGGAATAGCTCATGTCCATCGTTTCAATAAACTTCATAAACTTGTCCGCCATATTCTGCGGCGTGATGAGATCCCAGCCATATTGTTTCGCAATATTGTGGATACTTCCCTCCCGGAAATAGTGGAACATCCGCTTATCACCAAAGGGAATCGAAAGGTCCGGTTTGACTTTTCCGTCCTTAATGTAGCGCTCCACCGTCTCGGACTGCACATCCACCATCCGGACGAACTCAATCTGCGAGATCATATCCTTGACGCTGTTCTGCCAGTTGAAAAGGTCGATGATCTCATAGTCGGACACATCAATTGGCACATCCAGCCATGCCTCCGGCTTTTCGCCCTGAAACAGCATATCCTGATCTAGCTTGCGCTTGTTCTTCGGTGCCAGCACATACGCCATGGGCTGATATTTTGAAATATCCAGCACCCGATGCAGACTGTAGGGCATATTGAACATATTGGCGTTGTCCACAAAGTCAATCACCAGCAGATCCTCTTTGCCCGGGCAGCGGCGTGTGCCACGGCCAAGTTGCTGCAAATAGATCGTTTTGGACATGGTCGGGCGTGCCATGAACAGCACCGTTGTATGCGGGCTGTCCCAGCCTTCGTTCAGAAGGTCACAGGCGCAAAGAACATTGGTCGAGCCGGTTTCATAGTCCTTCAGGATTTTTTCCCGAACCTCAACACGATCCCGCCCGGAAACTGCTTCCGCCTTCACACCGTTGTCCCGCAGCAACTTTGCAATTTCGGCCGCATGGTCTACGCTGGCACAGAAGATTACTGTCTTTTTGCCGTTGACGTACTTTAGATAGGTGTCAACGATCAACTGATTGCGTTCCGGGATGAACAGCTTGCTTTCCAGATCCTGCGAATTGTATTTGATGCCGTTGATCCGCACATCGGTCAGGTCGATGTTGGTCTTGACCCGGATGCAGCGAATCGGCACCAGTACGCCACGCTCTACAGCAGTTTTGAGATCCATTTTGTGGGCAACGTTCTGGAACAGCTCCATCATATCTTCGCCATCGCTGCGTTCCGGGGTAGCGGTCAGCCCCAAAATAAACTTCGGATGGAAGTAGGTGAAGATCTTCTGGTAGGTATTGGCCGCAGCATGGTGGCATTCATCCACGATCAGGTAGTCAAAATCCGTAGGCGAGAACTTTTCCAGATCTTTGGAAATGCTCTGTACCGTTGCAAAAATGACCGTTTGGGTCATATCCTTCTGGCTTCCGGTGTACTCTCCCAAGGTCGCTTCCGGCCAGACCTTGGCGAAAGTCTCTTTTGCCTGAGATGCCAGCTTCAGGGCGTTGACCAGAAACAGCGTTCGTCCGCCCACAGCTTTTGCATCTGTGGCGGCTGTGATTGTTTTTCCGACACCGGTTGCATGGTACAGCAGCGCGATAGTTTTACCATCCTCACGCATCTTCTTCAGATTGTCGATGGCTTCCTGCTGGTAATCTCGCAACTCTATCGTCTGTCCCATCTGCACCGGCAGGTCTGCTTCAAATGCCTTGAACATGGGGCTGGTGCCCAAGAAAGTAATCAGCTCGTCCTTGACCTTTTCCGGTTGCTTTTCCAACTGGCTGTAGATCCAACGGTAGACCTTCCAGTTGTCATAGATCAGGCTGTTCTGTTTCAGGAGGTCATCAGCGTATTTATTTTCGGACACCTTGCTAGGGTTGTGGTAGGTCTCACCGTCAATCTCGATTGCAATTTTGGATTCAGGCGATTCCAGCGCAAAATCGATATAGCGGTGCCGACCATAGATGTCCACGCAGGGGTACTGGACCTGCAAATTTTCGGTTTTCTCAGGCCCAAAAGCCTCACAGAAAAGCTGTACAAACAGCTCCTCTGCACGGCTATTGACACTGGTTGCTTTTGATAGCTCCATGATGGCCTCCTAAAACGATATTCCCAATTAAGATTTATAATTTTATTATATCATACGCAAAAAGCTCTGTATAGTTTGTTTCTTTGGCAAGGTTTTCTGACCTTGTTTCTTAATTCTATACCTTTATAAGAGAACTCATTGATTTTTTATTTGACTGACGTTTCCAAAAAATAACCATAAATTTTTTCTCAAAAGACTTAACTCTACTGCATCCATGGGCTTCTACTAAGCGAAGACACTTACAGTTGGAAGTGAAAGCGGGGTTTTACCATGGATTATAATGCAGTTTTGAATCGTGTACGCCCGATGCTGACGAACGGCAATCACCTGTCTGCGCAAGGCTTTGATGCGCTGTTTGGTTCCTGTTCTCAGCAGGAACAGGAGCATCTGCTGGCCGAGCTGGCGGGGCTCGGCATCCTAGTGGATACCAGCGCCGCTATACCCAGCAGCAGAAAGGCCACTTCTTTCTGCCGCAGCGACTTTACCTCCAAGCAGCTTTGGTCTATGACCAACGAGCAGCTCTGCGTATTGGCACAGCAGGGTGATGAGAGCGCCAAGGAGATCCTCGTGCGCAAGACCGCCGGTTTTGTCCACCTGATGGCCCGCAGAGTTCCGCAACTGCTCGCCCATAGCTGCCTGACCGAGGAGGACAACTTCCAGAACGGCATTCTGGGACTGTTTACTGCGGTCCAGCGGTTCGATGCGCTGCAGGGCTACAGCTTCCTGACCTACGCCGCTTACTGGATCCGCCAGTCCATCCTGCGCGAAGCCATTAACACCGGCCTTACGGTACGCATCCCGGTACACTATTTTGACACGCTCTGCCGGGTGCGTGTCGTCTGCACTACCTGTATGCAGCTAGATGGTCCGGATCTCTGGCAGAGGAGCCTGT
>ENA-ORTZ01001964-ORTZ01001964.1-human-gut-metagenome-genome-assembly--contig:-NODE-1964-length-10452-cov-6.433298_pt1 | contig 10452 bp, 7 predicted proteins | sample MGYA00242075_ERZ509199 | MGnify/ENA primary metagenome ERZ509199 (study PRJEB26280, sample SAMEA2338824) | human gut metagenome | biome: human gut; feature: human-associated habitat; material: faeces...
CCTCCACCCATTCAATGTTTTCTTTCCCTCTTATCGCACATGAGTACATCTCGGCCCTCCGTTCTGTAATACGGCATCAGCCACCGACCGCATCAACCCTATATTTCCCGCTCCATTTATCAAACGGATGTGCCGGGTTGCCAACAACTGTCCTAATCGCACAGCTGCATCAAAATAAATCTGATCTATTTTCGTACTTGAAGCACAATATACACATACGGAAGTTATTTGGTTCATTTCTTGCATGGGTTTGGTTAAACACGATGCAAAAGTACCAAATTTCAAGGAGAAAAGAAGAAGGCCGCCTTGTTTTCTCCCCATATGGGATAAAAACAAGTACGGCCCCCTATAATAAATAGCTGTAAAGCTACGCTGATTACAAACCGAAAGCTTCTTTTACTTTGTCCACATAGTCAAGTTTTTCCCATGTAAACAACTCTACCTCCATAGTCCGGTCACCTTCATAACGAGAGTGGAAATGCTTAGTCACTACCTGAGGTTCACGCCCCATGTGTCCGTAAGCGGCCGTTTCACTGTAAATCGGATAACGGAGTTTCAAGCGATCTTCAATAGCCTTTGGCCGGAGGTCAAACAACTCATCAATCTTTTCGGCGATTTCACCATCACTCATTTTCACATTACTGCGGCCGTATGTATTTACATAAATATTAATCGGACGCGCCACCCCGATAGCGTAAGAAACCTGTACCAACATTTCGTCGGCAACACCGGCAGCTACAAGGTTTTTAGCAATATGACGAGCAGCATAAGCAGCACTGCGGTCTACTTTACTGGGATCTTTACCAGAAAAAGCACCACCACCGTGAGCCCCTTTACCACCATAGGTATCAACAATAATCTTACGTCCGGTTAACCCTGTATCTCCGTGCGGACCGCCAATAACGAATTTACCGGTCGGATTTACGTGATAAACAATATTATCATTGAACAAGGCAAGAACCTTCGGGTGATTGATAGACGCAATGACACGCGGCATCAATACCTCAATCACATCTTTCCGGATTACCGCCAGCATCTCTTCATCCGCCTTCAGTTGGGCAGCAGCAGAACCATCAGCCGGCAATACAAATTCATCATGCTGTGTTGAAACAACAATTGTATCAATACGCACGGGAGTACCGTTATCGTCATATTCAATAGTTACCTGGCTCTTTGCATCCGGACGAAGATAAGTCATTTCTTTACCTTCGCGGCGGATATCGGCCAACACAAGAAGTATTCTATGTGCCAGGTCAAGAGACAACGGCATATAGTTTTCTGTTTCGTTGGTTGCATAACCAAACATCATACCCTGGTCGCCTGCACCTATAGCATCGATTTCTTCATCTGTCATTTTATTTTCTTTTGCTTCTAATGCCTTATCAACACCTAAAGCAATATCTGCTGACTGTTCATCAAGAGCTGTAATAACACCGCATGTATCGCAGTCAAAACCATATTTAGCTCTGTCATAACCAATCTCTCTAATTGTTTCCCTTACAACTTTCTGAATATCAACATATCCCTTTGTTGTAATTTCACCCATTACAAGTACAAGACCTGTTGTAATAGCTGTTTCACAAGCTACACGGCTCATTGGATCCTGTCTCATAAGTTCATCTAAAATCGCATCTGAAATCTGATCACAGATTTTATCCGGATGTCCTTCTGTTACTGATTCTGAAGTAAATAATCTTTTCTCCATTTTTTCTCCTCTCTGAAAATAAGCTTTCGCATTTGCAATTTACGAACTAATATTTAAACTCGTAAAAATTATGAATAATGTATTGTTAACTACAAGCAAAAATTAAGTCCACTGTTTTACAGTGGACTTGAAATCAAGGTATTCAAATCCTCTTATTGATCAATGTATCATTGCTCCGGTGGGCACCTTCCATCATAATCGGGGGTTGCCGTGGCATCACAGATCCTTGTATCTCCGCCAACTCTTAATAAGAGAAATAATATTTTCCTGACAGTTATAACATTAAACAATATATATGTCAATAGATAATATTACCATATCGTAAAAGAACCACACCTTCCGGCGTGGTTCCTTACGTAATAAAACAAAATTTATAAAAACAGTTTATTTCTTAGTTTTAACTGACTTTTTAACCCATTTACTATAAATAGCATTTCCTGCATAGTTAGTCTTTGTAGCTCTAACTCTTACATAGTACTTTTTACCTTTCTTAAGGTTCTTAATTGTGTATGTAGTCTTCTTTGCAGTTTTTACTGTACTCTTCTTAAAGTTCTTCTTTAATGAATATTCAACTTCATATTTCTTAATGCCTTTTACTTTCTTGAACTTTAATGTAACTGTAGCTTTCTTAGCATTCTTCTTAACTTTGTTAGCCTTTAAAGATTTAATCTTTGTAGCTTTTACTGTGTTAAGTTTCTTAATTGTAGCCTTAACTGAAGCTTCTGTAACACCAGCCTTAGTTGTAGCAAACATATTAATCTTTCCTGTTAAAGGAATACTAAATGTTACTGCGTTTGGATTTGAAGCATCCTTAGCTCCGTTAGTACTTACGATAGCATTAGGGAACTGTACTGTTATGCTTGTCTGAATATCTTCTTCCTTAAGTTCAACTCCCATTTCCTTGTATGCAGCAAAAATGTCCACATCTTCTGCATCTAATAATTTCATTACGTCACCGTTCATATAGAATGTATCTGTAGTAACATATGTATCAAATCCCTCTACACCAAATTCTTTCTGTAAATCACCCTTTTTAATATTCTGTGAATAGTCAATTACATAATAATCTTTTCCATTCTCAGTAACAGTTTTTACATCTATACCTTCATCTTTTAATTTTGGTAGCATTAATGTAATCAAAGCTGTTACTTCAGCTTCTGATACAGTCTGTCCCTGTGACTTCATCATCTGAATGTAAGCCTGAATAGCTGCCTGTTTATCAACTTTGATATTTGTAGTCATCTTAGCACTTCCATCGCTGTTAATAACTACTGTTGACTTCTGTGTGACACACCCTGTTAATGCTAATGCTAAAACAAGCATAATAGCTACTATTTTTGTTTTCATTGTTTTCATCTTTTTATCCTCCTTAAATTGAAAAAATGGTGTCCGTTTTATTACCCTGACACCATTTTATCACATTTAATATATAATTACATTAAAATTCAAAATATTCTTTAAAATATTTTTATACGATAACACATCGCTCTCAATACACTTTAAACACAGATATACGATGGTATATCATCAATAACATTACACCGATTATTTATCTTCATTACGGAATTGAACAGGTGTCATTCCATATTTCTTTTTAAATAATCTTGTAAAATGTTCCACATTTTGATATCCAACCTTTTCAGCAATAGTTTCAACTGTCATATTGCCACCCTTTAATAAAGTTCTTGCTTTCTTCATACGAACATTCTTAACTAATTCACCGAAAGTTTTTCCGGATTTTTCCTTTATATATTTTGACAAATAAGGCTTTGAAAGATGGAACTGTTCTTCTAACTCATCTAATGTTACTGTAAGATAATTAGTATTGATATAATTCAAAATCTCAGTTAATCTTTCATCCTGAAACTTTTTTTCACCTGATGCTGCAACCAATTGGTTAACAGCAACTGTAAGTGCATAAATAGATGACTTTATTATATCTTCATCGATACCAACACCCCAATACATCTTACCATTACAGCTTATTCCCACATAAGAAACAGCCTTAGATGATGAACCTCTTGATAATGAATGCTCTTCATATACTGATAATTCATAACTAATATCAAAATACTGTTTAAATGCATTACTTACCGCATCAAGTCTACCGTTACCTGTGCTCTTAACAACTCTTGTTCCTTCATTCTGTGCAATTGTTACTTCTGCAACAATTCCATTCTTCTGAACATAATGTGTTTCAGACACACTAAATATGCTGTTATCATTAATATATTTGTCTTCAAAAATCTGATATACCCATGCCGGTGATAATTCCTTATGTTCCTTATCTGAAACATCCTTTACGGAATATCCGACTTCTTCTCTCATTTTCTCTGGTAATGCTAATCCATAACTCTGTTTCAAGATGTAGCTTACGCCACCTTTTCCTGACTGGCTGTTAATTCTGATAACGTCTGAATCATATGTTCTTCCCACATCTACAGGATCAATTGGCAAATAAGGGACTGTCCATGTTTCGTCATTACTTTCTGTTCTGCATGCCATTCCCTTTGAAATAGCATCCTGATGTGAACCTGAAAATGCTGTAAATACCAAATCGCCTGCATATGGCTGACGTGGTCCAACTTTCATTCTTGTAACACGCTCATACATTTCACAGATTTCCGGCATATTGCTAAAATCAAGATGTGGATCAACACCGTGTGAAATCATGTTCATAGCCAAAGTAACTATATCAACATTACCTGTTCTTTCACCGTTTCCAAATAATGTTCCTTCAATTCTGTCTGCTCCTGCCAAAACACTTAATTCTGCAGTTGCAACACCACAACCTCTGTCATTGTGAGGATGAACTGAAATAGTTACCGCATCACGATATTTTAAATTCTTATGCATATATTCAATCTGAGTTGCAAAAACATGTGGCATGGCATTTTCAACTGTTGCAGGTAAGTTAATAATAACCTTGTTATCCTGTGTTGGTTTCCAAACGTCAAGCACTGCATTACAAACTTCCAATGCATAATCCATTTCTGTGCCTGAAAAACTTTCAGGGCTGTATTCAAATGAAAAGTTTCCTTCTACTTCATTAGCAAGCTTCTGTAATAATTCTGCTCCGTCAACAGCAATCTTCTTTATTTCATCTTTACTCTTTTTAAATACCTGTTCACGCTGTGCTACAGATGTTGAATTATATAAATGAATTACTGCGTGCTTTGCACCTTTTACTGCTTCAAAAGTTCTCTTAATAATATGTTCTCTTGCCTGTGTTAAAACCTGAACAGTAACATCGTCAGGAATCATATCACGTTCAATTAAGGCTCTCATAAAATTATATTCTGTCTCTGATGCTGCAGGGAAACCTACTTCAATCTCTTTAAAGCCAATCTTAACTAACATCTGGAAAAACTCTAATTTTTCATCTAAACTCATTGGCTCTATAAGTGCCTGATTTCCGTCTCTTAAGTCTACACTACACCAAATAGGTGCTTTATCTATATATTCTTTCTTTACCCAATCATATGTTGGTGTAGGTGGCATAAAATACTGTCTTTTATACTTTCCAAAATTCATCTTAAAATCTCCTTTTCAATCAATTAAATAATATATTTTTAGTTTCCTTATGTCAAGATTTGGTAGGTTCTTAATATAATAAATAGTTAGCTTGCTAACTTTCTCGCGAGTCAGAACGAAAAAAACCCTGCACTTCCAATTAGGAAATGCAGGGACGTATTCTCTACCTACGCGGTACCACTCTGCTTCATGTTATACATGCTCTCTAAGGATGCCTTTGACATCCGCTCCCTTTAACGGTGGAATCCGTCCAAGCCTACTCTTGAAATAATAAGATTATTTCGTCAGTCTTACTATCCAAACCATTCAGCCGGCAGCTCCAAGGTGAGTTCATTGCATCGCTTCTGCTGTCTTACACCTGCCGACAGCTCTCTGTTAACCACTTAACAACTACTATTCCTTTTCAAAGCCTTTTTATTTTTAGGATGGTCTAATATTAACATACGCAAATTTGTTTGTATAGTGACAAATTTAATCAGTTTTATTGATTATTTTTAATTAAGTAATCATCCAACCTTTAATTTAAACTTGCGTTCTTCTTTTTCAGAATCTACTTTTGCAATAATTGCTCCAAGACCTGAAAGCTTCTCTTCGAATCTTTCATAACCTCTCTGGATATAAACAATGTCATCTACTACTGTAAATCCGTTAGCTGCCATGCCTGCAATAACAAGTGCTGCTCCTGCTCTAAGGTCTGGTGCTGCAACCTGTGCCCCTGCAAGGCTTCCAACACCTGTAATAAATGCTGTATTGCCTTCTACCTTCATTATTGCACCCATACGTGTTAATTCATCTACATATTTAAATCTGTTTTCAAAAATACTTTCTGTTACTGTACTGCTACCGTTGGCCATTGTAAGAACAACTGCCATCTGTGGCTGCATATCTGTAGGAAATCCCGGATAAGGCAAAGTCTTAATCTTTGCACTTCTAATGAAATCTCCTGCCTTAACGCGTACTGCGTCATCATATTCTATAACTGTGCATCCCATTTCAATAAGCTTAGCTGAAATACACTCTAAATGTTTAGGAATAACATTCTTAATCAAAACTTCCCCACCTGTGGCTGCTGCAGCACACATAAATGTACCTGCCTCAATCTGGTCAGGAATAGTTGAATATACTGTTCCGTGAAGTTCACGAACACCTTCAATTCTAATCTTGTCAGTTCCGGCACCTCTTACATTAGCTCCCATACTGTTAAGCATATTGGCAATATCTACTACATGAGGTTCCTTAGCCGCATTCTCAATTACTGTCTTTCCTTCTGCCCTAACTGCTGCAAGCATAACATTAATTGTTGCTCCAACAGAGGATGTGTCAAAAAAGATATGGTTTCCAACTAAACGTTCCGCCTGAGCATTAACCATACCATGATCAGTAATAACATCTGCTCCCAAAGCTCTAAATCCCTTAAGATGCAAGTCAATAGGTCTGCTACCGATTGCGCATCCACCCGGAAGAGCAACCTCTGCCTTGTTAAACTTGCCCAAAAGAGCGCCAAGCAGATAATATGAAGCTCTAATCTTTCTCATTTGCTCATATTCTACTACATGTGTTCTAATTGTTTTTCCGTTAATTGTTACTGTATGTCTATCTATTCTATTAACTGTTGCTCCAATGTTTGCAATAGCATCTATCAACTGATTAATATCACTAACATCAGGCAAATTCTCTATTGTCACGTCTTCATCTGTCATTATTGCTGCAGCAAGTAATCCTAATGCAGCATTCTTTGCTCCGCCTATTTCAACTTCGCCATTAAGTGCTACTCCACCTTTTATTACAAAACGTTCCATTCTTTACTCCCGGTATATATGTATATTTTATATCAAACAGGGATTGGTCACAATTAAGCCCTCTCCCACCAATAATTATCTTCGTATATCTACACAATTATAGCACAATATCTATCTTTGTAAACATAATAAAAGCACAATATATATAAATTTCAGCGATTTTTTTGGTCAATTTTTATAAATTGTGCTTTACTATATTATTACATTATGATAATTTTCAAAATGTGTTACCTGTTACTAACATACTCAATAGGATTAACCCTTTTTCCATCCTTTACAACTTCAAAGTGAAGATGTGGTCCAGTGCTAAACCCTGTGGAACCGCTAAGTGCTATGACCTGACTTTGTTCAACTTTTTCTCCCTTTGAAACTTTCACTTCCGAAAGGTGGGCATATCTGGTTTTGAACCCGTTATTATGATTAATCAAAATATTATAACCATAACTTTCACTAAAATAAGCCAATTCAACCACGCCCTCTGCTGCCGCTCTTACCTTTGTGCCTGTATTAACAGCCCAATCGTGTCCATTATGACTTGCAGTTCTTGAAATTGTATCCCCAAAACCTGATGTGGTAATTCCACCCTTTACCGGTTTTTTCAAAACGAAATTATTAACATTTTTTGTATCATTTTTGTTGACTATGGACGTTGTTAACATTTCTTGGTCTGCATTTATAGCTTTATTGTTGATAGATTTTATTTTACCATTAACATTTATATTTTTCTTGTTAATAACTTTTGTTTTGCTATTAACATTTATATTTTCTATGTTAATAGCTTTATGATTTTCTTTTAATGTTAGAACCTTTGCTGTACTCTCTTTCACCCGGTAGTCATTATTTTTTGCAATAAATCCATATGCATATATTTCAACTGCCAATTGGTAAAAAGTCAAAATCATAATCATAGTCACCATAAATACTGCTATGCAGACGAAAGCGCTTTTATGTGATTTTTTATTAATAAACATTATTTTATCCCCCAAAAAATAAATGTTCTATTCTTTTATCTAATATCCGTATGTATTTTTGTTTTAGCAAATTATATAATTTGTTCTAAAATCCACTCTGGCGTAATTTTGTTACAACCTTATCAACTGTTTTTTCAACAGAACAATGATTTTCGCTAATCACAATATCAGCATATTTTTCATATAAAGGACATCTTTCATCATAAAGGTCCTTTAATGTCTGCCCTTCTTTTAAAACCACCCCACGCTGCTTAAGATTTCCTAATCTTCTCTCTAAAGAGTATAGGTCTAATTTTAAATAAACTATTGTTGCTATTTCTGATAAATGTTCCATTGCCTCTGTGCAGTAAACAACGCTTCCTCCTGTGGAAATTACTGCCTTCTCAGGATTCAATGACTTGTTCACGTCATTTTCTACCTGAACAAAGCCCTCTGTTCCACGCTCAGCTATGATTTCTTTCAAAAGTTTGCCGTACTGCTCCTGAATTACAAGGTCAGCATCTATAAACTGGTATCCCAGTATTTTTGCAATTATTACTCCTATTGTGCTTTTTCCTACTCCCGGCATACCTATTAATACAATGTTTTTTTTCATTTCAGTCTCCTTTTGTCGGCAAAATTGCTACCATCTTCCATTGCCAAATTGCTTTTTTTCTGTTTATATCTTTTATTTTATAATCTTACTTAAATTTTTTGCTTTTGTTTTTTGTTATTCTTCATAATATTTTTTGTTTTTCATGTCTACTGTTTGCTCAGCTAACAGGCTTGCTCTTTTTATTTTGTCCTCGCCGTATTTGTTTTTGATGGCATCTAGTGCCTTGTCCAGTTTTTTCATTTTTTCTCTGGATATGTTGGTTGTGGCGTTTTGTTGTTTGTTTGTGGTTTGCGCCATTATGTCCATTATGGACATTTGTTCTAAGGCTCCCTGTTCTTCTAAGTTGGCAGTTCGTATTCCAAGCAGGCGCACGCTTTTGTTTCCATCTTTTTCCCAAAGTTCTCTAAAAAGTTCTTTTGAAAGCTGGTATATTTCTGTGCCTGAGTCTGTGCATCTATCAAGTGTTGTCTGCCTTGATGCTTTTATGAAGTCGTTATATTTCACTTCTACAGCTACTGTTTTTGCCATTTGTTTTCCTTTTCGAAGTCTACCGGCTACTTTTTCTGACAGTTGAAGTAGGATTTTTTCTATTTCTTCCATATTATCAAGGTCATATGGCAATGTGATGGAGTTGCCCACTCCTTTTAGTTCTTCACGCTTGGTATTTACCACGCTTTTATCTATTCCATTGGCGTATTCCCAAAGTATTTTTCCATGCTTTTTCAGGTGCGCCTCCAAAATATATTCAGGGCTTGTTGCCAGTTGGCCAATATTGTATATTCCAAGTTTGTGCAACGTGTTTACACTTGATTTACCTGCCATATAGAGTTCTTCAACAGGTAATTGCCACATTTTTTCTTTTATTTCTCTTCTATATAATGTATGAACTTTGTCAGGCTTAGTAAAATCTGATGCCATTTTTGCCAAAACTTTCACATCGGATATTCCTACGTTTACGGTGAAGCCAAGTTTCTCTTTTACTGTGTCTTTTATTTTGTACGCACATGCTAATGGCGATGGATACTCGTTTTGTATTCCCGAAAAATCCATATAGCACTCATCCACGCTTACCTGCTCAATGTCAGGTGTAAATGTTCTAAGCAAATTCATTAGTTTATGGCTTTGTTCGTTGTAATAACCGTGCTCCGGCGGAACAATCAGTATGTTAGGGCACTTTTGCAACGCATTGGCTATAGGCTCACCTGTAACTATTCCAAACTTTTTTGCGGAGATGGATTTTGCCAAAACTATTCCGTGTCGCTTTTCCCTGTCACCGCCTATGATGGCAGGAATATTTCGTATGTCGATTTTCTTTTCATCTTTTGCTGCTTCTTTAAGCAACTTTACTGCTGTCCAACTTAAATAAGCTGAATTTACATCAATATGAAATATTATTCCCATATATTGCCATCCTTAAACAGTTATTTTGATTAAATTATTTTTCATTCTTGCTTGGCAAATTAATTTCTCTTTATCTGTCAAACTAATCTTTAGACATTTTTGAATATTTATTTGTTTTTTCTGTATCTCTTTTTTGCTGCTTTTTTCTTAATTACAGAATATCCAAACTTGCCTATTTTTTTACCAAGACCATAATACCAGCCGTGAGAATATACAATAGGCTTTGCCTTTTCAAAACTAAATGTTCCATTTTCGTCCATATATTTTTTGTCCGCGTGTACGCAAAGTACTTTCGCCACAAACATATCGTGACTGCCACATGGAACAACATCTGTTACCTGGCATTCAATGTTTACAGGACTTTCCTTAATTAAAGGTGCCTTAACATATTTTGCAGGTTCTTTTGTTAATGATGCATTCTTAAACTTGTCCTCATCCTTACCTGAC
>ENA-ORTZ01001973-ORTZ01001973.1-human-gut-metagenome-genome-assembly--contig:-NODE-1973-length-10420-cov-35.511819_pt1 | contig 10420 bp, 10 predicted proteins | sample MGYA00242075_ERZ509199 | MGnify/ENA primary metagenome ERZ509199 (study PRJEB26280, sample SAMEA2338824) | human gut metagenome | biome: human gut; feature: human-associated habitat; material: faeces...
AGAAAATATATCCTGCAAAGCAGCCGAGCAGTATTATCCCGTCCACTCTGCCGAGTGTCATGCTGATTGTTCCCATGACAAGAAGTAAAATGGCACATATCATCGAAAATGGGAAATCCCTTTTTAATGATGCTCCATCCACCACTATCGGTGTCATCAAAGCGCACACGCCGATTACTACCATAAGGTTAAATATGTTTGAGCCTGTCACGTTGCTGACTGCAAGCGTATTGTTGTGTGCTATGGATGCTGCCACACTGACCGCTGTTTCAGGAAGCGAAGTTCCCATCGCAACAATTGTCAGTCCAATGATAAGTGACGGCACCTTGAAGCGCTTTGCCACGCTTGAGCTGCCCTCCACGAACAGGTCTGCGCCCTTTACCAAAAACACAAAGCCCACTATGAGGCAGAGCAGCACCACTATAAACGGTGCATTATTGATGAAATTTTCCATGTTGATTCCTCCATTTTTTATTTTTGTATTCTATATTATTTCATTTCTTATAGTATCTGAAATGTAATCCCAGCCACAGTTTATGTCATATCATAACACGCTCATTAAAAGCTTATAATACCTAGGTGCTCAAGCAATATCTTCACGCCTATGAGTATGAGAATGATGCCTCCGGCTATCTCTGATTTCTTTTTATATTTATTGCCGAAAAAGTTTCCGACTATGACTCCGATGATTGAGAGCACGAAGGTTGTAAGTCCGATGATTGCAATAGCCCAGTAGATGTTTAAGCTGTCATAGGTAAATGCAAACATGATTCCGACTGCAAGCGCATCGATGCTTGTCGCAATTGCAAGCAGAAGCATCTCTCCCTGATTGAGCGCCAGGTCTTTTTCCACGACCGCGTCATCATCCTTTTCCTTTACTGCCTCATAAACCATCTTTCCACCGATGAATCCCAGCAGAATGAATGCTATCCAGTGGTCAATGCTTGTGATGTACTTCTCAAAGCGGATGCCAAGCATATAGCCGATAAACGGCATGAGCGCCTGAAATCCTCCGAAATACAGACCGATTGTCAGCGCCTGCTTTCTGTTTACCTTTGTCATTCCAAGCCCCTTGCAGATGGATACTGCGAAGGCGTCCATTGACAAACCTACTCCTATAAGCAGGATTTCAATAAATAATACCATATTTTTCTCCCTTTTGCCTAGTGTGCGGCGATTAATTTCTCCCGGATAAGCATATGAAAAAATGAGACCCTCGCATGCAGACACAAAACCTTATAAAGCCATAATTTATGGCTTATATAGCTTTATTGTGTGCTGCATACTTGAGTCTCATTCTTTAATGTTTGCCAGGTCTATTGACCGGTCTGTTGACAAACCACGTATATGTAATGATACGCGAACTACTCCCTCAGAGGTAGTGTGTATTTAATTAATCGCCTTTGCTTCTAAAAAAATATATCAAATGACATGGGCTGTGTCAATGTATTTTACCGCTAATCTTTGTACGGAGTGGCTAACTTTTTAAAATAATCGTGGCTACCCGGAATAATTTTTTACAGAATAAATTTTTCAGAACAAATTATGCAGAATGAATTATTTTAGAATCACTGTTGACACGAAAAACAACATGTGATATGTTTACTACGACAGACATAGTATGACACTCGTAGTACGTTACACGTAGTATTGAATAATTTTAAAACGACTGATGTACAATCCTTCATCTGTGTATTCGGTGTGTCTCAGTGAGTTTCCAGATTCATGGTCAATTGAGTCATACTCTGGTCTTAAATTAATAAAATATGATCATCATGATGAAATAAACACTTGAAACAGGAGGTGAACAATGGTCAATATAAGCAGCGATGTCATCCGCGGATACAACGATACCATCATACTCTACCTGCTCCTCGACAGACCTTCCTACGGCTACGAGATTTCAAAGCAGATAAGGCTAATATCCGAGGAAAAATACGTCATAAAAGAAACAACTCTCTACTCTGCATTTACCCGCCTTGAGAAAAACGGTTATATCACATCATTCTCTTCGAGCGACAATGCAAGCGGCAAAAGGCGGACCTACTATCAGATTACCGATGCCGGCAGAGAATATTACAGGATGAAATGCGAGGAATGGAAGCTGACACTTGATGTAGTAAGCAAATTTATACGATTTTAAAGGAGACATTTTATGGAAACTATAAAGAATTATCTGGAAAATATGTTTTCGCACCTCCCGAATACCCCCGAGGTGCAAAAAGCCAAATATGAGCTCTATCAGATGATGGAGGATAAATACAACGAATTAATATCCGAGGGCAAATCCGATAACGAGGCCATAGGAATCGTCATATCAGAGTTTGGAAACCTTGACGAGCTCGCCGACTCACTCGGCATCAAAAGCTTCGTGGATCCCAGTCAGGCAATGCCTGCTTCCAAAACACTCTCCCGCGAGACTGCTGTCGCATTCCTCAGGGATTCGGCAAAACAAGCATATCTCACAGCGTTTGGAGTGCTGCTTTGCATCCTCGCAAGCCTTGGTCCGATATTCAGCGAATGCATTCCGCGTTCACTCGCTTCACCGGACGCATCTGATGCAATCGGCATCACGTTCCTGTTCGTTTGTATCGCTGTGGCAGTCGGCTTCTTTATCTTCTCAGGTTCTCTCTCATCTAAATGGAGCTACCTGAAAAAAGAGCCTTACTGCATAGACTTTGAAACAGCAAACTGGGTCATCGAGCGAAAGGAAAGCTACCGCTCCACACATGCGATGCTTTTAACAGTGGGTATCATGCTCTGCATACTCTGCGCAGTGCCGGCAATCATAATCAGCTCACTGAACACCAAAAGCACCTTCGCAGACTCACTTTCAGGCGGACTCGTGCTCGTGTTTATAGCAATCGGTGTATTCATGATAGTGTTTACAAACATGAAGAAATCAAGCTTTGACAAGCTTCTTTCCCTGAACGGAGCACAGACTATGGGCGGTAATTTTGCCAATTCACACGATGGCAAGGTGCACTATGAAAACCCTGTTGTGGCTGCAATCATGTCAGTCTACTGGTCAACAGTTACATGCATTTATCTATGCTGGAGCTTTATTACCTTTGATTGGGGTATCACATGGATTATCTGGCCAATAGCCGCAATCATCAATTCGCTGGTGGAAAACCTGCTCGGCGATAAACATGGAAATTAATGGAAACCAAGACAGTCAAAAATGTGTGTAGCATATTTTGAATAATCACAAAACAAATTATGCAACAAGATAATTCAGAAATGGAGACAAGTCATGAAAAAGAATATATATCTAATAATAATTACAATAATTACCGTGGTCTGCATCATCGCCGGGAGTCTCTACCATATCGGGGGCTTTGCCCTAGGCCTGTTTGACAATCTGATTCCGCGCTCAGACAAGTCTCTCGGAAACGTATGCACAGAGGAGCTTTCAGTCGATGAATTTTCAAACCTGGTATTTGATACAACCATATCGAACATCAACGTGAAAACCGGTGACAGCTATACGGTCTCATACAAATGCAACAAGCGACTGGTTCCAAAGATTAAGAGCTCCGGCGATACCCTCACAATATCACAGAGCAAAGGAGCCAACTACAGAAGAAGCACCACGAGCGAAATCACTGTTACCATTCCTAAGGGCGCAGCATTGAACAAGCTCTCCTTTGATACAGGCGTAGGCGAGGTAAACCTTAATTCCCTGACCGCAGCTGATGCTGAATTTGACACCGGCATAGGCGATTTATATGTCACAGACTGCAGCTTCGCCACATGTGATGTGGATGGCGGAACCGGCAACCTTAGCTTTGAAAACTGTGCCTTTGACGAAATGGATATCGACGGCGGTACAGGTAACATCACTGTGACATCCTCACAGTCACTTGACGGCTACATGATGGACCTGGACTCAGGTACAGGCGATATCACAATCAACGGCAATGACTATGATGATGAGTATGAGGTAAATGAGCATGCCAAAAAGCACCTGGTTATCGACTCAGGGCTTGGGGATATTGAGGTGAAATATTAAATTAAACTTTTCACTTTTTATTGTCCATAAACTGCGGCTCCATATATCCGGTTCCTGACATGGACTTATAGTAGCGGCTTGCGGCCTGCGTGCCGACACGCACCTCGCGGGCCTGCTTCTTTATGGACGCAAATTTCAGAGTCATGAGATCCTTGTTACGGGCCTCCTGACTCTGTATTTTTACGCTCTTGTCCGTGATACTGCGGATATGCTCCTGCATGGTGCGTATCTGCTCCTTGTAGTCCTCTTTGTGACCATTCAGTTCTTCCTTTGTACGTTCAAAAAGCTTCTCAAAGCCTGAGTCTAAATTATTGAGCTGGTCGATGAGCCTGCTCTTTGCCTCAACTACCTCGTCAAAGTCGTCAGGTGTGAGCTGTGGATCCTCGAGCTGGTTCTTCTGCTTGATATCAAGCTCTATTATCCGGTCGAGTACCTGCTCCTTTTTCTCCAGGCTTTGTATCATTATATCTATGTATGTCTGTTCCATGGTGTTCTCCCTGTATTTCCAATTGTTTTAACTATAAGCATCTCTATAATAGCACAAAACGCACAAACAAACTAGCTTCATGCTGCTGTCTCTGCGTTTTGTTTAAGTTAAAAACTCTCTATAATCCCTGTCGGTGATTTATGATACATTTATCTATGACACATGCAACTTGTTTCCGTTGCATGTAGCCTGCATGACCTCTTTCCACGCGTCACGCATAGTGCGCAGGTGCTCAAGCACCTCCTCAAGAATCTCCTTGTCCTTCTTTATGTTTGCCTCGACAAGGCGTCTGTGAAGATAAGTATATACATTGTTAAAATCCTTTGATACCGGATATTTGTCATCAAGTGTGGACTGGAACTCCTCTATGATACGCTCAACCTTGCGAATATTTGTATGAGCCTGCTGGATATCCTCCTTCTCCACTGCCATAATAGCGATATTGCAAAATTTGATTGCACCATCATACAGCATGAGTGTAAGCTCTGCCGGTGATGCAGTCATGATTTTGTTGTTTGCATATGCTGCGTATGCTTTATTTTGTAACATAATATACCCTCCCTGGTATCTTTTTATGAGAAGTAGCTGCTAATTGAGCTCTGTGTGCTGTTGAGCTTGGTCATAGCTGTCTCCATCTGAGTAAACTTGTTGTAGTAGTAATCCTCACGATCTGAGATTTTTTTCTCCCATTCCTTAATAGTCTTGGTGTAGTTAGTGTACTCTGTCTTCATCTGCTTGTCATTGTAGATGGTAAATGCTGAGCTCAAATCTGTAGACTTCATCTTGTCACCGATTGCACTATACAGATTAGTTGAAAGCTGCTGCATAAACTGCATTACCGTATCCGGATCATCGTTTATAGCTGCCATGAGCTTATCTGTCTTGCCGGATGTATTGGCGTCATCCTCATCACCATCAATGTGATATGCATTCTGCTCATTCTCCGCTGCATTCAAAAATCCAAGTGTACTGATTCCAAAGCTTGAGAGCGAGTACTTCTTGCCACCTATCTCAACTGATGACATCATGGCTGTCTGCATTGCTGTCATTACGCTGCCAAGTGTAGAATCCCTGCGAAGCAGAGAGTCCTTAATCTTTGTCTCCCACTTCTCAATCTCTTTATCAGACATCTGATCCTTTTCATCATCCGTGAGCGGCTCGTAGCTTCCTGCTGAATCAGCATTGTATAGCTTCGTCATCTCGTTGATGATGTTGTTGTACTCTGTCAGGAAATCCTTTACCTTATCATATACACCCTGTGTATCTGTGCTTGTTGTAATGCTTATAGCGCTATCACCGGTCTCAGCAAGTGCCTCGATTGTCAGTCCATTGATTGAATAGCTGTTGCTGTCACCTGTATATTTTACACCGTTCAGCTCAATCTCCGAATCCTGTCCTGCGACCTTCTTCACCTGTGAATTGAAAAGTGCCTTATTCTGAAGCGTGTATGCAGTGTTTACCCTGTCGAGCAGGTCGTTTAGCGCCTGTGTATACTCAGACGAATCCTTCTGCTTTGAGGCAAGCTCCTTTACAATATTGCTATCTGCTGCTTTTTTTGTGTTGGCCTCTGCTGCCTCCTCCAGAGCATTGGCTTTATTTACAAAGCCGTCAGCCTCGTTTCCGTTTCCTGCTAAAAGCTGCTCTACTGCTTTCTTTCCTGAAACAGCGATTGTGCCGCCATCCTTATCCTTGCCTGCATAAGCATTTTGAATAGCCTTTGTGAGGCTGGCAACCGAATACTCGTCATCGCTTCCGAGCACTTCGTCCTTTGAATTCTCAAATGCCTGAACTGACGCAAGAGCCTCATCGTATGAGCTTTTAGTCTTTTCATCCATTGACTTGATAATTGTGTCATACGCAGCTGAAGCTGACTCTATACCTGTCTTGTTTATGGCACCTGCCTCAATAGTGTACTCAGTCTTTTGTGAAACAGTGATGAAATCAGTTTTATCAGCTGTGCCATCTTCCTTTTGCAGATAGTACTTGCCGTCTGCCTCGTCCTTTTTGTAAGTCTTATCACCGACTTTCAGTGTTGTATCACCATCTCCTGTAGGTACCGCTTCAAGCTCCTTGCCATCAGCGTCCGTATAAGCTGTCCTCGTAGATTCTGTCACATCATAGTACGATGTGGTACCCTTGTCCGTATCAGCAACAGCTGCAATATAGTGGCTATTGTTGTCGCTGTCAATATACTTATAAAGAGTGTTACCCTTTGTATCGGTCAGCGTGGTCTTCGTATATGTATCATAGCTGGCACCATTCTTTGAAATCAATGCGCCATCACGAGATGAGCCAAGCTTCTCAAGCAGCTTCAGCTTATCACTATCGCCTGCATTGTTTGCATCGAGCTTCTCATAAATGCCCTGAAGCGTGGCATATGAATAGCCATAATTTACGGCATTCATAAGATTTTTGCTCTGCGCATTCATCTTCGCTGCATCTGTGGTCAGATTGTTGTAGCTTGCAACCGCTGCCTCGATTTTAGCCTTGGTCTCATCGTCTGAAACTCCATGTAAAGCTGCATACTCATCATATGGATTGGATGAATAAGTACCTGCGGTGGTCTTTTCACCACCATATGCTATTCCCAGGCTATAAAGTGCTGATGCTCCATCTATATTGCTGCCGGTTATGGTAAAATCATTTGCCACACCTGTCTTTTTTGAGCTGATATAAAATCTCTTGTAGCTTGAATCGTAGTTTGCATCAAGCCCCGCATTCCTGAGTTCCTTTACCACGTCGTTCATGGTTGATGATGCGCTGAGCGTGATGGACTTGGTCTCGTCCCCCATCTTTACCTCAAGCTTGGCATCACCACCTGTGTAACCGAGCTGTGCAAGTGTAGTCTTCTCACTGTCTGCCTTAATTTCTGCTCCGGTCATATATCCGGCCTTTGCCATCTGCTTGATTTTCAGCGACTGTGTGCCGCTTGGTGCACCGGAGCCTGCCTTTACTGTGGCCTTTGTAGTATCCGAAACTGATGTCTTCTTTAAGTTGTATGCTGTAGAAAATCGCAGATTGGAAATATTGCTGTACAAGCTGTACACCTTGGTATTAAGGGATTTCCACGCATCCTGTGTCCACTCAAGCTTAGTCTGCGCCTTCTGATATTTCTCTTTTCTGGTGGTATATGACGATACCATTGCCTTTACAATAGAATCTGTATCCAGGCCTGATGTCATTCCCGATAATCTGATTGCCATGGTGTCCTCCTATCTCTTCTCATCTACCATGAGTCCTGCCATCTCCCAGACCTTCGCTATCATGTCGAGTGTCTTCTCCGGCGGAAACTCCTTGATGACTTCCTTTGTCTTCTTATCAACTATCTTTATTGTCACGCGGTTAGTCTTCTCATGGATGCCGAACACTGCCTCCGACTGGTCAGCCAACGCGCTCTTGTTGATATCATCCACAGCCTTTTTAAGCTGTGCATTGCCCTTGTCGAGCTGTCCTGCCTGCGCCTGTCCCTGCGCTCCGGCATCACCGGCTGAATCACCGCTTGCTTCCTTCGTATTCATCGCCTGAATATTCCTTGCGATGCTGTCAGACACGACCTGATTGTCCGCACTTGACACCTCTGTCCTTCCCTGTGCCTGTTCCTTTATCTGTGCAGTTGATGTACTTCCCTGATAGACCATTCCTGCACCTTTGATTGCCTCTATTGCCATCTCTAACACCTCCGTGTGAAAATATGTTGCAATTGACTGTTGTTCTTACCCTATTCTAAGGAATATATCGGATGAATTGCGGGAAAGTTTATAGCTTTCTTCTCTTTTTAAATATAAAGAGATTTTGAAAAATCCCGGCCCACATCAGGATACTTAACTATATCCTATGATGTGAGCCGGGATGGATTGTCTCTTTATTCTTTTTGTGTTTTAGTCTTAATGCTCCAGATTTGCAAACTTCGTGTACTCAGGCAGCCATGCAAGGTTTACAGTGCCGATTGGACCATTACGCTGTTTAGCGATGATGATTTCTGAGATACCCTTGAGCTCGGTGTCCTTGTTGTAGTAGTCATCACGATAGATGAACATAACGACATCGGCATCCTGCTCGATAGCTCCTGACTCTCGAAGGTCAGAAAGCATAGGCCTGTGGTCGGGACGCTGCTCTACGGCTCGTGATAGCTGGGAGAGTGCCACCACAGGGACTGAAAGCTCTCTGGCGAGTGCCTTAAGTGAACGTGATATATCTGAGATTTCCTGCTGACGCGATTCTGAGCCTCGTCCTGAGCCTGTCATGAGCTGCAGGTAATCGATGATGACGAGCTTTAAGTCATGTTCGAGCTTGTATTTACGGCACTTGCTTCGAAGCTCTGAGATGCTGATACCCGGAGTGTCATCTATGATGAGCTCGGAGTCTCCGATGATTCCGGCTCCCTCGACCAGCTTTTCCCAGTCGGCATCAGACAGATTTCCTGTACGCAGTGCCTGCGCATCTACCTTTGATTCGAGTGAGAACAGACGGTTTACGAGCTGCTCCTTCGACATCTCGAGTGAGAATATGGCTGTACACAGATGTGCGTGGAATGCCACATGCTGTGCTATGTTGAGGACGAAGGCTGTCTTTCCCATTGACGGACGGGCTGCCACAAGCACGAGATCTGACGGCTGAAGTCCCGCTGTCCTGTAGTCTAAGTCTATGAAGCCTGTCGGGATTCCTGTTACTGTGCCCTCCTGCTGTGCTGCTTTCTCGATTTTCTCGAGGGCATTCATGACTACAGTACGGATTGGCACGTAGTCACCTGTCTGCCTTGTGGAAAGCAGCTCAAATACATCGTGCTCTGTCTTGTCGAGCACGCTCTCGAGCGATTCCTTGCCGGCGTAGCACTCGTTCTCTATGTCCTCTGTCACATGGATGAGCTTTCGCTTTATGGCATTTTCTTTTACGATATTGGCATAGTACTTGATGTTGGCAGAGGTCGGCACACTGGTGACGAGAGTTCTCACAAAGTCAAGGCTTTGTATTTCCTGCGGCACATCCTTTTCCTTTAAACGATTCTGGAGTGTGACGAGATCTACAGGCTGCCCCTCTGTAAAGAGCTCAACCATGGTCTCAAATATGATGCCGTACTGCTGATGATAAAAATCCTCCTTAAGGAGCATCTCGCTGGCGGTCACTATGGCATCCTTGCTCATAATCATGGAGCCGACCACGGACTGCTCTGCCTCAAGGCTGTTTGGCATTATTCGTTTGATTAATGCTTCTTCCAAGGGGATTCCTCCTATCCTTCAACTACTGATACTGTAAGGTTTGCTGTTACCTTTGGATGAAGCTTGACAGGCACCTCATAGTTTCCGAGTGCTTTGATTGACTCGTTAAGCTGCATCTTTTTCTTGTCGAGCTCTAAGCCGTGCTGCTCCTTTGCCGCAGCTGAGATTTCCTTGGTGGATATGGAGCCGAAGGTCCTGCCGCCCTCTCCTGAGCGCAGCTTTACTACTACCTTTGTGTTCTCTACTACCTTTGCGAGTGCAAGTGCACTCTCGTAGTTTTCCTGTGCCACCTTGTCAGCGTGCTGGTTCTGAAGCTTTAAGTCATTTAGGTTCTTTGGAGTAGCCTCTACTCCGAGCTTTTTAGGTATGATATTGTTTCTGGCGTAGCCGTCACTTACGTTTACTATCTCGCCTTTTTTGCCTAATGGTTTTACGTCCTGTAATAAGATTACTTTCATTCTTCTATGTCTCCTTCTTTTAGCATTTCGTCCAGTGTATCCTGTATCATGCGCTTTGCCTGCACGATAGTAACGCCTGTCAGCTGCGCGCCTGCCACATTTAAGTGTCCGCCACCGCCCAGCTTCTCCATGATTATCTGGACATTTATCTCGTCGATTGAACGAGAGCTGATATAAATCTTGTCATTGTACTCCGTGAGCACAAATGATGCCTTGATTCCTATTATGTTGAGCAGCTCATTTG
>ENA-ORTZ01001975-ORTZ01001975.1-human-gut-metagenome-genome-assembly--contig:-NODE-1975-length-10412-cov-3.719610_pt1 | contig 10412 bp, 9 predicted proteins | sample MGYA00242075_ERZ509199 | MGnify/ENA primary metagenome ERZ509199 (study PRJEB26280, sample SAMEA2338824) | human gut metagenome | biome: human gut; feature: human-associated habitat; material: faeces...
CTGGGCTATAATGGTGGCAAGCTGGGCATCTCCCATCGCTGCTACTAATGCTGCATAAATAGCTCCAACAATAGGACCAGCAGTATATGCCACCATTATAGCTTTTGCTGTTGATGCTATAGTTTGAGTAATATCTATTGTTTTTTGGAATCGTGCCTGCCTTGTTTGTAAATCAGCCTTTTTCTTTTCAAGTTCGGCGTTTCTTGCAGATGATTGCTCCTCCGCTGTACGCTTCTGTGCTTCTGCTTCTTCTTTTGTAATAATTTCTTGCTTTGCAGCCGAATCAATTTCTTCAATACGCTTATTATAAGCCTCTTGATTAGCATCAATCTCATCCTCAATATTGCTTATCTGCCTATCGAAAAGGGCATTCCCGATATCACTTATAGTATTAGCGGCCATATTCACATAGTCTACTATTTTTCCTACTTTATCCTGGATATTTTTCAACCTATCTTCGTCTGATTTCTTCGCTCTTTCATTCGCTTTCACGGCGTTATCCGCTACCATGTTATCCAAACTCATTTCCGCTTCTGCAACAGCACGAAGTGCTGCTATCCGGTCTTCGCCCGTAAGCAGGTCGGCAATCTGCTTAAGCATTCCTATTTGGATTCTGGCTCCCTCTTCTGCGTATTTTTCCGTTATCTCCGCACTTTTTCTTTCATACTCTTCCCTATCGATCAATCCTTGAGTATATCGATTCTTCAATTCGTCCAATTCTTGATTAGACCGTTCCTTTAGTGCGAGAACCTCGTCTGCGTACTTGCTTCTTATAGCCTGTGTTTCATCTTTCGCTACTTCATCTTCTCTCATTTTGTTATACTTCTTGACGATTAACAATTTCATGTTCTCGTACTCTTCAACATTCTTTACCTGCTTTTTTAACGACACAAGTTCTTTTTCCTCTTGCATATTCAAAGACTCGATTTTCAATGCAAGTTCTTCGTCGCTACCTTTTTCTACAATGCTTAACCTATAGGATAATTCTTTTTCCTGTATCTCTTGAATTTTTTGCCTATCGAACTGCTCCAAAGCGTTACTCATCTGGATACGGAGGTTCTTACGAGTTTCAATCTCATTCTGAGAATTGCCTCGTATAGCATCAATTCTTTTCTGATAATTGAATGTTAACTGTTTCCGTTCTTTCTCATACCCATCTTTCATTGATCCGATAATAGACTCCTGCAAATCCTGCTCTATTTTAAGGCGTTCTTTGGCAGCTTCTTCTTCCGCTTTTATCTGGGCCTCGGTCTTATGAGTTGAAGTAGAAACAATATTCTCATTATCAATAGGATGCTTGTCTATTTTCTCTATAACATACAATAATTGCTCTGCTGAAAAAGCAGCTTCTTTTTGGGCTGTAGTCAACTGTTCTATCTTGTCTGTATTACCGCTAATGTAGTCATATCCTTTCTTACCCACTATTGCCGCCACCATCCCAATTATATTACCTGATGAAGATCCGGATAGCAAAACGTTTTTGTTTTTTTCATTTGTTTCACTCATTTCTTCTTCATAATCCTTAGCCAACTTCAATTGTTCCCGGTATCGCTGTTTAAGTAAAATCGACACTCTTTCTTTCGCTTTACGTTCCGCTTCCGCTTCGTTCAACCCTTGCTTTATATATCCATCCTTCAATCCCAGAATGTCACGATAATATTCTTCTTCTATCTTCTGTTGCTTTGCCAACTCTCTCGCTTCCCTCTTTGCTTGTGCGACTCTCTTTTCAGATAGCTGCTCACTGGAACTAACAAGTTCATTTATTTTACCGACAAGACTCGTTATCCAATCTACAACATCTTTTAAAACACCTGCACCTTCTGAAAAAGTCAGCATTAATCCTTGCCATGCAGAATCTAATTTAGTGACAGATCCAGCAAGATTATTAACCCTTTCTTCTGCTGATTTGCGCATTTCTTCATTCACATCGGTTATTGATTCCTTGAATTTATCAAGATCTCCTGCTCCTTTAACAAACGTAGCAAAAGCCGCAACACTCCTTTTATCCGTAAGATCCAACATTTCAGCAAGATCAATTCCACGATTATTCAACTCCAACAATCCATCTTGAAGCTCATGTATATTTGTTACAGGCCTGCCTAATGCCTTAGCCAACTTACCACTTGAATCAGCGAGATTTAAGAATATATTCCTTGTTGCGGTAGCTGCTGAAGAGGCATCAAATCCTGCATCAGACAATTTTCCCAACAATGTCAACACGTCCTCTATTTCAAAACCGAATGCCTTTGCGACGGGAGCTACGATCGGAATAGCTGTCGCTAACTTAGAGAAACTAAGCGCCGATTTATTCGTCGATACGGCCATTGCTGAAACATATCGATCCATCTCGTCCGCATCCGCTCCAAAAATACGAAGAGCGGCACCAGCCAATGCCGCCGCATCAGGAAGCGAAGAACCGGTTGCCAATGAGAACTGCAACACAGCTTCAGTGCTGGCCAATATTTCATCTCTACTAAATCCAAGTTTAGCCAATTCTGTTTGAAGCTCTGTAACCTGTGACGCCGTAGCAGAAGTTGACTCGCCCAACCTCTTTGCATCATTCGTAAGCTCCTTAATCTCACTACTCGTAGTTCCTAATATAGATGCAAGAACTGAATTAGCCCTTTCAAATTCCTTGATTACAGAAACAGCTTCAGATACAAATTTGGTTAATCCACTAATTGCAAGACTGGCGACCTTGAATGCAGCAAATCCGGCAGCAGCAGCAACAATCGCCCCCTTTTGCTGTTTAAGCACATTCATTGTCGCCTTAACCTTGTCATTGAATGACCCTTGCGTTTTCAAGGCTTCAAGAATTTGATTCTTATAGTCACCAATCGTCATTTTCTGTTGCGTATAAGAATCACGATTCTGCTTTATGTATTTCGTATTTTCTTCGATCTTACGATTATATTCAGCCCTCACTTTGGCTGCATTAGCATCCACGTCAGAGACATCTTTAACGGCTTGTCGCAATTTTCTATTTTGTTCTTCTGCCTCTGCGATGGATTTCACCTGTGTACGCATTATTTGAGTGAGTTCCGCTTCTGTAGCCTTCCTTTTGCGTTCTTGATTATCTATTTGTTTATCAAGATTTAATTTTTCTCTTTCCGTTCTAATACGAATCAATTCGGCTTCCGCATAGTCTCTTGCTGCCTTTGCCAATTTACTTTCAATATCTGCTCTTTTCCGAGCAGTTTCATTATATTCAGTAACCGTAGACTGTAAAGTTTTGATATTGGTCCCATATTCCTGTATCTTGGAACTCAATTCACTCAAATTGTTCGGATTCAATTTGAGTCCATCACCAAGTTTCTTTGCAAACGTTACATAAGTCTCTTGGGTGGACTGGATTTTTTTATCAAGTTTCTCCAGCTGTTCTATTGCTTCTTTGCCGACTATATCCGTGATCTTAACTTCGTTTGCCATAGTTTTTTATTTCCTTTAATTCGTCCAACATTATTTTCACTATATTGCCATATTCCGAAGCCGTATATTTCATTGGGTCAATGTGCATTTTAAAATGAGTAGAGACAATCATTCTTTCTCTTGTAAAATCAATCGATTTTGGCTGAACGGCTTTAAACCTATGTTGTTCATTGCGCTTTGCCATCTCGGCTCTCATTTTTATATAGGCTCGGTTCGATTCTATCAATCCGAATATCTTCTTTATTGAGTTGTCCGAATAATCTTTGCCTATTTTTATGCCTACATAACTCAAAACATCGGATGCGTCCTTATACGCTTTCATCTCGATTAAATTTTCACCAACATCAAGCAGGGTTAATTTGATATTGGAATTTATCAAATTGTTCCTTCTGCTAATTTCAAAAGAAAGGTTATTGTTTCCTATGATAGATGCGTATTCCTGCATTAGACTTGATGCAGCATCTTGCAACTCTTTATCCGAAGGCATTCCAGAAATTACCAACGCTTTCAAGTTCCCATTGTATGCCTCTATGAACCTACAGAGAGGTATCTCATCGCATTTCGTGTATAACTTTGCCATAATCTAAAATATTAATTATTATAATTTTTAACTGCTCCACCAAAGAATGGCGTATTCGGGTGCTCCTTCTTCCAATCTGAGATAAAATCCAATCCTTTGTCACTTCCAAGAAACGCCTCGAACGAGTCTGCCTCTCCTAAGGCCCGTACCACATCATCGGCGTTTATCGTAATCTCTCCGGTTCTTTTATTCCTCATGAAGCGTACCGGCTGACCTTCGAAGTAACTTAAATAGATGATTTCTTCAGGTGTTTCTTTAACTATTTTCAAATCATTCATAATATTCAGTTTTTATTGCTGGGATGTTAATTGAGATAATACCTTTTTGTCTGTTATCTCGTTAAAAAAATCATCGTAACACTTAATGACTGCGTAATGACCGCCAGCCGCTTTTATCCTGGCCTCAACGATTTTCTGTACGTCAGATTGGCGGTCCCTCCCTATCTTGATCTCAAAATTGTACACCCGGCCTTCATGCGTCACCTGTACATCGGCAATGCCGGCCGTCGTTCCTGACTTTCGCCAACGGCCTAATCGTGAATCATATTGTCCTTGGCTATTCTGGCGTTGATAGAAAGCATTATTTATCTTTGCCCATGCCTCTATACATTTTGCCAGTCCATTAGCCGTATCGTCCCGGAAATGCGGTTTTACTCGGCATTGCGTGGGAATGGTGCTATTACGGTATTTCCATTCGTAATAATCGGATTCCAGCCGTTTCACGCTGTCCGGTTTTATGTACCGGGGTTTGGACGGCTTCTTCAATCGCTGTATTGTTGGTATAATTGAAATATCCATATCAATTAAGTTTAATGATTAATTAGTAATAGGTGGGTACTATGGTTATGGCCACTTAGGTGGGTACAGGGTACACCCCCTATATATAGGGGGGTGTGTACCCGGTTACCCGTACCATTGCCACAGTACCCGAAAATACCCGATTGTACCCAGCATTGTACCCGCTTAAAAAGGTAATTGATCCGATTCATTGTTTACCTCCTTTCCTTTGTAATAGAGCAAGCCAACATTATTTTCTATCAGTACCCCTATTTCCTTGGCCTCTCTTATTCTTCGGTTAGCCATAGATTTCTTAATACCCTCGTCGACCATAATAGCGTCTCTTAAATCTGTAGAGCGAATAGGCTGAGTATATTTACAAAATATAGCATTAAGATTATCTAATTTATCAGACTTATCAGGAATAGAAGCAAGAACCGGCAAACCTTCATTATTGACAGCAAAGGCAAAATCATCAACCGCTATATCCCGACATCGTTCTACTGATACAGTTGAGATATCACCATCCGCTCGGACAATAAACAAGGCTTGTGCCTTATTGAGAAAGTTTGTCCCTAAATGGCCCCTTGGCTTATCTCCTCCCGGATTGGTATGTAATACCGTGACAATATGGTTATCCAGTTCTTTAGTTATATCCATGAACATAGTAGCCAGCTTTGCACTTTCAGAGCTATCATTTACATCCAGAATAAGGTCCGCCGCTCCGTCAACAACAACCAAAGAAGGCTGATATAACCGAATAGCCTTATCAGTCAACTCTCGGCGCCGGTCCGGTTCATATTCCCGAAAGCAAAGCATTCGAAAGCGTTCCGTTTTCTGATCGGTTGGTAATCCTGCAATCCGGCATACTCGTTTCGCCACTTTCGCCGCATGATATATTGATTGCTCTGTGTCAATCCAGAGAACATTACCTGCATCATTAGGGCTGCTCATGTTCATATACTCATCTGCACATAAATAAGCCCCAACCATAGCAGAAATACAAAATGTCTTACGGCTCTTTGCAGCTCCGACTACGACCGAAAAATCACCTTTAGAAATCATAACCTTATCACCCTGAAAAAGAACTGGTGGTGGAGACGGGATATCTGTGCTTAAATCTATTTCGGCTTGTCTCAACAATCTGATATCATCGTCTGCAATATTTACACCGTCTAAACTCGCAGCAATTTTCAAGCCTATAACATTAGTTTCCATATCTCTGGCCCTCCTCATCTGTATCGGAACAAATAAATCCTCCGGCATTTGCCAGCCCAACATAGCTGTAGTCATATGGCGTTGAAATATCCCAACCTATCAAATCTATAACAGCCGGTTTTGCATGTAATAAATCTGCAACACAAGGCGATAAAGGCAACCACACACAGGCACAATCTGGGGTGAATTTATGTCGTCGTGCTTCATTGAGTTTCTCCCTTATTAAAGGCATCAAACTTATTGGCTCACATGATTCAAGAGATTTACAAATGACCTCTAAACGCATCAGTCTTTCCCGGCGCTTAGTTGTATCTGATTCAGGGTATTTCTTTTCATACCATGAAAGTTCAGAACGCATAAGGTCGATTTCTTTTCTCAATTGCTGCACTGGAGATGTTACTTGTTGTTGTAGTACATCAAAAGCGGATATAATTTCTCCTATATTCATGTTTGGTCCTCCTGAAAGTTTAAGTCTTTTTGTTGAGGTAATGAATTAATCCAATACAATTTACATCCTGAAGACAATCTCAAATCTGTTATATTCCAACCAGAACGCCTCAACTCTGATATAACTTTTCGAGCATCATTACTACAAGTAATCATGTTGATTTCCCGTGCGGTAAGTTTACGACCGGATAAAAAAAGAGCTCGAACGGTTGCACGAATATGATTTTTTGTGTTATTTTTGTTTCCAGTTTCTGGGGCGACTGAAGTCGCCTTTTTTCTTATATCCATAGTTCAACCTTCCTGTTTACGTTTGTATTTATAAATTCTACAATCTTTCACAGCACTGTCTATCTCTGCAGCATCAAACAAAACTCTGCCATTTACACGCTTTGCTATAATATCCCCACGCTTGACCATATTGTGAAGGGTCGGTAATGTCACATGGAGAATGTTCGCCGTTTCTTGGCGAGTATAATACTTGGGAATTCTTTCTACTTGAATATCCTTAATCCGTTTAGTAACCTTTTCCGCAATCGCATCAATGATGGGGTTAAAAAATGGCATCAATGTTGCGATTTGCGAATCAATCAATACTTTGTCCATCTCTTCTATTTTATTTAGTTTCGAAGTATCGACGTGCGCACTGTTTAACTTCTTGGTTACAAAAGTAGATATACGATGAAATGAAGTAAAAAAAGGTACTTTAAAAAACGGACAAAGCCGTTCGTATTGAACGGCTTACAAAAAAAACGAGGGGATTGTAACAGGGGACTATTAGGGGACTATTAGCCCCCCTTTACAAATAAAAAAAACGCTTTTTAAAAGTATCCGTAATATCAAGATTAGACCTCTTATAGTTTTTATTGTAATGACAGCCAACAGAATCACAAAATAATTTATACCATCCACTAAAAGTGTTAGGTTTCATATCCCTCAATAAGCAATCACTATCATAAATTAGCAAGGCAATTCTTGCAAAATCCTTATCGCTCCAATTTACATTCAACGCAGGCAATAAATAATCAGTAAAATAATCGGTTTTTGTCCGACTATTACCTCCTCCTTTAAATTGCAGAGTAAAATACTTCTTCAGCTCATCTTTGTTTATACTATGCGCATTGTTTTCTTCAGAGGTATACGTTTTGCCTTTTTCGATAAAATGATCATCTAAAGGACTTCTCTCATGTTTTTTGTTAGAAACCTGAATAGGAACTACCATATTATGAAATGAGGCAACTTTCAATAATCTTGCCATAACTAAATATAACGAAAGGCAGTAATTAGGCAAACGCAACTTCCAACCCATAAACCGTCCCCTCTCATAGGTAGGTATAGATTCCCCTGTGTGTAATTCATATACCAATTTCTCAAGTAAAAGACATTTGTTTGAATTCTTATTGTAATTTACAACATATTTACCCATCTCTTTTATGAAGCGATCCAAATCAAAAGTAACACAGCCTACATGTTTTTCTATCCCATTTTGCACAATCCCCTCAAAATCGTTCAAATCATCACTTAATAAACTGGAAGCGGAAAGCAAAAGGGAACATTTATACATCGATCTATCATTTCGTGGCTTATCACCTTTAAGAGTGAATATCGGTCTGCGATTATATGAATGTATTTCACTTTTTATTCTTAGTAAAGCCTCGTTTATCAACGAAAGCCTATTAGTTAAGCTCTTGAAATCTATATCTCCACCAGGAGTTTGTATTTTATAGAATCTCTCTTTATATTTTAATCTTTCAATAGCTTCATCGATACGTCTTTTAAATTCAGCATCTTTCGTTAATTTGGATATTTCCTCTAAGTATCGACATTGTGAATGTAAAGGAATCCTTTCTAATTGCTTATTAATAAAATCTGCAACTTCTTCATGCCTACTACCGTTTTTCATAAAAGCTATAAGATCTCTAATTAAATTATTCATCTCAATTAAATTAATTCTAGACTCTTAATTTGGTGAAGTAACTTTCCTTTGCAGCAAGCATAGCCTTTTCAGACTCATCTAACTTTAGATAAGTCTTTAGCTGCTGCTCGCTCGCATGGCCAGTGATAGCCATTATGCTACTTAAGGATGCACCAGCACTATACATGTTAGTAGCAAACGATCGGCGGGCGGTGTGGCTTTTAATAAGGTCGCAGAATCTTTTCTTTGCGGTATATTCCATAGCTCCCCGTTGCTCTTCCAGTTCCACGATCTCTGTCCATCCTAAAGCCTCACCAATTTCTTTAATATGGTCGTTTATTTTTTGATCATAAACCTTTGGGAGTTCACCTTTATATTTATTCAGGATTGCATCTACCCGGTAATCCAAAGGGATATAAACAATATTTCCGGTTTTCTCCTGCTTTAGTTTAATATAGCGGTTCCCGTCGGTAAGGGTAACGATCATCTTGGCGTTAATACGCTTGTAATCACTTATGCGTTGTCCGGTCAAACAGCCTACAACAAATACATCTCTAACCTTTTCCCATGCTGGGCGATCAGATAGATCATACTCGTAAAGTTCATTAATCCGTTCATCTGTCAGATAAACATTGTCGACATCCCTATAGATAACCTCAAATCCAGAACGGATATTCCCTGCATCCAACAACTTCAACTGTTCGGCTGCGTAACAAATCGTCTTACATATCTTTATCATCCTTGCAACCGTATTAGGTGAGTAACGCTTATCGGTCAAGAATAGGCGGAAATCGTTATAGAACTCTATCGTTAAGTCGGCAAAGTGTATTATCCTCAACCTCTCTTTTTGATACGCCGCTAATTGTGAACGGAACCCCTTATAGCTTTTTATTGTTCCTGGTGATATATTTGTGGTTCCTCCTCTCCTCTTGCGCTTGCCGGTTTCGCATTCCCCTATAAACCGGTCCACGAAATTAATGAAAGTAGATACATCCTCTTTTATCCTTCTTAATTCCGCTTCTTGCCGTTCCTTTTCTGCCTTGATCTGTTCAGCGAAAACTATTTCATGTATCCGTTCTTTTACGAGATCTGGAGTTAATGCTAGACCTTCACTAATAAAAGAATCGATCATGCACATGATAGCATCTAATTTTATAAACAGATCCTTGCCTTTTCCATTTCTGAAAGCAGTTAACGCTCTTGCACTCGTTAAAGACTTGTTCCACTCCCTTACATCAACTTCCAGCCCTGTAGATACCCTGATATTTATTTTGGGTAGTCTATTCTGGATGCGAACAAACAAAGTAGCATATCCCTCGTTTTTGTCCGTTCTTAAAATAAAACTTGCGGCCATATCTTATCTGTTTTGTAGTACCACAAATATAGAGGTTCTTTTTAAATTGGTACTACATTGGTACTACAAAGTTTTATTTCGTTTAATCTTATTTTATTTTATAAATAAAACAATCATTGATTATCAACAATATAGATAAAATAAAATCAAAAGAAATGTATAATTTGAGGTTCGCCAGGAACCTCGGAAGACTTATTGTGTCTTTTACAATAATAAATATACGGAATATTCGTATGGTGCCTTGGATGAGTGGCTTAGTCAGTGGTCTGCAAAACCATGTACGGCAGTTCGAATCTGCCAGGCACCTCTCTAAAAACAAAATTGGTACTACATTGGTACTACAATTGAAAAATAGACTCTATTACTTCATTGGTGATAGAGTCTATTTTTGTTTCTCTTCTTCACAATATCAATAAAAAGATACTCTCTCATTCTCACGAACAAAAGCTCCTGTAATGTTAACTTTTATATTATAGGGTATTTTGTATACAATTTACAGAGGTTGACAGGTTGACGGTTGACTGCATGTTATTAATATGTCAATCAGTTATTTATAACCAAATATTCGTCAACCTCTATATTTATCTCTAAAATAAACACACAGGTTATAGGTTATATCAAACATAACTAACTGTAGAACATTATATTATAAACAAAAAAGTGATAACCTTAACATTCGCTCCCGGCATTCCATCA
>ENA-ORTZ01001982-ORTZ01001982.1-human-gut-metagenome-genome-assembly--contig:-NODE-1982-length-10359-cov-2.733793_pt1 | contig 10359 bp, 10 predicted proteins | sample MGYA00242075_ERZ509199 | MGnify/ENA primary metagenome ERZ509199 (study PRJEB26280, sample SAMEA2338824) | human gut metagenome | biome: human gut; feature: human-associated habitat; material: faeces...
TAGTTCCGTTTTGACTTAGATAAAATAAAAATTAAAAAGGAGAAGTGTGTCATGGGAAATGTACAGATGTTATTACGCCAGCATGTTGGCGCTCCTTGTGCACCATGTGTAGAAGTTGGTGCTGAGGTGAAAAAGGGTACTCTCATTGCTACACCAACAGGCCTGGGAGCTAACATCTTTTCAAGCGTGTATGGAAAAGTAACAGAGATTACAGAAGACCGCATCATCATCGAGCCGGACGCTGAACAGCCGGATGAATTCATTCCAGTTACCGAATCAGTAGAAGGTATCACAGATGAATCATCAAAACTTGATCTGGTGAAAGCAGCCGGAATCGTAGGAATGGGAGGAGCCGGATTCCCGACAGGAGTAAAACTTAATATTAATTTAGAAGAAACTCCGATGGGTGAGCTTGATCCTGAAATCAACCCAGAGCTTCCGAAAGACTTCAAACTGGATTGTGGATACATTCTTGTAAATGCAGCTGAATGCGAACCGGGACTGGAACACAACACAAAACAGATCGAAGAGCAGAGTGATAAATTAATCCGTGGTATTAAATATAGTATGGAAATCACTCACGCAAAGAAAGCAATTATTGCTATTAAGAAGAAACATCATAAAGCAATCAAGGTATTACAGAAAGCTCTTGAGAATGAGCCTGATATCAAGATGCACCTGATGGCTGATATCTACCCGATGGGTGAGGAACGTGCAGTAGTAAGAGAGTGCCTTGGGGTATTACTCACAACTACACAGCTTCCATCAGCAGCTAGATCTGTTGTTATCAATGTGGAAACTGTCTGTAAGATTGCTGAAGCGGTTGATGAAAAGAAACCTTGTATCAGCAAGAACATGACAGTCCGTGGTAAATTAAACGGTGGAAATGAAGCACACGTATTCTTCGACGTACCAGTTGGTGTAAGCGTTGGAGAGATGATCGAAAAAGCCGGCGGAATCGACGGAAAATATGGAGAGATCATCATGGGTGGAGCTTTCACAGGAAAGTCTACTACATTAGATGCACCAACAACCAAGACGACAGGAGCAATCCTTGTAACAGTCGAGTTCCCGGATCTCCACGGAGCAACAATGGGAATTCTTGTATGTGCCTGCGGCGGAAGCGAAGAGCGTATGCGTGAGATCGCTTCTAAGATGAATGCCAAAGTAGTATCTATGTGCAAATGTAAACAGGCAATTGAAAACAAACCGGGAGCACCACTGAAGTGCTTAAGACCTGGTAACTGTCCTGGACAGGTTAAGAACAATATTCAGTTCAAGAAAGACAAATGTGAATACATTCTGATCGGTAACTGCTCAGACTGTTCAAACACTGTAATGGCATCCGGACCGAAGATGGGACTGAAGGTATTCCATCAGACAGACCATGTTATGAGAACAGTTGGACATCCACTGTACAGAAGCCTGAAGGTTTCTAAAGAAGTAAGTCAGGAAATTGATTTTTAATTATAACCTGAATGAAACATAATATTATCGGTATTACCGTTGTGTGCAATGAGGTAGGAGACCCCCGATTCTTTTGCCTGACAGAAGTAATTGAGAGGTTCTTCTGGAAGTTGGACGCAGCTGTATATATATTTTTTAACTACAATATTCCGCAAGGAAAATGTATGAAACAAAAACAAGGAGGGAAACAATATGTCAATCACAGCTGAAACAGCAAAAGCACATGCTCATGATCCTGCAGTACTGTGCTGTAGAGCAGAAGCTGGTATCACAATTGAGCCGGCTAATCTCGAAGATCCAGCAATTTTTGATGATCTGGTAGATTCAGGATTATTAAACCTGGACGGATGCCTTACAATCGAAGAAGTACTGGGTGCAAAACTTACAAAAACTTGTGATTCTCTTTGCCCATTAACAAATGATGTTCTGGATGGTGTAAAAGCACCTACAACTCCAGCAGAAGAGGCAGAGGAAGAAGCTCCGGCAGAGGAAGCTGCACCAGCAGCACCAGTTGCAACAGCAGCAACAGTAGCTGGAGGAACACTCAAGATCCACATCGGAGAAGGAAAAGACATCAATCTTGAAATCCCGGTTGGAGCTCTTGGAGCAACAGGAGAAGCAGTAGCAGAAGTACCTGCAGCAGTAGCAGCTACAGCAACAGCAGAAGCACCTGTTGAAGAAACAAAAGTAGTAGGAACATTAACAAGAAGACACATTAAGATCACAGAGGTTAAGAGAGGACCAGAGACAAAAATTGAAGGAACAACTCTTTACATCCGTGAAGGAATTGAAGCAGAAGTAATTGCTGATCAGGAACTGGTTAAAGATTTCCATCTTGAAATCATCACTCCTGACCAATACCACACATACTCAGAGACAATCATGGATGTTCAGCCAATCGCTACAAAAGAAGGCGATGCAATCCTTGGTGAAGGCGCAACAAGAGTACTTGACGGCGTTGTTATGATGCTGACAGGAACTGACGAAGGCGGAGTTCAGATCGGTGAGTTCGGTTCTTCAGAAGGATACCTTGATGAGAACATCATGTGGGGACGTCCTGGATGCCCGGATAAGGGAGAAATCTTTATCAAAGGTAACATTGTAGTTCAGGAAAAGACTAACATGGAACGTCGTGGACCTATGGCTGCACATACAGCATTTGACATCATTACTCAGGAAATCCGTGAAGTAATGAAAGAATTAGATGACAGCTTCATCGTTGAAGACGAAGAACTGAAATCTATCCGTCGTCCAGGTAAGAAGAAAGTCGTAATCGTAAAAGAGATCATGGGACAGGGAGCTATGCATGATAACTTCATCCTTCCTGTAGAACCAGTTGGTATCCTTGGCGCAAGAGCTAACGTAGACTTAGGAAACGTACCTGTATGCGTATCTCCACTTGAGGTACTTGATGGATGTATCCATGCATTAACATGTATCGGACCTGCATCTAAAGAGATGTCAAGACATTACTGGAGAGAGCCACTTGTACTTGAAGCTTTACATGATGAAGAAGTTGACCTTTGCGGAGTTGTATTCGTAGGATCACCTCAGATCAATGCAGAGAAGTACTATGTATCTCGTCGTGTAGGACATACAGTAGAAATGATGGATGTTGACGGAGCTTTCGTTACAACAGAAGGATTCGGAAATAACCACATCGACTTCGCAAGCCACATCGAGCAGATCGGTATGAGAGGAATTCCAGTAGTAGGACTTTCATTCTGTGCTGTTCACTCGTTGTTGGTAACAAGTACATGCAGTACATGGTTGACAATAACAAGTCAGAATCTGGTATCGAAAACGAAGTACTTGGATGTAATACACTTTGCCAGGAAGAGGGTATCCGTGCCCTTGCTATGCTGAAAGCAGCTATGGCTGGTGAAGAAGTAAAAGCCGCTGAGAAGAAGTGGAATCCAAACGTTAAAGCTACTAACGTTGAGCTGATCGAAGCAGCTTGCGGTAAGAAGATTGAACTCGTAGACAACGAGCAGTCTCTGCCAATGAGCCAGAAACGTAAAGAAAAATACGACTAAGATCAGGTGTTATCATAATGGATAATGAACGTTTACACTATGGCGATAAGATCATTTATATGGAAGGTGTCATCGTAGCGGTCGACGACTGTAGTATCAGCGTTGACTTAAAAGGACGTCTGGGGTTCTTTAAAGCTCCGAAGAGAATGTTCATCTGCGATACAGAACCGAAAGTAGGTCAGGAAGTTGGCTGGAACATGAGTTTCCCGGAACAGCTCGGACCGGAAGTAAATGAGAAATACGTCAGCAATATTGAAAAAGAACGTCGCAAACAACAAGAAATGCAAGCACGTTTGGATGCTAATAAGGAGGATTAAAAATGAGTTTAACGGTTGTTAAAGGCTTACAGTCTGAAATATTCGTTCCTATTACTCCACCGTCAGTATGGGCTCCTGTAACAAAAGAGCTGAAAGATATGTCTATCGCTCTTGCAACAGCAGCAGGTGTTCACAAGAAGAGCCAGGAGAGATTTAACCTTGCCGGTGACTGGACATGGAGAAAGATCGAAAACACTACACCATCTAGTGATCTGATGGTATCACACGGTGGATATGATAACAGTGATGTTAACAAGGACATCAACTGTATGTTCCCAATTGACAGAATTCATGAATTAGCAAAAGAAGGATTTATCAGAGCTTGTGCTCCTGTACATGCTGGATTCATGGGTGGTGGTGGAAACCAGGAGAAATTCAAACATGAAACTGGTCCTGCTATCGCTGAAATGTTCAAAAATGAGGATGTTGACGCAGTAATCCTCACCGCTGGCTGAGGTACCTGCCACCGCTCTGCAGTATTGGTGCAGAGAGCGATTGAAGAAGCTGGAATTCCTACAATTATTATTGCAGCTCTTCCACCAGTTGTTCGTCAGACTGGTACTCCTCGTGCGGTAGCTCCGTTGGTACCTATGGGTGCTAATGCGGGTGGTCCTCACAATGTAGAACAGCAGACACAGATCGTAAAGGCAACTCTGGAGCAGTTAGAGAAAATCGAAACTCCAGGAAAGATTGTTCCGTTGCCATTCGAGTATGTTGCTAAGATCTAATTCGATTTTATGAATTTTATTTGATCTTAAGAAGGGCAGATGTATTTTGCATCTGCCCTTTTTTGAAAAAAGAATCAGACAGTATATTGGAATTTCTTACAGTATATTGTATACTAGAGATATGGAAAGGACATAGGAAAAATAAGAAAACAATATAAAAAGGATGAATGGATACGTTGTTTTTGCTATCAAAGTGTACGGGGAAACCGCAAAAAGCGGACTTTGATTGATATATGTCCGTAATTTTTTTAGGAGGTGACATGATGGCTGAGAAAGAGATAGACTTAAGACGCCTTGTGATCAAAGCATTTCATATGACAGATGTGGAATGGGGTGAGTACAATAATATCACAACGGATGGCCATATGACGGTCAGCAAAGAGATGATCGATCAGCTTGTTGCACAGGATGATTGTATTGAGAAGATTGATATTCAGATTATTAAACCGGGAGACCATGACAGATGGACGAACACGATTATGGATATCATTCCAATCTCAACAAAAGTGCTTGGTAAATTGGGAGAAGGAATAACTCACACTATAACGGGTGTATATGTTATGTTGACGGGCGTTGATGTGAACGGAAAGCAGTGTCACGAATTTGGTTCATCAGAAGGCAATCTGAAGGAACAGTTGTGCTTAAACCGTGCAGGTACACCGGGAGATGATGATTATATTATTTCGTTTGATGTAACATTTGCTGCTGGTATGGGTCAGGAGAGACATGGGCCATTTACTGCACACAAACTCTGTGATGAATTCATTCAGACATACAGAGAGAAACTGAAAAAGTTCAAAGGTGATAAGTGCACAGAACGTCATGAATATCATGATAAAGTAAGACCTGGAAAGAAGAAGGTTGTAATTATCCGTCAGGTGGCTGGACAGGGAGCTATGTATGATACATGGATGTTCCCGGATGAACCGTCAGGGGTTGAAGGCGGACGTTCGATTATCGATATGGGCAATATGCCGGTTATGATTACTCCGAATGAGTACAGAGACGGCATGATCCGCTCGATGCAGTAACTACAGGAGGTGCAGAAGTTATGGGAATTGGACCATCGACAAAAGAAACATCATTACATCATTTCAGAGATCCGCTGTTGGAAGTAGTGGCAGAGGATACAGATCTGGATCTTCTCGGACTGATCATAGTCGGAACGCCGGATGATAACAAAGATAAAATGCTGGTAGGAACCAGAGCGGCAGCAATGGCAGAATGTATGCGTGCAGATGGAGTAATCATATCATCGGATGGATGGGGAAACAGCGATGTGGATTATACAAATACATGTGAACAGCTTGGAATCAGAGGAATTCCGGTGACGGGACTTAATTTTAGTGGTACTGTTGCAAAATTTGTTGTAGAAAATGATTATCTGGACGGAATTGTGGATATTAATAAAAGCGCAGATGGTACAGAGACAGATGTTGTCGGAGAGAACAACATGGTGAGGGTTGACTGTCTGAAGGCAAAAGCTCTTCTGAAGCTTAAGATGCGTCATAAGGATGAACAGGAAGGACGATAGAACCGGGAAGATATCTACGACAGAAAGTGTCGGAAATAGAACAAACAATAAGAAAAAGAGAAGATTACCTCATTCTTGCGAATGGAAATCTTCTCTTTTTTTATTTATCGAATGCAGGATCGATAGGTCCGTATTCGATTTCGGGATGTTGTTCTAACATCCATTGTTTGAAACTTTCGGAGTCGCCTTTGGTGAAAGACTCTTTGTCAAGCATAACGCCTTCAATCTGGTCTTTGGAAGTGAGCTTGTAATAAGTTTTCGCCTCTTCGAATTTGGTTAGATCTTCCCAGTTTACATGGTTATTTATCTTATTGTTAATGTAAAGGGCAATGTCCTTTTCGCGGATCATGACTTTACAGGTCCAGTCTTTATCGTTGAAATATTGAGTACGCATTACACGGAAAGTTTTATCAGCGTGCATCCATTTGAAAAATACTCCACGGTAGATGGCTATAAATGAAAGTGTGGCACCAACAGACTGCCATCTGAGTGAAGCTCCTACATGATGAAAATAAATCCAGCCGAAAGTTCCGGATGCAAAGATTACACAATATACGTAGAAGATAGGAAGTCTCCAGAACTTTGGAGCTGCCCATTTGTCGTAGCGTTTACGTGTCATTACATATTCGTTAACAAACATATGATATTCTCCATAATAAAATTGTAATGCAGGGAAACTGCCAGAAGCAGGATCTCTTACATACAATGATATAAAGATGGCAGTCTGTTAAGACTGCCATCCGTGTGTTGTTTTGTTTAAATGAGTATTTTGCTTATATATATGTTTCACAGATATTAAGCAATACCTTTTGCTTTGTCTTTCTTTGCTGCACTAAGTAAAGTGTAAGAAGTCCATACAAGCACGAGACAGATAAGATTAATGAGCCAGAACATTGGAAGACCTGTAACTAATTTCCATGCGATAAATACACCGATACATCCACCTATCGCATTACCAATTGTATGTGCAACATCGTATCTATGTGACTTGATAAATTCGATAGAGCAAGCTGGCATTAAGCATGCGCAAGATCCCATGAAGACAGGGAAACATGTCTGAGCATCAACACCAAGCAGAAGACATGTTGCCATACAAGGTGCATAAAGTCCAAAACCAATATCCATAAGAGCGCCCCATAAAACATTAAGTGCTGCGGCTACGATCAGTTTCCAACCTGTTAATCCAACTGCAGTACCAACTAAACCGAAAGGTCCGACACCAAGATTTTTGCATAACATTACTACTGCCAACGGAAGCATCGCACATCCAAGAGCAATTCTGATTTTGTTACGTGGCCATTTTGTAACGATAGATGCAAATCCAAATGAACCAACAGCTGCACAAATGAACATTACCCAAAGGAAAAGAGGATCACATTCTACAGAAGTTGTGAAGATAAATGCCTCAAAAATAACTGGGAATGTATCACCGATATTCAGTGTACCAGGAATATCGATGTCATCAATCTGATTGAAAAGTTTGTACATAAATGTAGATGGTGCGTAAGAGCCACATCCTAAAGTGTCAAGAAAGTTAGCAATGATACCAACAGTAAAAGCAGATGCCCATTGTTTCCCGGTAGAACCTTTTAGTTCATCCATTCGGTTCTTGCCTAAATCGACAACAAGACCAATACCTGTTCCAGCAAACAAAACACCTAATAAAATTTGGATTGCTAATAACATAAATTCATCCCTCCAGATTTTCATATTAAATTGTTAACAAGCTATACATGTGAATAAATAAGTACCAGGCAAGGAAATGCCTTTTTAGCACTATGAAAGAAATCATATACACCCCGATTTGTAAAGAATTTCTATAAATTCACGCATTGCTTTACATTAATATTTTATCAACTAATACGTTAAAAGTCAATCGAACTATAGTCTTATAGAGAGAATTAATAAGAAAAAGCACGACATCTGAACATGTCGTGCTCTTTCTTATTGGTATGTCATTGAGAGGTTTTTCCTCGTTGCATTGCAGTTTTGTTTTTATATACAAAGCTGGGGAATGCTCCTCCTTGTGGAGGATGTATATATCAATTGGAGTTCACCTTTGCAAGGTTATTCTTGGGGGAAACAACCGGCTCAGGCATAACTGCAATAACAACCATAATAATGGTGCCTTAAAAACAGACGATTATACTGTCTGATTCTAAAAGAGCAGTTCCTGTATTATATCATCGATGAGGAACCGCCATTGGTGTCTGTGTCTGTCTTTAAGTTACTATTAATATATCACGTTAATTCGATGATGTCAATAAGGATGGAAAAAACTGGCATTGCAACAAGAAAAACGTGATAAAGCGGGAGGTGTTTCGTGCAATTTTAATGAATAAATGAGAAAGAATGTCATTTACTCTGCATGAATATTGACTTAATCATCTAACAGAAAGTCTTTTGCATATTCCAGAAAAGTCTTTGAAGCAGGTGACAGATTTTTGAGAGAAGAATATGCAAGTCCTAACTGTCTTGTAATTGTTGGCTTCAATGGACGTTTTACAAATTTTCCCTGCTGGCCGCGAAGTAAAAGACCCGGGAGGATAGAATATCCTAGTTCGTGTTCGACCATGGAAAGGGAAGAAAATTCATTTCTGGTTACATAGCGGATATCCGGATGGATTTTATGCTTTTTTAAAATACGGTGTACGTCGCTTTCTGGTGTGTATTCTGTGATGATAAAAGGTGCATCTTCAAATGCTTCGATTGGAATTTCTTCTTCTTTTGCAAGAGGATCGTTTTCTGGAACAACTGCGTACATCAAGTCGTTCATGACCGGAAGAAACTGATATTTATGATTTTTCTGCAGACTGATAAATCCGATATCTACACGTCGTTCCTGAATCCAGTCGGCAAGTTCTCCTTCAACCCCTTCGATAACCTGGATGATGATATCCGGATGTTTCTGCTGGAATTCTCGGATGATCTTTGGAATCCAGTGAATTGAACAGCTTAGATAAGTGCCGATGCGGATGGTTCCTCTCTGCGCACCATTTAATGCAGCAATTTCCTGATGAATTACTTCATCGGCATTCAATAATGTGCGGATTGCCGGAATAAGTGACTTTGCTTCATTTGTAAGTGTAATACCGTGGTGGTCTTTGATGTAGAGCGGGAACCCGACTTTCTTTTCCAGATTTTTCATCATTTGCGTAATACCGGATTGTGTGTATCCAAGTTCCGCGCCTACGCGGGTAAAGCTGCCGTAATCATCAACGGCTAACATGATTTTCCAACTTTTGATGTCCATTCTTTTATTCTCCAATGTATGAAAATACAAAAAATTATAAAAATTTTATTTGCTTATTAATAGTAGCTAAAAAATATCAAAATTACAAGCTTATCGGATGACTTTTTTTAAATCATCGTATGAATCCGAATACATTTAAAATGATGATTATCATAAATATCGGAACAACAATGCAGGTAAGGATTTTGTCGTATAAAGTTACTCTGCCGAACTTACCGTCATTGGTGAGTTCTTTTTCGTATTCTTTAAATCCCAAGGTGTGATATTCCGGAAGCATCCAGCCACGGAAGTTTAATATTACTTAAGAGTCCGAATCTGGGGGGAACGATAATGTTACCGATTCCGACAGAGAATAAAACCTGGGTTGCTGCCTGGGAAAATACAGTGAAATTGAATTTGCTAAAATCAGGCAGGAGATAGTATTTTAAACCATCGATTGCATTGCTGGTTACGAACATTGCTCAGATACACATATAATAAGGAAGAGAAAGAGTACAGGCATAATGATTTTGGTTACTTTCTCTACAAGGCGAGATATGCGAATTTCCAAATGTTTCCGAGGCCGATCGCAGCTCCTGCGGCAACCATAATGTAACCAAAACGAGAGTTCCATTCACGAGATTGATTTCCATTTTCACTCATATGTAACACACTCCATTCATTATAATATTGTGCAAAAAAGGGAAGCAACACATCCATGATGTCTGACTCCCCTGATTGCTTTGGCTTATAGTAATAGTATAGTCTGGAAAATTTGAAATATCAATAAAATATTAGAAAGTATAATGTTAAAATAAGAGAAAATAATACTATTTGTTGGCAAAAACTTAATATGTTTGAGTGGAAAGTACAAAATAAATTGTATGAATAAAAAAACAAAAAAAGTACTTGCAAAATGTATGGGAATCGGATATACTAAGAGAGCTGTGACATGATAGCGTTGAAGCGTGAGGTTGCTGCTAGGAATTAGCAGGTTTTCCGTGGAGCGAATGTCAAGTTAGGAAACTGGCGACAAGTCACTGTA
>ENA-ORTZ01001997-ORTZ01001997.1-human-gut-metagenome-genome-assembly--contig:-NODE-1997-length-10306-cov-2.791337_pt1 | contig 10306 bp, 7 predicted proteins | sample MGYA00242075_ERZ509199 | MGnify/ENA primary metagenome ERZ509199 (study PRJEB26280, sample SAMEA2338824) | human gut metagenome | biome: human gut; feature: human-associated habitat; material: faeces...
CTTGCCACGGGCTGGGTGAGCAACACGCTCTTCGAGCCCCATGTGGCGGACAGCATCTTCAGGGCGATGGCTGCGGGCGAGCCGCGGCTCGAAGTCCTGCACGGGTATGTGCTCGATAAGGTATACAAGCGCGGCAACTGCGTGACGGGCGCCCGTTTCTCGCGTGGCGGGGGCGACAGGCTCGAGGTCTCGGCTCGTATCACGGTCGATGCCACCGACCTGGGCGATGCGCTGCCCATGAGCGGTACGCCCTACCGCATCGGCATGGACGCCCGTGCCGATACGGGCGAGACGCTGGCGCCTGCCGAGGCGAACGACATCGTGCAAGACCTGACTTTCGTCGCCATCCTCAAGGATTACGGCAAGGGTGCCGACAAGACCATCCCCCGCCCCGAAGGGTACGATCCTGCGGAGTTCGCTGCGGCCTGCCAGACCGCTGCGGGGCAGCCGATCCCGGCGGAGGTGATGCTCAACTACGGCCGCCTGCCCAATGGCAAATACATGCTCAACTGGCCGGTCAACGGCAACGACGTCTACATGAATATCGTCGAGGTGCCCTATGCCCGGCGTGACGCCGCGCTGCGCCCCGCCCGCGAGAAGACCCTGCGGTTCATCTACTATATCCAGCACGAACTGGGTTTCAGCCACCTGGGGATCGCCGATGACGAGTTCGGCACCGCAGACGGATTGGCATACCTGCCTTACCACCGCGAGGGGCGGCGCCTGGACGGGGTGATCCGCCTGACGCTCGATGACGTGGCGGATCGTTACGGCCGCCCGTCGGCACTTTACCGTACCGGCATTTCGGTCGGCGACTATCCCGTCGACCACCACCACGATTGCCGTCCTCAGATCGGGAAGATACCCTTCCCGCCCGTGCCGTCGTTTTCGGTGCCGATGGGGGTGATGATCCCTGCCGGGACGGACAACCTGGTGGTTTCGGACAAGGCCATATCGGTTTCGAACCTTATCAACGGTTCGACGCGCCTGCAGCCGGTAGTCCTGCTCACGGGACAGGCGGCAGGGACGTTGGCGGCCATCGCCGCCCGGGAAGGGTGTACGCCCCGCGAAGTCCCGGTGCGCAGGTTGCAGGCCGCCCTGCTGGCGCAGGATGCGTATATCGCGCCGTTGTACGACGTGAAACCCGACGACCCCGACTTCGCGATGTTGCAGCGCATCGCAGCGACGGGCATCCTGCGTATGACGGGCGAGCCGTTCCAGTGGGCGAACCGCACGTGGTTCTATCCCGAGCGCGGGATCTCCGTCGGTGAGTTCAGCCGCGGCCTGCACGACTATGCGCCGCAGGTCGAAGTGTCCGACGACCCCGCGCCGCTTACGGCGGCTGCCGCCATGCTCCGCAAGGCCGGCGCTGCCGTCGCTGCCGACGGTACGGAGCCCCTGACGCGGCGTGAAGCGGCGCGGATGACGGACGAAGCGCTGCATCCGTTCGACCGCGACATTGATTTCGAAGGAAACCTGATAAAATAACGAACCATGAAGAAACTCATCCTCCTGCTGCTGGCCTCTGCCGTCGCGACGACCGCAGCCGCACAGGCGCAGCGCGATACGCTGACCTTCAACAACGACTATTATTTCTCCAAGCGCAATGTCGAGGAACTGGTGCCGGTCACCGGGCAAAATATCGTGATGCTGGGCAACAGCCTTACCGAACGAGGTTTCTGGGCGGAGTATTTCCAGGGGAAACGCGTGCTCAACCGCGGCATCGGCGGCGATTGCATATCGGGCATGATCAACCGCGTGCAGCCGATCGTCGACGGACGACCGAAGGCCATTTTCATCATGGGCGGCGCCAACGACCTGCTTTTCTCGAAGATTTCGAACGAGAAACTCCTGCAGCAGTACGAACGCCTGCTTGACATCATCGCCCGGGGGACACCCCGCACGAGGGTCTATATCCAGAGCCTGCTGCCGCTCAACGAGGCGCATAACGAAGCCTTCATGAAGGGCAAGAATACCCGTTTCGCCGAGTTCAACGCACTGCTGCGTGCGATGGCCGAACGCCGCGGGCTGACCTTCATCGACATCTGGAGCGCTATGCAGCGCAACGGGGAACTGCCCGAAGAGTACACGTTCGACGGCATCCACCTCAAGGCGGCGGGTTATGCCGTGTGGATCGAGAAGATCAGGCCCTACGTCAAATAAGCTGCCCGGATGAAACGTCTGTTTTTCGCGCTGGCATTGTGCGCGGCGTCGGGGGCCTGCATGGCCGGCGGCGACATGCGCTTCTATGAAGCCCGTTCGGACAAGATCCGCTTTACCGGCCGCGCCGCCGAAAACGGCGACGGCAGCCTGTCGTTCGACTGGAGCGGCTGTCATTTCACGTTCCGTTTCGACGGCAGCCGCTGTGCGATGCGTGCTGCGGATACCGGGCGTAATTACTACAACGTATTCGTCGACGGGCGCCTGTACGGCAAGGCGACCGTCGAGGGAGCCTCGTCGTGCGTGCCCCTCGCCGAAGGGCTTGCGCCGGGGCCGCATACCGTGACGGTGCAGAAACGCACCGAAGCCGAGCAGGGGCGCACGACGCTCTACGGCATCGAGGCCGACGGTGCCCTGCTCGACCTGCCGCCCGCCCCGTTGCGGCTGATCGAGTTCATCGGCGACTCGCACACGTGCGGCTACGGTACCGAGGGGAAAACCGTCTCGGAGCCTTTCACCCCCGAGACCGAGAACTGCGACCTGGCATGGGGCTGCATCGTGGCGCGCTGTTTCGATGCCGATTACGTGCTCACGGCCCATTCGGGGCAGGGCGTTGTCCGTAACTGGGGCGACGTGAAGCAGACGTCGGACGTCACCATGCGCCAGCGCATTCTGCGGACGTTCGACATGACAGACTCGCCGCGGTGGGATTTCCGGGGCTACAAGCCCGACATCGTGGTGATAAAACTGGGCACGAACGATTGCAGCACGGGCATTACACCCTCCGAGGCCGCCTTCGGCAAGGCTTTCCGCGAGCTTTACGGCGCCCTGCGCGAACATTACGGCTCCGTGCCGATCCTTTACGTCATCCCCGACGGTGCGGAGGCGTTCTATCCCTATATGCAGTCCGTCATGGCCGGCCTGGAGGACGACGACCTGCATTGCGTCATGCATTTTACGGGCATCACCAACCAGGACGGCGACTTGGGGGCCGGGTACCATCCCAACCACCGCGGACACCGGAAGTTCGCCGCTGCGGTCATTCCCTACATCTCGACGATCATGGGGTGGGAGATGCCGATGGAGGTCATTCAATAGCTGCTGAAACGATGAAAAAACTGTTTTTTACCGCCCTTGCCCTTGCGGGTTTTCTCTGCGCCGCTGCGCAAACTCAGGACTGGGCGAACTTCGGCCGCTTCGAGCAGGCCAACGGCCAGGTGCGCAATCCGAAGGTCGTCCTCATGGGCAACTCGATCACCGAACTGTGGATCAAGACGCATCCCGACTTTTTCGCCGCCCGCGGTTATGTGAGCCGCGGCATCAGCGGGCAGACCACCTCGCAGATGCTCGTGCGCTTCCGGGCCGACGTGCTGGACTTGCACCCGCAGGTGGTCGTCATCTGCGGCGGGACGAACGACATAGCCCGGAATACCGGTTATATATCGCTCCCGCATATCCTGGGCAACCTCGTGTCGATGGTCGAGCTGGCGCGTGCCAACGGCATCGCCCCCGTGCTGTGTTCGTTGTTGCCCGCGCGTGAATTCGGCTGGCGCAAGGAGTTGGAACCCGCGCCCCTGATTATCGAGCTGAACGCCATGATCCGCGAGTATGCCCGCAGGGAGAATGTCCCCTATGTGGATTACCACGCGGCGATGTCCGAAGCGGACGGAGGCATGGTAGCGGCCTATACCTACGACGAAGTCCATCCCACGGCCGCGGGGTACGACGTGATGGAGAAGATTCTGCCGCCCGTCGTCGACGCGGTGCTGAAGAATCCGAAACGGTATCGGCGGCGTTAATAGCCGGCAGGGGCAGAATTATAAGAGGGCCGGGGAATGCTTATTTCCCCGGCCCTCTTATTCTTGCAGGCAGATCGCAGCGGCCTTCCGTTATTTTGGCCCCGTAACCTTATTCCCGGAGCAGCAATACACAGCTGCCCGGTGCGTCGGCCTTTATCTTCAGTTTATTCCGCCCGGCGGCCGAAATGCGGATGCCGCTGTTCTGTTCGGCCGTTCCGAAATGCCGCAGGTCGAGGTATCCGGGCAGTGCCAGCGTCCTCTTGCAAGCCCGCTTGCAGTCGATGAAAACGGCCGTATGTCCCCCGGCGCTGCCTTCGTAGCACAACAGGTCGGCATCGTCGGCGACGGGCGTCTCGAACCAGGTGTAGACACCCCGCCAGCAGGTCTTGTCGCCGTTCTCCATCCGTTTGTTCCCGAAGAGCTTGTGGTAGCTCTTGCCGTAGGGCGCATAGATGAAGATGTCGTCCTGCCCGTCCAGCAGCGCGTGGTCTCCCAGCCCGTCGGGCAGCAGCCAGGTCGATTGGTACCCCTGTCTGTTCTTTTCGACGTAGCGCCGGAAAAGGGGGTATTCCTGTTTGGTGAACGTCGATGCCTTCGCCGCTTCCGTCCAGTCCGTGTAGGCCCCGCCCGGGGTGAGTACGTGCGTCTCGCCTTCGAACATCGACTGCATCCCGTAATAGATGGCGATGGTCACGGGCGCGGCGTTGCAGAACCGGTGCGAGGCCGCGACCTCGATGTTGTTGCGGCGGACAGTGTATGTCACCGATTCCCGGCACAGGGTGTCGCGCAGTTCTTCGCCGCCCGCGGCGTTCCGGTAAGGGCGTGTCGGGTCGAGGATTACGTTTTCGGCCTCGACCGTCACCCGATTTGCCCATAGCGTCGTGTCGCCCTCGATGCGGTTGCCGTCGGCCAGCAGGGTGTAACCCTCGCTGCGTGCCGTGCGCGCCGTGCGTTCCCTGTATTTGTGGTTGCCCCCGCACCACCCGCACCCGGGGATGGCGAAAGGCCCGATGTTGTCGCTGTACGTCGAGTTGAGCAGGACGGCGGGTTCGGCCTCGGGCTGCGTGGTGGGAAGCGCCGCCCTGTTGCGCGTGATGCCTACGCGGTAGAACGTGTAGAGCTCGTTGAACATGCACCGCCTGAACCAATAGGTGATATCCGTCCGTTCGTCCAGCTTGGCCGAAATATAGAGGTCGCCGCCCTGGCGTTTGACATACATCGTTTCGGAATAGGGGCGGTCGTGTCCTTTCCCCCTGCTGCGCTTCGGGGCATGCTCCCCGGCACAGAGTGCCGTTGCGGGCGCCATGCATCCCAGCAACAGCAGGCAGGCCATGATTTTCAAATGTTTCATCGTTGCGTTTTTGTAGGAAAGCGATGCATCCGGGCGCATCCCGGGTGCATCGCCTGTATGCCGGGGCATCCGATGCCCGTCCGGTTTACTTGCGGGTGAGCTTCAGGAAGAGGTCGGGACGGTCTGTGGTGATGTAGTCGACCCGGTTTTCGATGGCCCACATCATGTCGGCCGGGTTGTTTACCGTCCATACGTTCGAGGCCATCTTCAACGCCTTGATGTCGTTGAGCCACGTCGGGTTGTTCAGGTATACGCCGTAGTTGAAATCGCAGCCCGTCAGCCCCATCGCCTTCAGGTCTTTGGGCAACGTGCCGCCTCCCAGGTACATCAGCTGCGTCTTTGCGGGGGCCAGCCGTGCCAGCTCTTTCATTATGTGGAGCGAGAACGAGATGTAGGTCACGCGTTTCGAAAGCCCGTACCGGCCGACCATCTTCACCACGGCCTCGGCCGCTGCGGTTTCCGCCTCGGGGGTGGCGTGCGGCTTGAGTTCCAGGACGAGGTGTACCTTCGTATCCTTAGCGGCCTCGAGGTATTGCTCCAGCGTGGGCATCGGCTCCCCGTTTTCGAGCTTGAGCGTCGTCAGCACGGTCGAAGGGGTGCTCTGTACCTCGTATCCGTCGTGCCAGCCGTCGTGGTTGAGCACCGGAACGCCGTCCGAGGCCATCCATACGTCAAATTCCACGCCGTACACGCCCAGCTGGTCGGCCTTGAGGAGCGAGGCGATCGAATTCTGTGCCGAGCCGTCGGTGTGCCAGAAGCCCCGGTGTGCGACCACGCGGGTCTTGTTCTTCATCGGGATGCCGTATTTCAGGTAGCGGCGTGCCTGGATGATCCGGGCCAGGCGATCCATCAGGGCCTTGTCTTTCGGGTTGTCCGACTCGTCGAGGGTCAGTACGCCGCGGTTTCCGCAGTAGTAGGCGACGGCCGAAGAGTTGAAGACGTCGTTCTTTTCGAAATGGTCGATGTAAGCCACCATTCGGTCGTATGACGAATTGGGGATCGCCGCCGTGGCCTTCTCGTCGAATTCGAACTCCATGGCCATCCCGTGGCGGCGGGCCGTGGCACAGGCCTCGTCGAGGCGGCTGTCGGGGATCGAGTGGTTGAAGAAGTGGTTGGGCTGCTGGTAAGCCACGTCGAAGCCCAGGCGTTTCCACTCCTCATGGCCTTTGGCCTGCCAGTAGGGAATCCAGTAGAAAAGCTTGCCTTCGGAGTGGATGTATTCGCTCAGCGGAATGGTGAGCTCCGCGCAGTGGTGGGTGTCCTCGGCGACCCAGTAGAAGCCCGAGAGTTCCAGGTGCTTGTATTTGGCGGCCTTGAAACGTTCGACCAGCTCCCCGATGTACCATTTGGTCGCGGCGATCTGATCCTCCTCTTTCGAGAAATCCATCTCCCGGCCGTCGAGCTTGCCCCAGTCCTTCTGGCCGCGGATCGCTTCGGGAAGCCCCAGTACGATTTGATGCCTGAAGGCGGGCTTTCCGAGCTCTTTTATCTCCTGTCCGATGCAACGGTCGAGCGCCGAAAGCGACTTGCCCTGCTCGAAAATCCGATCCAGCAGCCACTCCCATTCTGTCCTGCGGGCGTTGAGTTTCTCGTAGCCCACGGTGTAGTTGCGTCCCGAGCCGTCCTTGAACTCGAGGAACAGGAAGCCGTCGAAGAGCCAGTCTTTCGAGCCGTCGGCAAACCGGTGTACGACATAGGGACGAAATTCATCGACCGTCCAGTCCAGCCGGTGGCTGCCGCCCTGGTAGATCAGAGCCAGATCCTGGATTCCGGTCGTCCGGTAGCCCTGCTCGGCGGCGGGTTTGCCGGACGCGGCGGGCTGTTGCCGCAGCGGGTTGCCGATCACGAAGCGGCAGAATTCATGGAACAGTTCTTTGTCCTTTGCGGCCGTCGATGCCCACAGATCGTAAAAACGGTTGGTGCCGTGGTAATAGCTCAGCGGCTTGCTTCCGTATACGCCGTGTTTTTTCGCTCCTTCCATATACTCGCGGAATCTTTTTTTGTAAACCTCGGAGTTCTGCTCCCCCTCGAGGATGTTCTCGTCGAATTCGAATTCCATCGCCAGGTCGTAGGCCTTGATGTCGGAGAAATAGCGAGACAGCGGCCTTGCGCCCTTGTCGTCCCAATAGTGGTTGGGCTGCATGTAGGCGTAGTCGATGCCCATCTCCTTCCATTTGGTGTAGCCTGCGGCACGGTTGTAGGGTATCCAGCAGAAACTCTGGTTGATCGAATGCAGGTATTCCGCAACCTGGGGGATGACCTCTTCCGACTTTTTCAGTTCGTGGCAGTAGCCGTCGCCCGGCGTCACGATCTCTTCGGAGATGGGGTAGAACCCCGCCAGTTCGACATACTGGTAATTTTCTTCGTCGAAGCGCCTGCGCACCTGGTCGATATACCATTTGCAGGCCGCAACGCGGTCGGCTCCCTTGGCGAAATCCATCTGCCGCCCGCCGAGCGAACCCCAGTAGGTCGTCGACTCGTTCGTGTCGTCGTACTTCCGGTAGATGATCGGGTCGGGCATTACCATGACGACCTTGCGCTTGGCCGGGGGTGTGCCCAGCCGCTGTGAAGCCTCCTTTACGGCCGCTTCGAGGGCGTTCACGCCGTTGTCGCCGTCGAACCAGTAGTCGATCAGCTCCTTCCACTGCTGTTTGCCGGCCGAAACGCCCTGTCCCCGCAGCACGCCTACCATGTAGGCGTATTTACCGCCGTCGGGGCGGCTGCTGTCCTGGAATTCGAGGCAGAGAAACCCGTCGAAGAGCCAGTGCTCCCTGCCGCTCTCGTCCACATAGGTCACGAACGGGGTGAAACGCTCCTTGTCCCAGCGGTACGGGGTGCGGTGGTGGCTGCCGCCGTAGCACAACACCAGGTCGGTATAGGACGGTATCGCGTCGCGTTCCTGTTCCCAGGCGTACATTTTCGGTTCGGAATCGCGGGTTGCCGGGGCCGCGTCGCCCGTGGGGCCGTTCGCCGCTGTGGCGGGCGTATGGTTTGCGGCCAATGCCGCTAAGAGGGTGCAAAATGCGAAGGTCTTGAGTTTTTTCATCTGTTTACGGATCGTTAATCGTTATTTGCGCATCGGGTTGTCGAGTACGAAGCGGCAGAATTCGTGGTAGAACTCCCTGTCTTTGGCTGCCGTCGATTTCGACAGGTCGTATAAGGCGTTGGTGCCGTGGTAGTAGCTCAGCGGCTTTGTGCCGTAGACATTGTTCAGCCTGGCTCCGGACATGTATTCGCGGAAACGCTTCTTGTAGGTGTCGCAGTCGGCCTTGCCCTCGAGGAGCGCCTCGTCGAACTCGAATTCCATGCCCAGGCCGTTGGCCTTGACGTCGGAGAAGAACTGCGACAGCGGTTTCTGTCCCTCCCAGAAATAGTTGGGCTGCATATAGGCGTAGTCTACGCCCAGCTGCTGCCATTTCTTATACCCTGCGGCGCGGTTGTACGGGATCCAGTTCAGGGATTGGTTGATCGCATGCAGGTATTCCGCAAGCGGAGGGATGATCTCGTCCGATTTTTTCAGTTCGTGGTTCCAGCCGTCGCCCGGCGTGACGAGTTCCTCGGAGATGATGTAGAACCCCGCCAGGTCGATAAACTGGTAGTTGCCCAGGTCGAAACGCCTGCGTACCTCGTCGACATACCACTTGTAGGCCGCGATGCGGTCTTCGGCCGTCGAAAAGTCCATTTTGCGGCCGTTCAGCTCGCCCCAGTAAACCGTGGAGCCGGGGTCGCCCTTGCCATTGCCCTTGCCGTCGTAAACCTTGTAGATAATCGGATCGGGAAGTACCATGATGACCTTGCGTTTGGACGGGGGTGCGCCCAGGCGTGCCGAAGCGTCCTTCACGGCTCCTTCGAGGGCATCCATGCCGCTGCCGCCGGCGAACCAATAGTCGATCAGCTCTTTCCATTGCGTCTTGCCGGCCGAGAATCCGTAGTCCTTCATCAGCCCCACCATGTAGGCGTAATAACCGCCGTCGGGACGGCTGCTGTCCTGGAATTCGATGAACAGGAAACTGTCGAACAGCCAATGTTCCTTGCCCTGTTCGTCCACGTAGCTCACGCTCGGGGCGAAACGCTCCTTGTCCCAGCGGTACGGGGTGCGGTGGTGGCTGCCGCCGTAGCACAGCACCATGTCCGTGTAGGAGAGTATCCCGCTGCGGCTTTGCTCCCACGGGTACATCTGCGGGCCGGGGGCGTCGGTAGTGAACCGGACATGCTGCATCTGGCTGTATTCGCCCGAGTCGTTGCAGGCTACGGCGAAGACCGTGTAGGTCGTCTGCGCCGTCAGGCCGTCGATCTCGACCGTCGTCCCGGTGTATTGCGTGCCGTTCTGGGCGACGCTCTGAGCCGTTTCGGACGTAGTGACCCCTGTGGCCTTGTGTATGATTTTGACGGACGAGGCATTCGTACGCCTCATGTTCAGCGTCACGGAGTTGGCGCCCGACGATGCGATCGTCATGCTCAGGGTCGGTTTCGGGCCCCGGGAGGGTTCGTCGTCCCCGTCCCCGCAGCCGATAAAGGGCAGGCAGCAGAGAAGCGTGAAAATAATTCGGTAATTCCTCATGGGATGTCAGGTTTTTTTATTTGTTTCCCTTTCCGGAGTGTTGCGTCCGTACCGGGTTGTTCACGACGAAACTGCAGAATTCGTGGAAGAACTCCCTGTCCGTTTCGTCCGTGGAGACCGAGAGGTCGTAGAGGGCATTGCTCCCCTGGTAATAGGCCAGCGGGCGGGTGCCGTAGATGCCGTGTTTCTTTGCGTATTCCATGTATTTGCGCATCCGTGCCCGGTATATGTCGCCGTGCGGATCGGCGTTGAGGATCGAAGCCTCGAATTCGAACTCGATGCTCGTCCCGGCGCGGTTGATCTTCATGCAGGCGGAATCCAGGTCGTTTTCCGGCTTCCAGTAGTGGTTGGGCTGCATGTAGACCTGGTCGAAGCCGAATTTGCGCCAGTCGTCATGGCAGAAAATTGGGTTGAAAACGAAGAAGAATTAGAAGA
>ENA-ORTZ01002010-ORTZ01002010.1-human-gut-metagenome-genome-assembly--contig:-NODE-2010-length-10234-cov-14.344926_pt1 | contig 10234 bp, 19 predicted proteins | sample MGYA00242075_ERZ509199 | MGnify/ENA primary metagenome ERZ509199 (study PRJEB26280, sample SAMEA2338824) | human gut metagenome | biome: human gut; feature: human-associated habitat; material: faeces...
TAAAAAGTGTATTTGCCGATTGCCGAGTCTCCGAGGGGAGCTGACATGAGGCGGCCTTAGCTTTAACGAAATACATGATGAATAGAAAAATAGAGTTATAGAAAAGTAGTTTACTATAAATATATTTTTATAAATTTATAGTTATATAGTTTTTGCAAGAAAGGAGGATGCTGCATGGGCCGACGCAACAAGGCATACTCCAAGGATCTTCACCAGCAAGCCTATGACCGCTTGACTGGGATGCAGGCGTTTGGCGAGAGCAAGAAGGAGGCGGTGGCCAACGGAACGGAGAAGGAGAAGATCTTCTCCTTCAATACCTACAAGTCATATTGGAAGCATACAAAGTATTTCATCAAGTACATCAAGGAAAATCACCCGGAATGCACTACATTGAAGAGCGCAAAAAAATATGTGAATGAGTGGCTGCAGGCCAGGATGGACCAGGGCCTCTCTGCATGGACGGTCCAGCTGGAGGCCAAGGCCATGGGAAAGCTGTACGGCATTTCTCCGGATGATGAAAACTACTTCAAGCCCCCAAAACGGAACCGGGAGGACATCAAACGGAGCCGCGGAGACCGGGTGAGAGACAAGCATTTTTCAAAGACCAATAATGACGAGCTGATCAAGTTCTGCAAGGGGACGGGCCTGCGCCGGGCGGAACTGGGAGAGCTGCGAGGGAAAGACCTGGTTACCAGGGAGGAGATCGAGGCGGAGATTTCCCAGCTGGAGAGCCGGCCGGCAGCGGAGCTGACGCCAGCTGACACAAAGCGGCTTGAAATGCTCCAGGACACCCGGTTGTTCGAGGGGGACTACTTTACCCATGTCCGCAACGGAAAGGGCGGCAGGGCGCGTCTAAGCCCCATCATCGGCCCGGATTCGGCGCAGATTATAGAGCGGATGCAGAACACCCCCGGCGAGGAAAAGGTGTGGCAGCACGTCCACAAGAGCGCCGACATTCATGGTTATCGGGCGGAGTATGCCACGGCCATGTATAAGGCCCATGCTCGCCCCATCGAGGAGATTCCTTATGACCGGGTGAACCGTGGGACCGGCAGGAAGTATCAGAGTGAAGTTTATACCTGCAGGAAGGACGAGGCCGGCAGGAAGCTGGATAAGGCTGCTATGCTGGTGTGCAGTAAGGCCCTGGGACATAACCGGATCAGTGTCGTGGCCGACAACTACATCCGGGGGCTGTAAGGAGGGTGGGCCGTGAGCGAGTTCGTAAAAAAAACGATGATAGGATATAAAGAGCTGGACAGTGGCCACGCTGACCCGGAGTGTACTCATGTGATCCTGACTCTGAAGGAGTACGATGGTCTTTTGCGGGAGATCTCCCAGGCGGAACAGAAGGCCAGGGACGAAAAGAGAAAGGCTGAGGAAGAAAAAAGATCTTCCCAGAGCAGGGAGCAGCAGACAGTTCAAAAGGCAAACCAGGTTATAGAAAAATGGATGAAGGCGCTGGAAAAAGAGAAGGCGGAAAGCGCCTATCAGAAAGGGCTGAATGAAAACCTGCTGCGTATTGCCAGGGAAAGGGCTAATGCGGATCGAAAGCTGAAGCCCAAGAAAGAACATTCCGGCTATGTGGTGGTAGTGTCATCAGAAAAAGTTTATCGCTATAAGTATAACCGTAGGTTGGAAGCAGTGAAGTTATGGGAAACTGTGATTCAAAGCCCGTATTCGATAGAGTTTCCAGCAAAAGAGGCAAAGAAGCTGATACTGCAAGAGTTTTTTCCAGAAACCGGGGAGTGGGAAGCTGCCAGGTTAGGGATAGAACGATGGGTTGCCGGTGACTATGAGGATTTCCTGAGTGCTGCGGATAAAAACGAGGAATTTATGAAGCAGAATGTGGCTCTGATGGGATACCGGAGTTTCAGGGCCAACTATCGGGCAGGGTACTGGGAAGTGGTGTTAGTTCATACAAGGCCCTTGGGGGTTGTCCCGAAGGATATGCGAGTGAGCTGAAGGAGGTAGAGACGATAAAACTGGGGCTGTGTGCAGAGGATGCGGTAACGCATAACCTGACTGTGGTATGGACTGGCCTTGATGCCGGGGAGCTTAAAGAAGGGGAGCAGCTGGAGATCCAGGTAGCTGGGCACTGGATTGAGGCAGAGCTGGAGCGTGATTCTGACGGTGGATGGTGCTGGCGGGACCTGGAGAGCGGCTGGGTGCTGCGGCGTACCAATGTGGCCCCCATTGGGGTTAGGAAAGATAATGTCTGAAATTAGCCTGTCCAGGGACCTTGAAAGAATGCCCAGGACAGGCTATAATAACAGCAAAAATAGGGAATTAACTTCATTGATAATATATGCCTCATAGAGGCAGGGGATGACCAGGCTGGATATAGCTCAAATTGCGTTTATCGAAAATAGGGAATTAACTTCATTGATAATATATGTCCCATAAAAGGCCTTTTTGGGCCTGGAAAAATAGTCTTATTTTTCTCTCGGACAGGGAGAAAGTCGGAGGGGAAATAGGGGGTGGGCGGAGGCTGTGGGAATGTGGTAAACCCGTAGGGTTTTCCATCATTTCCATGGCCGGAGCCAGGGGGGAAAGGGGGAGGTGACTTTCTCTTTAAGGCCCCGGAGGGGCCGCTCTTTGGCTCTTCCTTTCCCCCCTCCCGCCCGCAGGCGTTCCCCGCTGCAGCGGATTTTCTTTTTGTTACTTTTCCTTTTGGAGGTGATTGCTTTGTTTATTAGGAGACGGAAAGGAAAACCAGAAGAAAGTAAGACTGTCCGGCAATGGGCGCTTTTGGGGCGGATACCCATAGATCCGCTACAGCCGTGTTACATATGGGAGACACAGACCGATGGGCCGGTAACGGTTTATTATCATGAGGATAATACCAGAGAAATGACAGAAGAGGAAAAGGCAGATTTTTTAGCAGATCAGAAGGGCTATGGTCAGAGGTATTTGCAGCTGATAATTCAGGAGAAAAGGCGGTTGAAGAAAGAGCGTGGTGGTACAGAGTGAGGGATAAACAGGATAATATGGAGCAGCTGCGGGTGTTGTATCAAGAAAAAAATGAGCATTTGGAGAAATTCCTGGAGCCGGTCACGCCATTTGAGTTCTATCGGGAGATCTTCCCGGTAGGTAGTTTTGAGAGAAAGGGTCATTTTGAGGACGCAAAAGGAAACGGGATTGCGGTGACGGTGCCGAAGGCCGCAGGGATTGCCCTGGAGATCCAGGAGGAAGGCAAGGCCAAACGCTACACCATCACCGATGAACTGTCGGAGCTGTCGGAGGTCTATGATACGGACTTCACCATTATGTCCCCTCTGTCTTATTTTGGCCGGCGGCGGTGCGGTAAGAATGCCCGGTATCTCTATGCCCTGGTCTTTGACCTGGATGGGGTGGGGATGCCCCAGCTCCGGGACACACTGCACCAGATGAACAAGGATATTCTTCCCCAGGCAACCTTTGTCGTAAACAGTGGGACGGGGCTTCACCTGTATTATGTCCTGGAGGAGCCGATTCCTATGTACCCGCACAATCAGAAGTGCTTGAAGGAGCTGAAATATTCCCTCACCCGGCAGATCTGGAACAGGTATACCTCCACCATCAAGGAGCCGCAGATGCAGGGCATATTGCAGGGGTTCCGGGTGGTTGGCTCCGGCTCCAAACTTGGTCGGGAATACCCTGTGACGGCCTACCGGCTCGGCGGGAAGGTGACGCTGGAAAAACTGCTGGAGTTTATCCCGGATAGCAACGGGGAGCAGCAGAAGTTCCTGGGACTCATGCGGAAAAGTCGGCTCTCGCTGGCCGAGGCGAAGGAGAAGTACCCGGACTGGTATGAGCGGCGGATTGTCAGGAAGGAGCGGCGGGGCCGCTGGACGGTCAAGCGGGATCTTTACGATTGGTGGCTGCACCGGATCAGGGACGAGATCCGGGTTGGCCATCGATTCTATGGCATTATGACGCTGGCGATTTATGCGAAGAAGTGTGGGATAGATGAAGAGGAACTGCGGGAGGATGCCTTTTCTCTGCTGAAACCCTATGACGATATGAGCGTGGAGGACATCAATCGCTTCACGAAGGATGATGTGGTGTGCGCCCTGGAGATGTTCAATGAGGACTATGTGACATTTCCCAGGGACGATATAGCGAAGCTCTCCGGCCTGACTATGCCAGTGAACAAGAGAAACTGGCGTAAGCAGAGTGAACATATAAGACTGATGAATTTGATTCGTGATGAAATCAATGGTAATAAGGACTGGCGCAATAAGAATGGACGGCCCATCGGCAGCGGGACAGCCCAGGAGCGAGTACATGAATGGCGTCAGCAGCATCCGGAGGGGCGCAAGGCCGACTGCCACCGGGATACCGGCCTTGACCCTAAGACGATCCGAAAGTGGTGGGAATACCCGTCCAGAGCTGTGTGCGATTTCTCTCTTTTAGGTGGTGAGTAATCTATAGATGTCCACACATTAAAAATTAACAATATTCGCTTGCAATGCAAATGTATATTGAATATACTGATAGTAGAAAATAGCAGTTACGGAAGGAGCGATATTATGGCGAACAAAGAAAATACGACACTTCGGATTGAGCCGGATCTGAAGAGACAGGCAGCAGCTCTTTTTAAGGCTCTCGGAATGGATTTGAGTACGGCAACGGGTATTTTTTACAGGCAGGCACTTCGGTATCAGGGCTTGCCGTTTGACGTCAGACTGGATGAGCCTAATGAAGTTACCTATGCTGCGATGGATGCAGCAGAAAAAGACGAGGATATGTATGGCCCGTTTGATAGCGTGGCGGATCTGATGGAGGCTCTGAATGCTTAAACCAGAATTTTCGGGGCAGTTCAAGAAAGATTACAAGCTGGCGGTTAAAAGGGGCTGTGATCCTAAAAAGCTGGAAGAGGTAATTTCCCTTTTATGCAGTGAAACACCGCTGCCAGAGAAGTATCGGGATCACGCCCTTACCAATTCGAGGAACTATAAAGACATGAGAGAGTGTCATATACAGCCGGATTGGTTGCTGGTCTATAAGATTGTTCAAGATATGCTTATTTTGAAGTTAATTCGTACAGGTTCGCATAGCGATTTGTTTTAGGAGCGTGTCAGATGGGTGAGCTGGTCGAAGTAACGCTGGAGATTGATATAGAGCTGAAAATGAAAGCAGAAAAGGTTTGTGCTGAAAATGGTTTGACCTTGGAAGAAGCATTCGTTTTATTTGCTGAAGAAACAGCTCGCCTGGGGAGATTCCCTTTTGAGCTGGATAGCTTCACTTCCGACATTTTTGAGGGTGGCCGTGACCAGGAGATTCAAGAAGAACGGGAAGGTTTCTGAGCTATAGGGAGAAGTTTATGAATGTCCATAAGCAGGAACAGTCCTCTGGAGCAGGGGATAGCACTTTCTATTTGGAAAAGCTGAAAAGAGGGCTTGAACAGGTGCGTGCGGGCCTTGGGATTACAAAGACCATGGAAGAGCTGGAGGCGATGGGAAAAGATGAAAGCTAAGGTGTTGCAGATCGGCTACGAGCCGGAGCGTGATCGCCTGACCTGGGATGGTTGGGACATTCACTGTGGCCAGGGAATGGAGGTGCTACTTCCGGATCGGCTCGATGGCGGAACATGGCTGGTCGTCTCCTTTGAGTACAATGACGAGGGATGGTATATGCCTGGGTGTCCTGGTGTTTCTCCAGTGGGCCTGTGGGCACGCGAGAGAGCGGAGGGTTGATATGAACTGCCGCTATACGGATGAAGAGCTGAAGGAAGATGTAGAGCGTACCATCGGGATCAGAGCGAAGGATATTGAGAAGATCCAGTTCTGCGGCCTGTGGCACATTCGATTCCGGGCCTTTGGTACGGACTTTTATTATTATCGTGCCGATTCCGATGACACGGTGCATTTAGTTGAGTCACCCTGGCAATGGGAGTAAAGATGGAAAAAGCCGGCCAAACCAGGCCGGCTTTTTCTTGTTTTCTGAATCTCTATATTGCTATAAAAATAGATATATAGTAAAATAGAAATAAAGATACATAGAAAACTATAATCCTATAATTGTAGAAGGAGTGTGACAAATGATAATTGCAGTAGCCAATCAGAAAGGTGGCGTCGGAAAGACGACCACGGCCCAGGCACTTGCTGCAGGTCTGGCCGGGAAGGGGTATAAGGTGCTGGGCATTGATCTCGATCCCCAAGGGAACTTCTCATCGGCCTGTGGCGTGGAGAGCTACAATGTACCTACGGTCTATGAGGTGATGAAACGGGGGGCCACCATCCAGGATGCCATGCAGCGCACCAAGGGAGGCTATGATGTTGTGCCGGCGAATATCATGCTGGCCGGAGCTGAGCAAGAGCTGTCCCAGACTGGGAAAGAACATCGGCTGAAAGAGGCCGTGGCTCCGGTCGCCGGCGACTATGACTTCATTGTGATCGACACACCGCCCTCCCTGGGAGTGCTGACAGTAAATGCCTTCACTTGTGCCACCGATATTCTGATTCCAACTACGGCCGGGATCTTCGCTACGGCCGGGATCTCCCAGCTCAGTGAGACAGTCACCAGCGTTCAGAAGTATTGCAATCCTGGTGTGAAGATCAGGGGCATTCTCTTTACCAGGTTCAATCCCAGGGCAAATATTAGCCGGCAGATTAAGGAGCTGGCGGAGCAGCTGAGTGAATATATCTCGGCGCCGATCTACAAGACCTATATTCGCTCTGCAGTGGCCGTGGAGGAGGCCCAGGCAAACCGGACCGATATATTTGACTATGCGGGGAAGTCCACGGTGGCAGAGGATTACAGGTCGTTTATTGAGGAGTTTTTGAAAGGAGTTAATGGGTGATGGCAGGGAAAGCGAAGTTTGACCAGGAGACAGCGTTCAAGTCTATCATTGGAGCTGACCGAGAGCTGAAGGTTGGTAGTCGGGAGACACCTATTGCAAAAGGGAGGAATAAGGATCGAGTGCAGCGGTCGTACTTTCTGGATAGAGATATAGACAAGGCGCTACGGCGCATGGCAATAGATGAGGAGAAGAACCTTACGGAGACAATTAATAATATCTTGCGAAAAGGATTAGAAAAATATATGTGATTATTGAAAGAGAAAATAAGTAACATGTTAATGTATCTTACTATAATTGATTCCAAAGAAGGTCAGCAAAAGTTTGAATTTATATATAATAGATATAAAAAACTGATGTTTTATATAGCAAATAAAATTCTGGGTGATACGAGAGATTCTGAGGATACTGTGCATGATGCCTTTCTAAAAATTATTGAAATAATCGATGATATAAAAGACGTAGAGAGTCCCCAAACAAGATCATTGATCGTTACAATAACTGAAAATAAAGCGATAGATTTGTACCGCAAACGGCAAAGAAAAACAGTCCTGCCTTTTGAGGAGGAATACTTAGGAGTGCCAAATTGTTCGGATATTGAGAGCGTAGAAGATAATGAGGTAGTGACCAAAGCGATTGCCTCTCTGTCAGGAAAATATCGTGAGGTTCTTTTTCTGAAATATTCCCACGGATATTCTATAGATGAAATGGCGCTGATTCTTTCAATGTCAAAAGAGAATGTAAAGAAGACAATTCAACGAGCAAGAAGAAAGTTAGAACAAGCATTAAAAAATGAGGGGCAGATATGAAAATAACAGACTCACAGCTTTATAAGTATGTACCTAAAGCAGAAAAGTTGTGGTTGAGCTGGCTGCCGACGGATGAGGAAATTCCTGAACACATATTTTCTAAAAGATTTGAGAGGAAGATGAAGCGGTTGATTCGAAATCAGCGGCGTACACCAAGAATCAGGAAAATATTTCTTACAGCAAAACGGATCACGGCAGCTGTGTTGGTTTTAACCATGCTTAGTTTTTCGGGATTAATGACTGTAGAGGCATACCGTGAAAAATTTATTGAGATGATTACCGAAGTTATGGATGATTTGACACACTTTAAAATCTTCTCTTCTTGGAACGAAAGTATAAGAATGGGGGAAATTATATTTGGATATCTACCGGAAGGAATGTCTGAGGTTGAGCGAATGTGTGACGAGGAAACTCAGGGACAAATAATTTATTTTGAAGATTTAGATGGCAAACAGCTTAGAATAGATATACAGTTAGTAACAGAGGAAACAGACTATGAGATCATTTTGGATACGGAGCTTGTTGACTCTACTAAGGTTGATATAGCCGGAAACGAGGCAAAACTCGTTGTTAAAGGTGAGAGGAGTACGTTGTTGTGGAAAGATGAGCCCTTCATTTTGATGGTAACAGGAGATATGAATTCGGATGAGTTAATTCAAGTGGCTAAAGGGATTACAGTAACGACAAAATAAATTGAAAAAATTTTTGAAATTACTGTCCCATAATTGCTTCTTCATTCGTCACAATATATGAAAGGGAAGGGAGATGGTTTTTATGAGAAAGTATATTCCCAAGCAGTTCTTTGGCTTTTTCTGTGCCATTATATGCGCGTTCTCTCTGGCGATTCCAGGCTATGCTGTGGAATTGCCTGATCCCGATACGGATATCAGCTTTTATATGGAGAATATCTCAGATGCCCAGTGTGTGTTGAGTATTCGAAACGGGAAAGCAGCAGCGCGTGTTAGCGTGAATGGAAATCGTGGAGCGGAACGTAGCAAAATCATCTTGGAGATTCAAAAACAGCGGGGAAGTCAATGGGTCACTGTTGAGTCTTGGAGTGTGGAGGAAGATGGACGGAATGCATCTCTCAGCAAATCAGTAGAAGCCGAGAAGGGGACAACATACCGAGCAAAAGCTGAAGTAACTGTGTGGATTAATGGAAAATCGGAAACAAAAACTATAACCACCACAGGGAAGACGGCATGAATAGATCCCTGCCTATAGGCAGGGATGCGGAGAAGAATCTCCGCATCTGAAAGTGTTATAGAAGAAATTCTATATTATTTTGATTGTGAAAGGATGGTATAACATGAAAAAAGGAAGAATCGCAATTAGTCTCATCTGTGCAACGGCATTGACCAGTGTAGCTATGCTCCCTGCTTTTGCAGCATCGGAGCCGGATGATGTTCCTGCTGCGGCGATTGGGCACGCTTGTGCCATCAACACTAATGCAACCTTTGCTGCCTCCGACGAGATTCCTGAAGAAATCATTATCGAAGGAGAGCCTGGTGACTTCTTTGTTGTTGGCGATCTCGTCTTTGAGATTGTTACACCAGAAGAGGTCGAATCTGTAGTGACCGCCCCCGAAACCAGGGCAAGCACTTCTCGATGGAGCATTTCTCTTTCCGGAACCGAGATGAGTAAGGGGATTGAAGTAACGTCTTCTTATCCGCACGCGAAGGTGTGGGTCGACAACAAGGGTTCCCAAAGTATCAAATTCACGATTACGAAGGGGTCCGAAACGGGAAGCGTTGTGAAGGGAACCAGCGTTTCTATTGCTGCAGGTACTTCTACAAGTGTTTATAGTACGAATAAGTGGCCTGCGGATACCTATTATGCCAACTTTACCTGTGGAAAGGCAGAAATGAAGGGGTCTGCCGCCTGCCGTGTAGCATCCACCATTCCTGAACTCGATATTTAAAAGCAATTTAAGAAGGACTGAAGCGGCAGCCAATTGTATTGGCTGCCGCTTCTAATTATTTTTAGAGGATACGAAGGGATGGTACCTTGATATTTTGTGCTATAACGGTTTACCCGTTTGCGAGAGCTGTGAACGGGTAAACCGTTATCAGGTTGTTTTCCTGCGTATGCTGTTGACTTCCTCGTTTATTTATGGTAGTATGAGGATGGGTTAGAAGAGTATTTTGCGGGGCTGCGGTCGGCGTCAGCTGAGTGCTGCAGCAGGATTCGATGCTCGTCTGGGCGAGGGTAAATAGTAATTAGGCCCAGAGCGTCTTGGCCGGGAGCTGCCGGTCAGGGGTTTAGCAGTTTGCTAATACAGAAGCCATATCAGGGTTGATACTCCTGTATGGTGTGCGGGCTTGCCGAAGTAACCTTTGTGAACTGGAAAGCACACCATGGACCCCAGAGTAAGTAATCTTTGTGAAAGCCTGGGTAAGCAAAATGTATCATGTCCCTACCCACCTTCTGATAGTAGCCAGGATACTGTAGATCTCCTGGAGAGCCGCACCCTCTACAAAAGTGCCGACAGATCTCGAACTGCCGTAGATCTCAATAAATCGGGGCTGCACACATAAGCAGTTCAAAAAAGTGTCGGGAGCAATCCCAAAACCGTCACACATAAGACGCTAAAAAGTGTATTTGCCGATTGCCGAGTCTCCGAGGGGAGCTGACATGAGGCGGC
>ENA-ORTZ01002014-ORTZ01002014.1-human-gut-metagenome-genome-assembly--contig:-NODE-2014-length-10198-cov-4.582668_pt1 | contig 10198 bp, 10 predicted proteins | sample MGYA00242075_ERZ509199 | MGnify/ENA primary metagenome ERZ509199 (study PRJEB26280, sample SAMEA2338824) | human gut metagenome | biome: human gut; feature: human-associated habitat; material: faeces...
TCGTGACCGGCGGATCATTTAAAAACTTCAACGTCTCAGGTATCGGCTTTTGGGCAGGAATCGGGTCCGGAATAACGTTTCAGTTGTTGTTGAAAGGATGTACGATTGAAGCTCCGAAACCAACTGATTGAAAACAAATGATTTTTGACAGTTGGTTTCTGATCTGTTTTTCGAAAATGGTCGATCTGCACAAAAAGCGCCATTATTTTCGAAAATTTGGGGTGATTTGGGTGATTGCTTGACTGTTTTTGATAGTTGTAGTAGCATCTAGTTACATTCTTTTAACAACAAAATCGCCCTAGGGCGAGCTGAAATCAATTTGATTAAATATTAGATCCGGCTACTGAGGCCTCTTGGCCTTATCCGGATTAACAAGGAGCCTCTATTCGAGGCTTTTTGTGTTGACCGAACCGACATAGATTCAGTTAAGCCATTAGAAGGAATTTACTTTGGTTTCAAAGCAATTCCTTTTTTATCGCGTTAGCCTTACTTTCCGAAGATTTTCGAATGTTTCGAAAATTAGGTTTTATTTTTGTCTGTTGTAACGGTTTTGTTGGGAAAGTGAGAAGAATCCCCTAAATTCGCTAGGAAAAAGGTTTGAACTGTGGTCTTTCTGAAATGGTGCAGGGAGCTGTAGATGGTTCGCATTTCCCAAAAGTTTCAGGAAAATGCATAGACCAACAACGTTCAATGATTCCTGTGATGAACCAAACGGTTGAGCGACCCCAACAAATATTGTGAGGGAAGAAAATTATGATGAGGAGAAGAGGGTGATTTGGTGGCCCGAACCGGCACTTAAATTTATTTATATTCAATTAGATAAAAATTATGTGTTGTTTAGGATACCTTCTAGGATACCAATAGAATTTTGCTTGACTGTCTTTTGGGTTTGTTTTTGATCTCAGCCGGCGCCGGTCTAAATTGTGGTGTTGTCGCGTCATGGAAGTGATCCAGCGCTTCAAGTTGTGAGCAGCGGACAGCATTGCACAATTGAAATTATAAAAAAATACGTATAGACCCTGAAAACATCCGCTCTCCCGCTCCCATCTTCTGAAACCCAATAACGATGGGCGTTTCAAGGGAGCACATACGAAAAAAAGGGAGCGTTTAGTAAGCGCTCCCAATAGGTATTTGTTAAGCTAATCCGCTTGTATCTTGGTTAAGTATCTGCTGAATGGGTCTTGAAAGTCGATTTTCATGTATCCGCGTTTGTTAAATTCTTGTTTGATTGTCTGGGGCTTAATTCCGAATACCTTTAAATGTTTCGCCAATTGCTTAGCGGTCATCTCTTTTCCATAACTGAAATTACTCCATCTGAGTTCTTGATTACCGATCAGGGCTTGTAATAGAACGGTTGTAAGGATGTAGCTCTTTTCTTGGTCGGTTATGGTCGTATCGTTTAAAACGTCTCTGATGTCTGATAAAAGCTCCACATTTACGGGCATATCCGTATCAATGTTTGAAAGAGTTTCCGCGCAAGCTCTTGCCTTGTCTCCGTAATACGTCGGTGATTCTTCGCTTGGAAAGGCGTAATCCAGATAATCAGCAATTGAGATTAACGGCTCCCATTTATCGGCGTCTCTGTCGCTAATGGATGTCGGAATATTTGGCCTATGCTTTTCGAGCCACGCTCCGGATTCAATCGCAAAAGCGGAGCACTTGGCATTGAGTACGCTCCAAAGTTCTTTAGATACGTCGCGAACCTTAGGCATAATTTCGTTTCTCAGCTTTCTTCTAAGCTCGATAGTGATACATCTATCTGTAATCGTATCGCTTATGTTTTTGGCGCTGATCCCTGATATTGCCTTCATTCCGAAACAGTCAAAATGACGCTCCGTAAAATTACCGCTCGGTGACTTCTCCAGACGAAAGACAAGGGCTTTTCCTCGTTCAATCCCGCACTTAATAACGCCCTGTAAGTCTTCGTCCTTCGATAAGAATGAATCGGCCTCATCTATAAACATGGTGGGATGATGTTTTTGAGCCAATCTGAATAACACCGGCGCCGTTAAGTTGCCAGCTTCAAGAGGCTTTTTGGACATATTGGCAAGCAGTCCTAAAAGCTGAGATTTTCCGCACCGTTTCTCGGGAGCTGTAATCATTAGGTACGGTGAAAAGTTGAATGAATCTATGCACCAAGTCGCCAGTATCCATAGTCCGCACGTGAACGACTGGACATCCGAATCTACAAAAACAATGTGACGCCGCAGTCTGTCTTGAATTTCCGCCAACAATTCAGCCCCGTTTACTTCTCCCTCATACGGTTCAATCTCTCTTTCATACGGTTGCATATCGCCTTCTGCCTTTTCGTCTAAAGAAGTTTCAAAAATCTCTCTCCAAAGTCTGAGTACATCCGTTTTCTTGAAATACGGTTTAAACACTTCTAGTCTGCAAATATCCGAGGCTTTAAGCCTTATCTGGCTCTCTGACGGATATTTGGATACAACTTTCTTCAATAGTCCATAGGCTTTATTCTTTGGGTCTGCTTCTCTTTCTATTGCTTGATAAATCTCTAATACAGACTGTTCCAATTCCTCCGCAGGAGAAGGTATTTCTACGCCTACTTCTTCCGGCGCCGGTGCTTTAAAATCCGTCTTGTTATCGGTTATTGTGTTTTTCCCTCCGAACTCGGAGGGTTTCTTTTTAGTCTGGGTCATTCTCTAGCCTCCCAAATTCTGTAGTAATCATTCCAATCTGTCGGGGCTTTTTCGCTCCTCGTGATTGCCTTGAATCTCTGAATATCCGAATCACTGAACGGCGGCACTAATATCTTCATGTTCGGTACTTCGGCCTGTGCTTCCTGAGCTTTCTCAATGCCTACGCCGTATTGGTGGCCGTCTCTCGGTTTATCGACATCGGCATACAAGACGATCTCAGCCAAGGGATATTGCTCACGCATAGCTTTGGCCACGGGTTTGATGTTGCCTGCATTCATGCAAGAGATAAAAATCCCTGATCGCTGTTCACTCTGCTGGAGCACTGATAACAATGTTGCAACACCCTCGGCGATATGAATCTTTTGGGGTGCTCCTCGGTCAACCGGATTGAAGGTAGCTGGCCAATATGCTCCCTTCATTTCACCATTCCTGAGAAAGTACTTGCTCCCGTCTTCGGCTATAAATTGGGCACTGACAACTCCGGCGCCGGTCTTCATGAGCGGGAATACCAATAAACGGCCCTCTGGCAATCTTTGATAATCCTTTCCAAAGTAGGCCTCAAAGTTTTCTCTCCTGCATTCGTACATGGTTTCCGTCGGTTCTACGTGCTTTCTCTCTAGATACGGATGTCTGGAGGTGCCTTGCCATTCCATGCTGACTGTCGGATAGGCGCCGTAATCCGCACCAAAAAACACATTCAGGCGCTGACATACGCCCTCCCGTATGGTTCTTAATTCCCGTTCGGTTTCTCGCCTGCGTTGTTCACTTTGCCGCCTTAGCTCGGCTCTTTCCTGTCTGCTTAGCATTTTGCCTGACCTTTTGGAATAAAACGCTTCTAATCCGTTTTCCCAATTACCGACAATCGCGGCCCCGTCTGGAAATACTCGGATATAGCCGTTCTTGCTTCGTCCATGGTTCAGTGTCGGTGTTCTGATAAGCTGGCCCGCTATCAATGAATCCGGCGGCACTACTCCGCAGAAATCACAAGCCGCGTTTAGATCGTTAAATCGAGGTAAATTCATAATCACCCCTTATAAAAAGGTAATACTTTCCCAAAGGAAGGGTTTTTAGTTCCTTCCTTCGGTCGTTTTTAGCGGATGGTTATTTACGCCACGTAAAACCGTTGCGCGTGAGGATGTTTTTCAATGTGCCGATAAACCACGCCGGCTCATGCCAAACATCATAGAAACGGGTAGCGTCTGGGCGCCCCTGCTTTCGAGCCTCTTTGGAGGCCCATTGAATTTGAGGCTTAAAGAGTGAATCAAAGCAGTAGATACCGTTCGCCATATCCTTGAGCTCGGTTTCGGAGACAAGGTACTTTCTTTCAACTCCGGCGCCTGCTGCTTTCCGTTTCAATATCTCATCACGGCAAACCTTGGCATAACCCGTCATCGCCTCTGCCGTCTGGCTTAGAGCCGTTATTTGATCGTTGTAAATCTCGCGAAGTTCTTCATCCTCAGCGGGTAGATCATCAGCCTCATTTCTAAGCTGGAGTGCCACTTCTTCAAACAAGGAAATATGATCTTGTAGCTTGAGAATCTGGATAGACATATCCTCCAGTTCTTCGGCGGTATAGCTTTGAGCTGATTGCAGTTTGGAGAGAATGCAAAGCGGGTTGATCTTGAGGAAGGGATTAGACCCTAAGGGGAGTGTGTTAGGCATAGAAGGCCTCCAAGATGTTAAGTTGAGAGGCCATGCGCCCGCTTCCTACGGCGGGTGGGCATGGCTTAACAGTGTAGGAAATTCGGTCATCTTGGTAACCGTGCGATAAATCGCAACTGCAAGCCACGCCCATTAAAAGATGTGACAATATCCGGATAAATAAAAATCCGCTTTGGCTCTCGCCTAGGCGGTTATCCGCCAAGATATTCAGGTTTCCTACGCCTGTATCAGTCGCTTTCACTGATACGAGCGATTCTAATCCAAGCAAATAAAGCCCGTAAAGTCTCGGACGACTGGGAGCGATTGAAGGCCCTAATCCTCGGTGCAGTGTTAAATACGCGACACCGGCGCCGGTCTCACAAAAACGGCTTCTAACCGCTTCCATTGTGCGGACGATACAACTTAGGGCCGGCCGTAATGAACGAGCTTGAGCCTTCATTTTGATGCCTTCCTGCTGGTTTTCTTGTTGAGACTGCCTTCCGACTTTTGCTCTATCCAAGTCAAAAGCTCCTGAGTGTCCTTGAAAACCTCTTTAATGAAGTTTTCCCGTTCTGCTGTCTCTTGGAAACCAAGGGTTAGGCTGATTGTGTTTTTGAGGTGAGCGATTTCAGCCCTTGAGATTTCAAGGCCTCTAATCTTGGAAGTTATGGCCGTGCTCATTTAGCTTCCTCCAAATAATCATCATTGGCGGAGGCCCGAGCTTCAACCCATTGGACAACTTCGGAAACTCTCCAAAGTGCCAAGGTCTGGGATAAGCGGATGGGCTTGGGGAAACCCTTTTCTTTCATCCAGTCGTTGATGGTGGACTTGCCTAGCGGTTTTTCTTTTCCGCCAAGAAAAACACAAAGGCTCGATTTGTTCAAATAACCGGAAGTCTGGTTATCGGCGCCGGTGGTGCTGGCTGTAGTTAATGGCATATTGCCTCCTATACAGTTGAAAAGCCTCGGATGGTTCCGAGCTGATAGGAGGTATTTTTCTTGAGAGTGAGCCAGGAAAACAGGGTTAACTAGTTTCTTGGGTTTTGAGGTTTTGACTGAGAAAAACCTTTTTTAGTTTTAGCCAGAAATATGACAAAAGCCCGTCTCACGGGCTTTATGAGGTTTTTAATAAAATCTCTTGAGGTTTAATTATTCTTGGTCTTTTGGAGGTCGTCCGCCCGTTGTTGTCCTACTTTTTAAAAGTATTCGCTTGATAGCTCTTATATCCGCCATGGCTACTTCTACCGGCGCGCTCTCATTTATTCTGCTTCCTATCCCTTGCGATTTGAGCAGCGCTTCACATTTTGTCCTTAAAGTGTTCTCGTATGGAACTGTTCCCTCTGGTTTCCCTGCCAGTTGAATGAGCACTCTAATCAGCACATCAAGCCGGGGCCGGTATTCTTCGGAACTTTTATCAAGAAAATTCTTCAACTGCCCAACTGTAACGCCTTCAATAATTTCCTCATTCTCCAATTGGTTTTCTTCATTACCAGCTTTCTGGAGTGGAGCAATAGTGCTTTCTTCGGAGCCGTGTAAGTTTGTCTCATTTTTTTCGTGATAGAGCCCAAAGATTGGAATATCGGCATATTCCTTATCTTTAGGGAAGATTTGTTCTTCCGCATACTTCTTAAATGCCTCTATTGGGATTTCTATCTCTGAAAATGATTTCTCCCTTAGCGGATTTCTAATTTCTACCCCATAGAAAATGTAATAAGGGGCTGTTCCCAAATAATCTATTCCGTTTGATACCGCTTCTTCTTTCATTCGTTGCTGTATGTTGCGAAGAAGGTCATCGTGCTTGATTAACCTATTTCTAAACCTAACAGCGAGAGAATCTAAAAAAGTCTCCAACCCTCTCAGGTCTCCATAAGCTTCTTTTTCTATAAAAATTTGAACGTTATGATTCCTTGGATCAAGATCTAACAGCAAGAAAGAGGCTTCTAAGGCCGTCCACTTCTTTTTATTAAGCCAGTATTGGATTTCTTCTTGAATCATGTTTCCGCCCTCTGCCCTTCCATAGTGTTTTTAGAGAATGAGCGCCAACGCCCTACAGGGCATATAAGGCGGGTTCGAGCCGGTTAATTACTCCTTCTCTAGGCGCTTCGGACATTGTACCTAATCCCGTTTAGTGTCGGTTAGTCTTGTAAGGATATAGAGGCGGACTTTATTAAAGTGTGTATAATACACACTGTCGTATCTCTTCAAGGTTTAATTATGACTAGTCAAGAAGTGATCGACACGCTTAAGGCGGATGGATGGGTTCTAAATCGCGTAAAAGGAAGTCATCACATCTTCACTCATCCGACGAAAGGAGGGCATGTTACAGTGCCCCACCCTCGTAAAGACATGGCGTTACCAACTCTTAGAAGTATCGAACGCCAATGTGGATTGGTAATTAGGCGTTAGTTGGTCGGCGGGACCGTATCGCGAACGGTCTCGCCACTTACTGGAGGAGTTTTTATGAGATACCCTGTAGCTGTATGGAATACTAACGGCGTCTATTCTGCCGAAGTTCCCGATCTTCCGGGCGCGATCACTGAGGCCGATTCTATTGAAGAATTAGAACGCTCTGTAAAAGAGGCTTCCGCCTTATGGATGGAATGTGTTTTAGACGAAAATAAGAGTATTCCAGCGCCTACTTCAATTGAAAGCCACACGAACAAGCCGGAGTATCAAGATTGCTTATGGCTTCTAGTGGACTTCCCTCTTAACGATATATCGGATAAAGCGGAAAGAATAAATATCACCATTCCTTCCCGTGTTCTTAGACGGCTCGACAACTTAGCAAAAAATGCAGGCGAAAGCCGATCCGGTTACATCACCAGTCTAGTAATGAGCGCCTCCCGCTAATTCGATTAAGTTTTAGGCCTCCCCGAGGGGCTCTTTTAATTGTACCCAAGCCGTTAGGTTTAATGAATCTTCGGACAGTCTCGGAGGATACGTTAAGAGGATTTTTAACCTTCAGAAAAATAAAGGTTTTTATAGGTGTGACAAGTCCGAGTTAACTCAATCTCCTAGAGGCGCTCTCATTTATCGGAGACCGTCTACTTAAAACGCAGTAGACGGTTTGAATCCTTAAAACCTAGGAGACAAAAGAATGAAGTTTCATGAAGTGGTGTGTCACGTTTCGTGACACGCTTAATTACAGAGCTCCGGCTTTCTCTCCAACGTGAGCCAAACTCCTTTTTTATAGAGGTGGCAAAATTGGCAAAATCTCCTTTTTTATAGCGGTCGCAAAATTCGCAAAATCTCCTTTTTATGGAAGTGTCAAAACTGTCAAAATCCCTTTTTTATAGCGGTGCTAAAACTGCTAAATTCTCCGGACTTATCGGCATTCCTAGGCGCCTTGTATCCCTGTTTTGCATAAGGTTTTCCCAAGTAGTTTGTCAGCTACATAACCGGCGCCGGCTTTTTGGATGTCAGGTTTTGTAAGGTTCTTCGCTGTTTTGGGGAGCAGGTTTTAACAGGTTCCTATCACGCGGGAAACCTTAACATTTCTTAACATGACACCAACGGAATAATGTTTTCCGAAAGAGGGGAATTTTCACTCATTCATCTGTAATTATTTTGAAAATCGGCATTGTTTTCAGAAAAAGAATCAATTCCTCACGCGCGCGCGAAGTCTCTCGCAAATACCCAAGGGAGCCAAAGGAAAGGCCTCAAAAATCCGTTCACTGATTTTGCACGTATAAAAATCTGACTGGGCGCGCGGTCTAAAGCATTGAGCTTTGAAACTCGTACCCGCCCCTACCCATCCGGACAAAAATGAGCCGGCGCCGGAAGTTAGCGGAGATAGGGTGTAGAGGAGAAAGTATTTTGACAGTGCTCTTTTGTTGGTTTTGAGATGGATTTCGGCCCCAAAAGGTCACTGTAAAGAACGCTGTATAAATGGCTAAAAGGTGCTGAGTTACATAGGGTTTTGGAGGCTGAAAATCTTATTTGTACAGTGACGATAGGTTTTTGAGCGGTTTTACTCAACATAATTCTGGTTATGTTGAATAGAGTAATCCATTGTTTTTATTGCTTTTTAGTTTTCCACACCTGTAAATAATTGTTAATAATCGGAGCAAATGGGCGAAATAGGGGAGCGGATAGCGGGTAGGAGCACATTGCTATTTTTTTCGTGCTACCTCGAAAGCCCTTGGCGCTGTTGGGGTTTGACGAATTGGGAGCGGAGGAGCGGATGTTTTCAGGGTCTATACATATTTTTTTATGTATGTATGAGTTTTTATATATGTTTGCCTATAACTCTATATTACCCACCCTAAAATGCCATTAATGATCTTGTCTTATAGAAAAAAATAATAATCCTCTCCCAATAAGTCAAAACATCAATGTTTATCGGCTCTTTAAGTATTTAGATAGCTCGGCTTCAGATATGCAAAAGTTTGCCCAATCCTGCATAATCTCGCGCCGGTGTTTCATCATGTTGGCACGGTCATACGCACCGTTGTAGGCGTCTCTGAAGTGGAGCATGCAGTATTCAACGGCTTTCTCATCGTATTTTTTGAAATTCTCTGATACATCATCACGTGCCCAAGTCTTAAAGCCACTTCGCACCGTGCCGTGTTGCGTTATAAGGGAAGGTTTCCCAAATTCATCTAAGACATTCGGGTCATGTAGATCAAGACCGTCTAAAAATTCGGGAGAATCATTGAGACGTTTAATTAACTTTGAAAATTGACCGTCTGAGTAATTGGTTGTTGCTCCGTTACGCTTTACGCCAGACGGGAATATGTATGCTTTTTCCGCCAGTTTCGGCAGAGACTTTAATATCTGGATTGCCTGAGTACTCAAGAATATCGTGCGTTTTCTTGGATCGGGTCTTTTTTGCTTGTCGTGCTCGACAGGAATAATCCACTTTCTATTTTCAAAATCAATCTCGTTCCATTGCGCCAATCTCACGGCCTGACTTCTGGCGGAAGTCAAAAGGGAAAATACAAACATCAATGAATCAACGCCTCCTATTTCTAAAAGGAGCTTGATAAATTTTGGAAGGTGCTTGTAGGGTAGGGCCGGTCTGTTTTGGCTTTCTTTCTTAACTTTTTTTGCCGGCGCCAGCAGTAACTTTAATTCCTCATTGCAAGGGTTTTGAATAATGCCGTATGTGCCTAAACTCTTGGCATACAAAAAACACTCCTCAACCCTTGTTAGTACTCTTCTTGCTGTTTCTCCTTTAGTTCGATACAAAGGGTCAAATACCGTGTATAGGTCTCTGTGGTTTATCTCGTTAATTGGTTTATCGCCAATGAGAGGAAAGACATGGTTTTTTACTCGATTAAATTCCCTCTCCGGATTATTAAGTCCTTTGACCATGACTTCTCGATAGTACTCATTGAAAACCACGCGGAAGGTGGCGCGTTTCAATCTTTCAGCGTTCTCAGCTTCTTCTTTTTGTCTTGCCGTTTCTTCGGCCAAACGTTTTTCTTCTTCTCGCGGGTCAATGCCGTTTCTCACCATTTCCTGAATCTCTTCGGCAATTTGTCGCGCTCGTTTCAAACTCTTAACGCCGGAAAGGTATTTTGTGTATTCGGTGCCGTCCTTTCGGATTCTCACGTAATAACAAGAGAAGGTCTCCCGCTTTTTTATGTATAGGCCGCGGCCTCCTACTGCGTGATCCCCAACTTTTAGTGCTTTGATTTCTTTTTCGGTGAGAAGTTTTGCAATCTTCGGCATATTCTCAAAACCTCTTCTGGATTTTAGGATACCAAACGGGATACCATCTAGGATACCAAAAAATCTCAGATTGTCTCGTAAAGTGCTGGAAAGTTACGGAAGGGAAAGATGTCTAAGTGATTGAAATAAAAAGAAACCCCGTATGGTTACGGGGTCTCTCGGAATAGGGATTGGTGGCCCGAACCGGACTTGAACCGGTACAGCTTGCGCCGAGGGATTTTAAGT
>ENA-ORTZ01002018-ORTZ01002018.1-human-gut-metagenome-genome-assembly--contig:-NODE-2018-length-10172-cov-2.696847_pt1 | contig 10172 bp, 8 predicted proteins | sample MGYA00242075_ERZ509199 | MGnify/ENA primary metagenome ERZ509199 (study PRJEB26280, sample SAMEA2338824) | human gut metagenome | biome: human gut; feature: human-associated habitat; material: faeces...
GAAGTGAACTTGACCAGATTGTACTGGGCGTCTTCCATGGCTTTGCGGTCCGGGTTGGCGCTGGATTCTTCCTTGCTCAGTTCATCCCTCATCATCTTGATGGCGGTGTCCACCTTGGCGTTATCCTTGCTGCGCCCCAGAGCTACGGCTTTCCCGAAGACCGCATTCTTGCGGTACTTGGACATGCCGTTGATGCGAGCCTTCTTACGCACCGGATCAGGTTCCGACGGGTCCAGGATTTCATCAAAGTAAGCGATGCTTTCTTCAGGCTGGGAAGTGCCGGCCAGGTGCATGCCAAGCTTCACAAGCGTGTACGGGGGCAGATCGGAAGGTTTGAAGTCGCGCTTCAGCTCCACGAAGAGCTGCTTGACCAGACCTTCCAAGGCGGCTTTCTCGGCACGCTGTTCGTCCGTCTCCACAGGAGCCTTTTCATACCGTTCCTGAGTTTGGGCAATAACGGCCATGCGAAGCATGGCGCTCAGCGTCTTGTCTTTATCATTGTCCACGCCGGGGAACCGGTAGAAGTGGTTGCGCATGGCATTGGCATCCAGATTGCGGCCCAGGGCCTGATTGCCGGCCATGTACGTCTTGGTATAGGAATTGACGGCTTCTTCCAGAAGAACGGTCATCTTGGGATCGTCCTTCTTGCCTTCCCTCACAATAATTTCCTGCATCTTGACGGATGCCGGGTCAAACATCTCCTTGTCATCCTTGAAGAATTCCATGGCGGCGGCGGCCAGCTGGAGGCTGTAGCGGCTGCCGGGCTGGTCGCTGTCTTTCCAGTACTCGTCATACCATTTCTTGACCTCGTCCCGGCGCGCCGTCCTGGCCGTTTCCACGGCTTCCTTCGGTTCTACCGGAAGAGGCTTCTTGGTAGCGTTAATAAACAGGTTGTACACGGCCTCCGCAGCGGGACGCTTGTCGCCCAGCTTCTTGGCGGACTCCAGAGCGGCCAGGAAATAGCCTTCCGCTTCCTGCTCATGTTCCTTGCTGCCGGCATACAGATTAGCCAGCAGATTGTTGGCATACGGGAACAGGCGGTGGTCTTTGAAATTGTCCACAATTTCCTTCGCATCTTTCGCGGCGAGCTCTTCGTCTCCGGGGTTCTTGCGGTTTAGGTAGTTGAAGGCCCGGTCATACAATACGGCGGCCATATTGGCCTCACCTTTGTCCGGGAAACGGGCAATGTAATTGGTAAAGGACCGGATGGCTTCATCCGTATTGCCCAGGTTCGTGTAGGTTTCACCAAGAAGGTACATGGCCGTTTTCAGATAAGTGCTGTCACGGTATTCCTTCACGAAGCGTTCCAGCACCGGCACCGCTTCCTTATAACGGGAGGCGTCGGCAGCCCCCAGGTTGAACAGGGAGGCTCCTTTGCAGTACAGGGCCAGTTCATAGAACTTATGGGTGGGGTCATCCTTATGCAGCTCCATGACCTTGTCCGCCTGCTGAACGCAGAGATCGAATTTCTTTTCCTTCAGAAGCCCTTCCAAAGACAGCGTATTAAGCATGGGAGCATACTTGGAATTGGGGAATTCCTTCAGGTGCTGCGCCACAAGCTCGCCTCCCTTGTCCGCTTCTCCCAGCTGCCAGGTGGTCATTGCCAGATAATACAGGTTATCCTCCCTGCCCGGAGCATCCGGGTAGGATTCATTGATAAGCTGGTAGGCGGCGCGGGCAACCCTTTGGGAACCATGCACCAAGGCCTGGTTGCCCATGAAGCTGAACGTAAAAGCGTCCATGACCTTTCCTTCCTCCTTCATCTTGTTGAACTGGTCGATCAGGGCTGTCACCTTCGCTCTGTCCAGCGTATGGGAAAAATCCGTCACGCCAGGCACGGCCCCGTTGGCACGGCCCAGACGATCCAGGGAATAATTGGCATCCGCCATTACTCCGGACTGATCGGGAAGAAGGCCCATCAGCACCATCGCCAGGGAAGCATAATCTTCAGACTCTTTCTGTTTTCCATCCTGAAGCAGGGAACGGGATTTCTCCAGCACTTCCGCAACGTAGCTCACCAGCCGCGGAGTGTACAAAGCCACACGCGTGGGACTGATATTCATCACGGAAGGGTAGTTTTCCACAAACTTCACCGTCTCACTGCATTTGCCGGTCTTAATAGCGGCATCCACCATCGCCAGGAAGCCATTGGTAATAACGGCATCCGTAATGCGGCGGCCCTTGTAGCGTGACGTAACGCAAGAGGTAAGGTTTTCCATTCCTTTTTCAAAAGCAGGCGGGGACATCTTGAAATAGCATTGGGCCAGAAGCCCCTGCACTTCACCGGCATTGACGTTTCTGGCGACAGGATCGCTGCGGTATTCTTTCAAGAATTTTTCCAGCAGCTCCGCGCCCTTGGCAAAATCCCCAAGACGGCAGTAGTTTTCCCCTTCCCGGAACAGGGCCATTTTCACGAGCTGGTTTTTAGCGCTCGGGAACTTGGTGTAACAAGCCTTGAACGCTTCCACAGCTTCCTTGTAATTCTTCAGCTGGGCCAGACAGACGCCCTTCTGGTAATAGAACCAGCCGAAGCCGTCATCCAGCCCCAGCATCTTGATACGGGGTTCATAAACGCGGATGCAGCGATCCACGGCATCCAGGGCCTCCTGCCACTTCCCTTCCTTAATGGCCGTCAGGGCCGTGCGCTGGTAATCGCGCGGGCCATGCTGAGCGCCGGATGGAAGAACCGCCCCGATACTCAGCACGGAAACCAGGCCTGCAGCCAGTGCAGTAGTATAGTTTGATTTGATCATGTGTTTAAAATTCGTTGAAACAGAAGAGATAATAAAACAGGCGCAATATCCGTGCAAATACACGGAATACACCTATCTGTAATGGATTGCGTCATTTTAACAAGATGTGTCAAACTCTAAAGAAGAAAGTTTTATCTTTTTAGTCATCCTTGCAAGAAAGTTCTTCCATCCCGCGTTTATCGGGAGTTGGAACAGGTCGGCGCCGCCCGGCCGGGAAAATACTGCTTTTTCAATACCCTGCTACACACTCTGCGGCCAAAGGAATGCACGCTTTCCGCCTTCAAAAGTTTTTCGGTGGAATACAGCCTACTGCTCCATCATGCCCTTAAGGAGCCTCGAATCCCGTCTGTCAAGATGCCAGAGGCATATTTAACATGGCGCAAACATATCGTCCGCCCAACCGGAATTCCATTTTTCCGGCATCCGCAGCCATACCGGCCTTCTCCCCGGCAACAGCTACCCCTCCCCTCTCAGTTCTCCTTTTTCAACATGAAATCCCATTCGCGAGTTGAAAGGAAATATCATGAAAAAACAGCTATTCTTCCCCACGGGAGGTACGGGAAAATACACTTCCTCCCCGTACTTCCTAATAACAACATCACTTCCCGAAAATCATCAACAAGGATTTTCCTGTTACTGCACAAATAAGATAAAGGCTTCGAGCCGCCTTTCTCTCTGCTCTGCTGCACCCTCCTTCCAATATACTCTTTCCATCTCTCCCGTGAATGAACTGGTTTTCTGAAGCCAGCCCTTCCAATACTCTCCTGAATCCGAATCTCCTGACTGCCTCTCCTCCTCCCAGCCAGACACGGAATGCAATACTGGAAAAAAACGGCAACATTTCTCCTGAAGCTCCGTTCCCGGACAGAATTCACGGCTATCCGCCCGCCACCTGCGGTTTCACAAAAGGGAAAAACGGATTCAGAACCGGGCTATGAAAGGAGTATTGCTCCAGCCAAAACCGCATATCCCAACCAGAACATTTACCGTACAATAAAAAGGGCATGGTCCGGCTCCGGATTTCTCCACAGGGCTTCCCCTCCTTGCCGCAAAATGCTGCCGTATGCGGGCGTCCGTTTCTCCCGTCAATAACAAAAAGCTTCCGCTCCTCTTGGGGAGCGGAAGCTGAGAGTCAATGAAAAAATAAGGGTAATTTATTTTTAGTCGTTCTTAAGGTCGGTCAGAGCCACCGTTGTAATCCCGGCCTCCGTCAACGCGTTCATGACGTCAATAACGCGCTGGTGGGGAACATCCCCTTCCACCCACAACTGCACTACCGGCTTGGTGCCTACAGCGCTGGCCTCCTGTTTTTTGGCTTCCAGCTGCTGCACGAGCGTCGCCAGGTTGTGGTTGTTCATGTCATTGTCGATCATCAGGCTGTTGTCCTTACCCCAGTAAATGGTACCGTCCTTGATGATGCGGATCAGCGCCGGCTCAATCTGGGAGGCGTTTTCGCCCATGGCTTGGCCCGGCATGGACATATCCAGCTTGCGTTCCTGAATCAGGGAAGTCGCCACAATGAAGTAAATCAACAGAAGGAAACATACGTCGATAAGGGAAGAAATATCCAGCTTGGGATCTTCATCCTCGACTGCCTCTAGTTTTTTATGTCTTGCCATAGCGCGTAATGTTATTCAGCCTTGGTTGCAGGAGAGGAATTCTTGGCAGGCAGAACGGCAAAAATCACTTTGATGACACCGCATTCCGCAGCCACGCGGATTACCTCCCGGGACCCTTTGAAGAGGGCCTGCTGGTCGCCGCGCAGATAAAGGCGCGTTTCAAAATCCTGCCTGTCCTTGAAGCGTTCCACAAGGTTCTTGATATATTCCTTGAGTTCGTCGGAGGAATTGAGCGGGGTGCCTACGTCGGAGGACCAGAGAACGCTGGGATCTACGCCAGGCGGCCGCTTGCCCGCGCCTTCCCCATAAACATTCACCACAATGCAGCCGTTGGCGGATTTCACTTCACCGGAACTGCTGGCCGTAGGCATCTGGATGTTCTTATCCTTTTTAACGGTAATAGCCGTAGCGTTCACCACAAAGAAAATCAACAGGAGGAAAACCATGTCGATCATGGGGGACATATCCATTTCCCCATTTTCTTCTTCAGGCGCTACATTAGCTTTTTTCTTACCCATAAGCTACATTTTGTTGAGGTTCTCCGGCCCGGTTCCGACTGAGCGGACGCTTCTGGGCCGGACCGCCTGTTCCGGCAATCAGGCCAGGCCTTCGGGGATGCGGGCAAGCTGGGCTTCGGCATTCACCACGTTGATGGAGGTGTTCACCATTTCCTGCACAGTGCCCACACATTCGGCAATCTGGGCGTTGGCAATGCCCTTCTGGAAGAAGAAGAACGGAGTGGCGATAATGGCGTTGATCAATCCCCAGAACGTTGTCAGAAGAGCCACGGAAATGTCACCGGCCAGCTGGGTGGGGTCCGCCTGGCCGGCGGTAGCCAGCGTCCCGAACGCGCCCACCATCCCCTGCACCGTCCCGAACAGGCCGAGCATGGGAGAAATCTGCGCGCAAAGGGCCAGCATGTTGATCCATTTGAACACGGAACGGCTTTCATTGGCCGTAAAGTCGGCCACGGCGTCTTCAATAGCATCTTTGCCGAGGTCTTCCGGACGGGTAGCGTCCACATTCGGCAGGGCGTAGGCAACCAGACGGCCCAAATAGGTGGGACTGCCGGCCGCAACTTCAATGGCGGACCGGATGCGGCATTCGGCCATCAGCTGCAACAGAGTGACCTTGAGATCTTCCGGGCAGAATTTTTCCTTTTTCAGGGCTACCATGTTGTAAATCACCAGGAAAATGATGAAAGCTTCCACCAGCATAATCGGAATCATGGTCCAACCACCGGCGATGATCCATTTGTCAAGCATGGTCTGTTCCTGCGGGGCAACGGCTTCGGCGGCTTCCTGAGCGAAAGCGGATGTAGAAAACGCAGCCATCAGGACGGAAGCAAATGCAACGAAACGGAAACCCAGTCTAAAAAGGTTCTTCATAATTTAAGTTATATGGTTGTTCGAAAAGATACTGGTGTATTAAAGCATGCAAATTCAGACTTGCAAGCATCATTTTAGACCCTGTAAAAAATTCAGACGCCTTCGCAGCCGCTCTCCCGGGCCAGCCGGCTGCAGATGGGGCAGCGCCCCCCGCATCCCCGCGCAGGACAATATTCCCGGCCGTACAAGACAATACGCAGATGAAGATCTCCCCATGATTTTTCAGGGAAAAGGCTTTTCAAATCGCGTTCCACGGTTTCCACCGTTTTTCCCGTGCTCAGCCCCCACAGCCGTGAAAGGCGGAAAATGTGGGTATCCACCGGAAAGGCGGGAACGCCAAAGGCCTGAACCATGACGACGGAAGCCGTTTTATGCCCCACCCCCGGAAGAGACTCCAGAGCAGCAAAGTCGCAAGGAACCTTTCCCTCATATTTTTCCACCAGGATGCGGCTGAGGTTCACGATGGCGGATGCCTTCCTTTCCGAGAGGGCCTCACAATTTCCCGGACCGCTTCCACATCCTGCCGGGCCATTTCCTCCGGGGTGGAGGCCAGGGCAAACAGAGCAGGGGTCACCAGATTCACCCGCTTGTCCGTACACTGGGCAGACAAGAGAACCGCCACCAGCAGCGTGTAAGCGTCGCGGTGCACCAGGGGAATGGGAGGAGCCCCGTACAGGGACATGAGTTCCTCCTGGACAATGGAAGCCCGTTTTTCCGTATTCATGCCGCCAGATTACCACTCCGCCCGCACGGCGGAAAATAAAAAAGCGCCGCCATGCAGCGATGGCGGCGCCGGGATGGAAAACATGGGTCAGTCGGCCTTGGCATAAAACCCCTTGGAAACGCGGTGCTGCAGGGCCGCATACATGGCGCGGCAGTGCCTGTAGCCGCGACGGCTGCCGAGCACCTCCAGACTGTTGGCGGGATCTCCCCAGCGGACGATAGTCAGTTCCACATAACGGCGGCCCCATTCCTTCATCAGCTTTTTGTTGGGCTGGTAAATATCAATGGTTCCGGTGCCGACCAGGGCGCTTCCGTAATCATCAACAACGTAAAGGTAGGGCTGGCCCTTGATGCGGAAAGTAGTCCCCAAAGGATAAACGGACCAGTCTGCAGCGGCGCTGCGGACGGAAGACGTGTATTTCAGCGCCGTACCGACGGCATTCCGGGGACCGTAGGCCAAATGGTCGCGCTCGGAATGGGTATAAGCCGTGGTGCGCACTACGCGGGTGCGCTGGGCGGGATGATAAAACGGCATCTTGTGCTTGTCGCGCCCCAACTTGGGAAGTTTGGAAGAAGGCGCTGCCGAACGACTGGGCGCCAGGGGCTGGACGAATCCCTGGGCAGTTTCACCTACACGGGCCAAAACAAGAGCGTCACTACTGGATTTCCCCATGCCGGTTACAGCGCCGTTTGTCGAACAGCTGCTGACAAACATGGCCGCGACGGCACAAGACAGGGTGGCAATTATTCTTAAATTCATGCGGTACGAGGTTAGGCGCCATACACATGGCAGTCACTCCGGCAAAACCTTCAGGCCATGTGCGGAAGCCGGAAAATCGGCGACGGCGGCTCTTGGGTACGAAATAATCCCTGCCTTGGCAATCCTTTTTTTCCGCCCACCCCCTCCCAAACAAGGAAAACCTATTAAGATAAATTACTAAAAATAAACAATATATAAAACATGCCGCATTTTTGTCATATCATGACAAATAATATACTTCCCGAAATACTTTTTTCTATCACAACACGACACACTTTTTTATTTTTATCATATTTCATTTATAATAAAAAATTTACACGCATGAAAAATACACAATCCCTCAAAAATATTCCCTGAAAAAAGTGTCAGGGGCTGTACTCCGCAAAGGCGTCATGAGCAAGAAAAACGCGTCTCCCGTTGAACGGATTTCCCTCTGCCGTTCAAGGTTTCACGCGAATCCTAATCGACTCCTTGCCATATCCGCATTTTCACAGCCCTTCCATGCGGCAGAATGAAGGGCTCAGGAAGAGGTTGGTGAGGGCATTCCCTTGTGAGGAGGAAACCGGAAAAGTCCGGATTCTGCCAGGTAATGTTCCCACCGCAGAAACGCGCTATAGAAAAAGACGCGCAAGCCCGCTTGAAAAAAAGGGCTCCTCTCCCTTGCCGCTGTCTTCTAAATTCTGGATAACGCTCATACCAGAAAAGCGTATCCAGCCGGGAAAAAAACTTTCCCCTCCGTTTAACGGCATCTAACGCGGGAAGGGAGCTCTTATGGAATTTTCTTCTTTCCCCTTCCCTTCCGGGCGGCCCTCCATAAGAGTCCCCGGCGTTTCACCCGGCAGACAGGCACATACCGAATGGGCTGTTGCATCCATCCGGAAATAGATTACACTCCGGAACGAACATGTCCGCCGGCCTTCCCCAACACCTCACGCTGGATTATCTGCGCGCCCTGCTATCCCGGGGCGTGGAGAAAACCACCGTCACGGAGGAAGCCAGAATGGTCCTGAGAAAATGGGTCATGGACGCGCGCCGGATATCCGGCCCCCCCCCCGCTTCCGTTTCCGCCAAGCCTGCCGCAAATGAAACACGGCCGAAACAGCCCACCCCGGAGCAGACGCCTCCAGATTCCGTGGATGAAGCATCCTTCGGCAATGAACTCCGGGATATCCTCAACGGAGTACAGCCGCACAGAACGGAGGAGGATGCTCCGGTACCCCGCCATATTTCCTTTGATCTGGAAGGTGAAACGGAGGAAGAAAAACTGTCCTCCCTGCGGGAGCTGGTCGTTAACTGGCCGCCGCTCCGGAACATGGATTCCTTGAGGGAAACGCCCGTGTTTTCCTCCGGCAATCCCAAGGCGGACATCATGATGGTAACGGACGCCCCCGGCCTGTATGAAGAAAAACAGGGGGTTCCCCTGGCCGGGCCTTCCGGACAAAAGCTGGACGCCATGCTGAAAGCCATGGGGCTTTCCCGTTCCGATATTTATCTGACCCATCTGGTCAAATACCGCCCGGCCCTCCCCCGGCAGCTTACCAATAACCGCCCGCCTACAGACCGGGAGATAGAAATTTCCCTGCCCATTCTCCGGGAGGAAATTATGCTGGTGCGCCCGAAAGTAGTGGTGGCCCTGGGAGCAATCTCCGCCCGCGGCATCCTCCAGTCAGGAGAGACGCCTCTTTCCGCCCTGAGAGGCACCTTCCACACAGCTTTCAACACGCCCGTGCGCGTTACTTATAATCCCAGTTATCTTCTCCGCACGGAAGATATTTCAGAAAAGCGAAAGGTTTGGGAGGATATGCTGTGTGTCATGGAACAGGCAGGTCTGCCCATCTCTGAAAAACAACGTTCCTACTTCCTGCCCAAAAAGTAATATATGGATTATTTAAACAGTATTCTGGGGCGCAAACGCGCCGATTTGAAAAAACTTCTTCCCCTGGAAGGGAAATTACGGGCCTCCGCCATCCAGCGGAATGATTACGCGGGATTCCGCACCGCGGTGGACCTTGGGGAAACCCGCCTCTCCGTAGTTCCGGAAATATCCAGGGTGCATCCCGCCCTCCGCCTCCAGGAAGGAGTACAGGATATCCGGCACATGTACGGCATGTTCCTCCAGGGCGGAGCGCAGGGCATTTCCATCGCTGTGGAACCGGAAGTATACGGCGCGGCGGGAAACGATGACGTTGCTGCGACGACGGTTGATCTTCAGCACGCGGAATTCGTATTCCTGGTTCACCAGAGCGTCCATGTCCGGCACGGGGCGCAGGTCCACATGGGAGCCGGGGAGGAACGCTTCCACGCCGCCCAGGTCCACCGTGTAACCGCCCTTGATGCGGCGCATGATACGTCCCTTGATGACGCCGTTCTTTTCCTGCACGTCTTCGAGCTGATCGAAGAGCTGCATCCGCTTGGCTTTTTCGAAGGACAGGGTGATGGTGCCTTCCTGTTCGTTCTTGCGAGCGACGAAGACGTCCACACGGTCGCCCACCTTCACAACGAGATTGCCTTCGGCATCCCGGAATTCGGCGGTGGGGATCTGACCTTCCGATTTGAAATTCACGTCAACAAGCACATTGTCGTCATCCACGCGGACAATTTCGCCCTTGACGATGGTTCCTTCCTCGAGATCACCGAAATCGGTGCTGAGGTAGTCTTCCAACGCACTTTCAAAATTAAATTCCGCGTCCATACCGTGGTTTTCCATGGTTTCCATTCAACAGCCTCCAGGCCACATCAATTTCCTGCAACTTTGGCAGGTCGTCATGGATACCAAGAATGCCCCGCTCTGGCAACCCCCGTCCGCTTCGGGAAAAACTCCCGCCGTCCCGGAACGCGCCCTCCGCGCGGGATTGCGGCGCGCAAGTATTTTTTGGGGAGAAAAACGGAAGATTGGAGGGGGAGGGGAAACCTTTCTTCAGAAAGGTTT
>ENA-ORTZ01002033-ORTZ01002033.1-human-gut-metagenome-genome-assembly--contig:-NODE-2033-length-10097-cov-2.445828_pt1 | contig 10097 bp, 9 predicted proteins | sample MGYA00242075_ERZ509199 | MGnify/ENA primary metagenome ERZ509199 (study PRJEB26280, sample SAMEA2338824) | human gut metagenome | biome: human gut; feature: human-associated habitat; material: faeces...
GCACTGTTAAAACAAAAATTACAAATTATGAAAAAGATATAAAAGATACAACATGTACCTATCCACAATTAGATGTCTTGATTAAAAAAGATAAGTATAAAGATGAAATCTTTAAATACATCATTATCAAAACAGAACATGATACAAGAGATAATCAAAATTTTGAAAAAGCAGTAAATACAAAATCTAATGTCTCATGGGACAGTAATAAAACACAATATGTTCATTATGAAAAAGCTATTCAGTCCTTTAATAAAAAAGGAAATACATATGACAATGGAACATATGTAATTAAAATATTAAAAAATAGAATTATAACGAAATATAAAGAAAACAAATAGTAGAATTTCATCTTGATAACAATTTATCATAGGATTATAATATTCGCGGTGAGAAATATGAAAGATTATGACGAAGTAGAACAGAATGTTGAACAATTAGAAAATGAATTAGAAGAGGTAGAGGAAGAACTTGAACAAGAAGAAGAAGGCTTTCTAGAGTGTGAACGTTGGCGTTGTTTTTTATTATTGATTACTGTAGGTGGATTCTTTGGTGCTTATACTTTTTCAGTTAAAGGTGGCGTTTTCTGTAATGCCCAAACGGCTAATATTGTTTTATTTGGAATGGCTTTAGGAAATATGGATTGGTCGAGAGCAGCTTATTTATTGATTCCTATTAGTTCTTATTTTATTGGAACCATGGTTTCTGAATATTTAGCTTTAAAAATAAAGAAATATAGAAAATTAAGATGGGATACTATTTTAATTGGTATTGAAATTATTACGGTTATTATTCTTGGATTGTTACCAAGTAGTGTTCCAGATCAAGTCTTTCAAGTAACGATTAACTTTATCTGTGCTATGCAGTTTAATACTTTTAGACAAGCAGAAAAGGTTGGGATGGCAACAACTTTTGTCACAAATCATATCAGACAAACAGGAAGTTTCTTTGTTCGTTGGTTAAGAAAAAGACATGAAAAGAAATATTTAAATCGTTCTTTAAGACATTTATGTATGATTTTATGTTTTATAGCTGGAGCAATTTTTTCAACTGTTTTATGTGCTTATTTTAAAGATCGTGCAATTTGGGGTGCCCTTATTTTCTTAGTTATTTTACAAGGCGACTTATTATATGCTGATTTAGTTAAAGAAAAAGAATTATTAGATCAAGTTCCAAATGGGCATTAACGCCCATTTTTTCTTGTTTAAATCGTATATTTCATGTATTATTATTGTGCTATGAGTATAAAAAATTAATGGAGGTAAAAGCTATGAATGAAAGTATGTTAGATAGATTAGTATCTATGGAAAATAGATATGAAGAATTAGGTCATATGTTGATGGATCCAGATATTGGTACTGATATTAAAAAAATGACAGATGTTACAAAAGAACAAGCTTCTTTACAAGCTGCTTATGATTTGTTTCAAGAATATAAAGAAGTAAAAGATGGTATTGATGGTGCTAAAGAATTAATGAAGGAAAATGATCCTGAAATTAAAGAAATGGCAAAAATGGAATTAGATGAATTAGAAGAAAGAATGCCAGATATTATTAAAAAATTAGAATTAGAATTAATTCCTAAAGATCCAAATGATAATAAAAACGTTATTATGGAAATCCGTGGGGCTGCTGGTGGAGATGAAGGAAATATCTTTGCAGGTGATTTATATAGAATGTATGTAAAATATGCTGAAAGCCAAGGATGGAAAGTAGAAGTTATGGAAGCTGAAGAATCAGAAGCTGGTGGTTTCTCACTTATTTCATTCAATGTGATTGGCGATGGTGTTTATGGTAAATTAAAATATGAATCTGGATCACACCGTGTTCAACGTGTTCCTAAGACTGAAACACAAGGACGTGTGCATACTTCAACTGCGACAGTTTTAGTTATGCCAGAAATGGAAGAAGTTGATGTACAAATCAATAAAAGTGATTTAAGAATTGATACTTATCGTGCAAGTGGTGCCGGAGGACAACATATCAATAAAACAGATTCAGCTGTTCGTATTACTCACTTACCAACAGGAATTGTGGCAACAAGCCAAGATGGGCGTTCTCAACATGATAACCGTGATAAAGCAATGAAAGCTTTAGTAGCACGTGTTTATGATTACTTCCAATCTCAACAAACAGAAGCAATTGATAGTGAAAGAAAATCGAAAGTTGGTACAGGAGATCGTGCTGAAAAGATTAGAACTTATAACTATCCTCAAAACCGTGTAACAGATCATCGTATTGGACTTACAATTCAACAATTAGATCGTATTATTGAAGGTAAATTAGATGATATTATTACAGCATTAATCAATGAAGATCAACGTCTTAAATTAGAAGGACAAAAATAATGAAAACAGTTAGAGAATTAATTAAAGAAGCCGAAAGTAAATTGGATGATGAACATAAAGATGTCAATGTCGCAAAAGTCTTATTTTATCATCTTGCTAAAAAAGAACCTCATGAACTTTATTTAATGATGAATGAAGAAGTAGAACCTGAATTAGAAAAAGCTTTTCTTGCAGGAATGGAAGAATATTATCAAGGAAAACCTATTCAATATATTAAAGGTTGTGAAAGTTTCTTTGGTAGAGATTTTAAAGTGAATGAAGATGTATTGATTCCTCGTTATGAAACAGAAGAATTGGTAGAAAATATCTTATATCGTATTGATGATTACTTTAATGATTATAAAGAAATTCATTTATGTGATGTAGGGACAGGAAGTGGTGCTATTGCGATTACTCTTGCTTTAGAAGAACCACGTTTAAAAGTCATTGCGACAGATATTTCTAAAGAAGCTTTAGTTGTTGCTCAAGATAATGCGAAAACATTAGGGGCGAATGTTGAGTTTAGAAATGGAGATATGTTACAACCTTTATTAGATACACATGAAAAAGTAGATATCTTTGTTTCTAATCCACCTTATATTCCTAATGATCAAGATATTGAAGCAATGGTTAAAGACAATGAACCTCATGTAGCATTATTTGGAGGAAATGATGGTCTTTATTTCTATCGTAAGATTTTTAAAGAAATAAAACCTTTATTAAATGATCGAGCTTTATTAGCTTTTGAAATGGGATTTGATCAAAGAGAATTGATGGAAACAGCAATCAAGGAATTCTTTGGAGATTACCCTTTTGAAATTATTAAAGATATTAATGGAAAAGATAGAATGTTATTTATCTATTATAATTTAAAATAATATGAATATAGAAACAGAAAGACTCATAATCAAGCCACTTACATTAGATGATGCCAGACGTTTTAGTGAATATCGTGATAAAGAAGAAGTTGCAATGTATCAATCATGGGATGAATATCCTTTAAATAAGGCTATTAACCGTATTGAATATTGTCAAAAACATCCATTTCATGGACAAATTGGTAACTACCAATTTGGTCTTTATTTAAAAGAAAACAATCGGCTTATTGGAGATATTTTTATTGAAATAGATGGGCATACAACTTTTACTTTAGGATATACTTTAGATAGTGTTTACTGGTCTAAAGGATATGCAAGTGAAGCATTAAAGAGTGTATTTAAGGCAATGCATGAAACATATTCTTTTAAAATATGTTTATGTCATGTATATGAAGATAATATAAAATCAATTAAACTATTAGAAAGAAATGGATTTGATAAAATCCATAAATCTTGGTTTTACCAAGATGTACTTTATCGTAAAATGTTAAATAAATAGAGAAAATAGAATTATTCATATTTTTTCTTAAAATGAGTGTGGTCTTGCTAAGTAGACAAATCAAAATAAAAGGCATCAATTTAAAGATGTCTTTTTTTTAGTGACAAAATATTCAAAATAAACTCTATATAATGATTACGAGGTGGAAATAAAATGGATTTAGTTATCGTCAATAAACAAAAACACGTGCACTATATTTTACCAATCATTATATTTTTTAGTACCATTATTTTAAGCTATGCTAAAATACAAGAAACAGCCTTGCCTTTTTTATTACCTTTATTTATTGTATCGTTTTATAGTGGATATTTGTATCTTATATGCTTTTTAACAGCGATTATAGGAATATCGATTATTAATCAAGATACATTTACAATTGTTGTCATCATTACTTTATTACTGACAATTTATCTTCTTAACTTTACACATAAGAACAAAGTATATTTCTTTTATTATGACAGCAATTTTGATTCCATTTTTTTATGCGAATCATTACAACATCTTACAAACAACAGTTCTAGTCATGTTAACGTTATTTAATTGTTATCTTGATCAAGAAATTATTCCTTTAATTATTCATCAAAATAAAAATGTTTTAAATATAAAAAGATTACAAGCTTTAATTGTTGTTGTCTGTACATTATTTATTAGCTTTATTCCTTTTAATACAACATATACAATGATTTTTTTAAGATATTTCTTATTGATTTCTATTTACTATTTATCAATTGAAAAAGTCATGCCTATTATTTTATATCTTTCTATTCTTTTAATGCTCATTGCTCCTTCATTAAAAGATGATGTCTTATCCTTAATATTACCAATGAGTTTCTTTTTTATGATACAACCTAAAAACAAATATCTATTCATGTCTATTTTCTTATTATCACATATTACACTACCATTTTTTATTAATTACAATTACTTCTATTATGCCTTTGTGATTCTTGTTCCAGTTTTTTTATTTATGATTTCTCCACAATTTAAAAATAAAAAAATAAAGATCAATCCAGAATTTATAGAAATAAGTTATCAAGAACAACTTAAAAGTAAAGCAGATGCTTTTGCATCTTTATTTCATCAACTCACAGAAGTTTTTAAAGAAGAAAATCAAGAAACCCATTTATCTGAATATGTGGGATATGTTTATGAGGATGTGTGTCATCATTGTTCTTCTAAAAAATATTGTTTTTATAGTCAAGAAGGAATGAGTCGTTTAGGTAAGTTGATTTCTAAGGGGATTCAAAAAGATTTAGAGGTAGATGATTATAATTATATTTATCAACATTGTTTAAAGCCGGATGATTATTTAAAGAGTTTAAAGAATCATCAAAGAGGTTATTTTAAGATGTTAAAAGTTAATCATGCACATGATCATTTAAAAAAAGATTTATTTCAAGAGTTTTCAATCATGGGGCATGTTTTTCAAAACTTTTCTAAAAAGATAGATGAACAAGATAATGAAAAGAAAATCTTAGAACATTTAAAAGCGTATCATTTTGAAGTGTATTATTTAAAGAAAATAAAAAAAGATTATGAAAATTATATGCTAGAAATAGGAATAGAAGATATAGATGAAAAAACTGTAACAGAAGAACTTATTCCTATTTTAGAAAATTATTTAAATGAATCATTAGATCTTGTCTCTATTAAAAAACAACATCTTCAAATAGGCTATACTTCAATTTTATTAAAACATGAACTTAAATATACATTACAACTTGCGAAAAAACAATATGCTTTAGATCAACAATGTGGAGATAGTATTCTTACTTTTGGTTTAGATGAACATCATTATGTAGCTTTATCTGATGGTATGGGACAAGGTTATATTGCTTATAAGGAAAGTAAATTGACATTAGATGTCTTAAGTCAATTGCTTAAAAATGGCATTCAATTAAGAGATACATTGAATACTTTAAATACGTTATTAAAGATAAAGAATCAAGGAGATATGTATACGACATTAGATTTATTTGATTTTAATTTAATGAATTCAAGATTAAAAGTAATTAAATATGGAGCTTATGAAAGTTATTTAATAAGAAATCATCAAATAGATGTTTTACATTCACATTCTTTACCAGTAGGAATGGCTTCTACAATGAAGATGGTTTCTTATGATATGAAAATCAAAGAAAATGATATATTGATTCTTACAAGTGATGGAGTAGGAGAACATTTCTTTGATTTATTAAAAAAATATCAAGAAGAAATTGAAAAGATGTCAGTTTATGAAATGGTTTCCTTTCTTTTTCAAAAATCTTTTCAAAAGAAAGATCTAGATGATATGAGTATTATTGTTATTAAAGTGGTCAATAGAAATTAGAGATATGCTATAATACAAGCGGTGAGATTATGTTAGATGAAAGTTTGTTAGATAAAAATAGAAAATATCTTGTAGGAGTATCAGGTGGCGTCGATTCGATGGCTTTATTAGATATGTTGGTTAAAAAAGCATACAATGTCATTGTTGTACATTATAATTATCATTTTAGAGAAGATAGTGATCTTGATGAAAATCTCGTACGTAGTTATTGTCAAAATCATCATCTTCCTTTTTATGTAAGACAAGGAGATAAAAAAGAATATCAAAAAGGCAATTTTGAAATGTTAGCAAGAGAAAAAAGATATGCTTTTTATAAAGAAATAGATTTAAATGGAATTGATACGATTATTCTAGGGCATCATTTAAATGATCATTTAGAAACGATCGTGATGCAATTACAAAGACATAATACAAAGGGATATTTGGGTATAAAAGAACAATCTTATGTTAAAAATATGCATGTTGTAAGACCCCTATTAAAGTTAAAAAAACAACAACTTATAGATTATTGTACTAAAAATCATCTTGAATATCATGAAGACTATACAAACTATGATACACGTTATACACGTAATCATGTAAGACATATCGATTTAAAAAAATATAGTGAACAAGAATTATTAGAAAAGGCAAGTAAACATAATCAACAATACAAAAAACAACAAGCTAATCTCCAACAAATTTATCAAGAATATGATCAAAATCATTTCTTGTATTTAGATAAGTTACCAACAGAATCATTAGATCAAATCATTTATTATATGTTAAAAAAAGATATCTATCCACCACTTATAACAGAAAACTTAGTACAAGAAATTATTAAACAAATTCATTCACAAAAACCAAATATTGAAATATCATTACCTGTTAATTTTGTGTTCATAAAAAAGTATAATAATATAGCCGTTAGAAAAAAAGAATCTGACGATACGTATTCTATAAAATATAAATCATTTTATAAAGATCAACAAAAATACTTTCTTCTAAGCGATACAGGACATATTCATGATGGCGTTTATCTTCAAAAAGAAGACTTTCCAATAGTTATCAGATGTTTTAAAAATGGTGATACAATCAAAACATCTGGAGGAACAAAAAAGGTCTCTAGGCTATTTATAGATCGTAAAATTCCTAGAGACGAGCGTAAAATATGGCCAATCGTTGAAAATTGCCATGGTGAGATCATTTTGATCCCACATATCGCCAAAAATATCAAGTATTTATATACAAAACCAAATGTTTTTGTGATAAAATATGACACATGTAAGTGAGGTGTAAAGTATGCACAAAGATATAAAAGAAATATTATATACAGAAGAAGAAATTAAGGCTAAATGTGATGAATTAGCAAAACAAATTGATCAAGATTATGCTGGTCAAGAAATTTTATTAGTTGGTTTATTAAAAGGTTCAGTTCCATTTATGGCAGAACTTGCTAAACATTTAAAAAGTGATGTTAAGTTCGACTTTATGTCAGTAAGTAGTTATAGTGGTGTTGAATCTAAAACATTAGTTGTTAGACAAGATATTAAAGAAGATATTCGTGGTAAGAATGTTTTAATCGTAGAAGATATTTTAGATACTGGAAAGACTTTATATAACGTTAAAGAAATGTTAGAAAAAAGACATGCTAAGAGTGTTAAAATCGTGACTTTATTAGATAAAGAAGAAGGTCGTGTTTTTGATATGAAAGCTGATTATTCAGGATTTAAAATTCCTAATGCCTTTGTTGTAGGATATGGTCTTGATTTTAATGAACGTTATCGTCAATTACCTTATATAGGTATTTTAAAAGAAGATTGTTATAAAAAATAGTTAGGAGATTTTATGGGAAATAAAAAAGGATTGTTGAAGTCTATCCTACCATGGCTTATTGTACTGATGGTTATTTCTGTGGCAATTCCTTTCTTTAATCAAAGTGAATCGTCAGAAATTAGATATGATAAGTTTATAGAGATAGTTCAAAAAGAAAAAGTAAAAGATGTAGAAATCGTTCCTAAATCATTAGTCATTGATGTGAGTGGAACATATTCTAAAAAAGCAAGCAATGGTAAAAAAGAAGATACTAAATTCTCTGTTGTTATTCCAAGAACAGAAACAGAATTAGATTCTTTAATTAGCTTGTTAGATGAAAATGGTACAAAAATCAATGTTGTCAATGATGCTGAAAGAAATCAATTATTGAACTTCATTGTAAGCTTATTACCATACTTGATCTTATTTGGAGGAATGTTCTTCTTCTTGAAGATGATGTCAAATACTGCTGGTGGTAATAATAAAGCCTTTGAATTTGGTAATTCAAGAGCTAAACTAGAAAAAAATTCTAAAACACATTTTAGTGATGTTGCTGGAATGGATGAAGAAAAAGAAGAAGTTAGAGAATTAGTTGACTTCTTAAAAACACCAAAAAAATTTGCTGATATGGGTGCTAAGATCCCACGTGGTGTTTTACTTGTAGGTCCACCAGGGACAGGGAAAACATTACTTGCTAGAGCGGTAGCAGGTGAAGCAAACGTTCCATTCTACTCAATTTCAGGTTCTGAATTCGTAGAAATGTTCGTTGGTGTTGGGGCTGGACGTGTAAGAGACATGTTCAAAAAAGCAAAACAAACAGCACCATGTATTATCTTCATTGACGAAATTGATGCAGTTGGTCGTCAAAGAGGTACTGGTGGACTTGGTGGTGGACATGATGAACGTGAACAAACACTTAACCAATTATTAGTTGAAATGGATGGTTTCTCTGGAAATGAAGGAATTATCGTTTTAGCAGCTACAAACCGTGCAGATGTCTTAGATCCAGCTTTACTTAGACCAGGTCGTTTCGATAGACAAATCCAAGTAGCTAATCCAGATAAACGTGCACGTAGTCAAATCTTAAAAGTTCATGCAAGAAATAAACGTTTTACACCAGATGTTAATTTTGATAACATCGCTCAACGTACACCAGGGTTCTCTGGGGCTGAACTTTCAAACGTTTTAAATGAAGCTGCCTTACTTGCTGTAAGACAAAATCATGATTTAATTACAATGGCTGATATTGATGAAGCGGTGGACCGTGTTATGGGTGGACCTGCTAAGAAATCACGTAAATATACGGAAAGAGAAAGACGCTTAGTGGCTTACCATGAAGCAGGACATGCTTTAATAGGTTTAACTTTAGAAGATGCCAATAAAGTACAAAAAGTTACAATTGTTCCTCGTGGACAAGCAGGTGGTTATAACTTAATGACACCTAAAGAAGAAACATATTTCCAAACTAAGAGTCAATTAAAAGCAACTATTTCAGGATATATGGGTGGACGTGTGGCTGAAGAAGTCTTCTTTGGAGATGTAAGTTCAGGAGCACACAACGATATTGAACAAGCAACTCGAATTGCGAGAATGATGGTTACTGAATTAGGTATGTCTGAACTTGGACCTATTCAATATGATTCTGAAAATGGACAAGTTTTCTTAGGTAGAGATTATACACAAAGAAGTAATACACATTCAGGACAAATTGCTTATGAAATTGATGTTCAAGTACGTAAAATTATTGATGCTTGTTATCAAGAAGCAACAAATATTATTGAACAAAATAAAGAAAAACTTATTTGTATTGCAGAAGCATTACTTGAACATGAAACATTATCTGGTGAAGATATTGAATCTTTATACAATACAGGTAAAATGTTAGAACATCATGATGGAACTTTAACTGAAGAACCTGTTCAAGAAGTTAAAGAAGAAAAACCATCAATTGATGATCAAGATGATTTATTAGATGAAATGAAATAAAGCGAATTTCGCTTTTTTTCATTTAGAAAGGGGATAAATATGAGTACACGAACAAAGAGAATTGTAATCATCTTAATCGCTTTAAGCATGATTATTCCGATATTTTCTTCCGTGTTCTTTTTATAGAAAAGAAAAATGAAAAGGGGATAAAGTCAGATGTATCAGGGATTTTATAATCTGGCGTCAGGCATGCTGACCCAGAGCAGGAATTTAAATACTATCAGTAATAATATGGTGAATATCCAGACTCCTGGATATAAAAACGAAACAATGGTAAGCAGTACT
>ENA-ORTZ01002034-ORTZ01002034.1-human-gut-metagenome-genome-assembly--contig:-NODE-2034-length-10091-cov-2.943503_pt1 | contig 10091 bp, 9 predicted proteins | sample MGYA00242075_ERZ509199 | MGnify/ENA primary metagenome ERZ509199 (study PRJEB26280, sample SAMEA2338824) | human gut metagenome | biome: human gut; feature: human-associated habitat; material: faeces...
CGGTTTCGATTTTATAGGGGCCTGCCGCTGTTATCGTTCCAGCATCCGGTCGTTCCAGTTCAGAATCAAGTCCAGCATATATTTAGTGTTGCCCATGTTGCAGTGGGCCTGGCCGTTCAGCGCCCGGCCGGGCGCCGCGAACTCCAGAGAGCGGGTGTTTTTCAGCAGGTCGATTTCCTGCTTATAGAGGGCGAAGTCCACCAGCAGATCCTCCCGAGCGCTGAGAAGCAGCACATCCTGGGTGATCCGCTCCGCTACCGGCTCAATGGTGAAGGCCCGGGCCTTTTGCAGATACTCGTACACATCGGAGGTGCCGTAGGCGTAGTTGGAGTGCTGGATGGACCAGCGGAACAGCGGCTCCCGCTCCGCCAGGCCGGCGTAGAGGTCCAAGATGGCGTCCCGGTTGTTCTCGTCCAGCCAGTGCTCCAGCTTCGCCCGGATCTCCGCCGGCTTATCTGCCATCAGCGCGCCATAGATGCTGGGCAGCACGCTCCAGGACACCACCCGCCGGATGCGCGGCTCCATGGCTGCCGCCCGCATGCACAGCTCTCCGCCGAGGGAGACGCCGATGATGGTCACATCTTCCGCTCCGTAGTGATCCAACACCGCGCCCGCCGGCTTTTCCCACTCCGGTGTGAAGGTCAGGCCGGATTTCCGCAGGGCCGCCCCCTGGCCGGGACCCTCAAAGGCCAGCACTGTATAGCCGCCTTGTGCCAGGTACAAAAGTGCGTCGGTAAACTCCTCCAGCAGGGAGTCGTTGCCGCCATGGAACAGGATTGCGCCCTTGGAGGCGCCGTCGGGAAGAACGCGCCAGCAGGGCAGAACGCCGCCCTCATAGGGCACCTCCTCCCGATAGATGGGACCACCCTTCTCTGCAAACAAATGGGCGAAGTGTGTATAGAAGATCTCCCTGGCCCGGTCATAGACGGCATGGCACTCCGGGGTGTCCGGCACCATGAAGAACTCCGCCATTCGGAGATACCCGGCGGCGGCCGCCCAGTCCGCCCGGGCCTCCGCCTGGGCGGAGAGCTCCTTTAAGACCCGCTCCCAGGAGGGGAAGTCCGTGATCTCCCCGCCCCGGGCCTGGACCTCTGCCGGATCGCCATGGTTCCACATGACCACTCGATTGAGCTGGAAGTCAAAGAGCGGATGGTCGTTGAAGTGATAAGTCCCCTCAGGAAAAGTAATGACAGACATGGCAAATGCCCCTTTCTTCTTGTAAGATAGGGGCATTGTAACAGGGGCCTGTCTCATTTACTTCTGTTCATCTGCTGTTTTGGTCCGGCCCAGGCCGGCCAGGAAAATCTGCTTCACCTCTGTCATGGACATACCGTACAACTTCCGGCTGGTGTCCGCCATGTGGGAGGGAGTGGCAAAGCCCGCATCCATGCAGACCTGGGTGAGGGAGCGTCCCGTCTCCAGCAGATAGAAGGCCCGTTCCAGCTTCAGGTTTGCCAGATAGAGATGGGGAGAGATTCCCGTATCCCGCCGGAACAGATGGGTCAGGCGGCTGGGAGACAGGTGGACGGCCCGGGCCACATTCCGAATGGTAAGTTGCTCCAGAGCGGGGGCCGATTTCATGTAGGCTGCGGCCTCCAGCACCCGCGGGTCCTCCGCCGGAGCGTGCTCTGCCTGCAATCCGAGCAGCCGTTCAGTCTCAGCAGCGGCGGTGGCCGCATCTGTCTCCGTGCGTACCTCTCCCCACCGCTTCCCCACCCTGGAAGAAACAGACGCATCCAGCGCCCGCCAAGGAGCACCCTGCAACAGTGTGTGTTTCACACAGCGGCTCATAGGGGTCAGCTCGTCGATGAACACCACCAAGGCCGGATCCACGCTCAGTATCGTGTGAGGAACGTCGGATCCGATGGCGATGCCCACCGTTTCCACGGATTTGCCATCCGCCAGGGCGGTAAAGGGCCGCTCCATGGCAAATACCAGGTGGGCGGCGAAGTGGCGATGCTCCGCCGGAGAGGGATAGCTTGCCCGGATGTAATAGCAATCCCGGACACGAAAGATGAAGGGTTCCATTCTATCGAAGCCGCTCCACGATTTCCAGATAGGCCGCCCTCCCTTCCGGGAACCAGGGAACCATGGCGTAGCAGTGGCACATTCCTGGCGCGACGGTCATGGTGTAGGGCACATCCGCCGCCTTGCAGACGCCGACATAGGACTCTGCCAGGGCGGAGAGCAACTCGTCCCCACCGTAGTAAAAGTGGAGCGGCGGGAGGCCGGTAAAATCCCCTTTCGTTCCAGACAGCATATACGCCGGCACCTCCTGTCCTTTTGTCATAATTTCCCGCTCTGATTTCATCAAAGCAATGTCTACCAAAATGTCCCGGCCATTGAGCTGCCGCATCCGCTCCCACTCCCCTCGTGAGGCGGGAAGGCTGCCCGGGGAGCAGGCAATGACCTGCCGGGGCATCTCCACAGGCCGCCCAAGCGCGTTATTGTGGAGCGGTATCCCCACCGCCAACGCACCGCCGGAGGAGAATCCTACCACGGAAACCTGTTTTGCGCCATAGATCCCCGCCATTTCTTTATAGCATTGAAACACCATTTCATAAGTCTCTGTGATGTAGTGGTCGGTACAAAGCGGATAGAAGGGCAGCCAGCAGTCAGAGCCGCTGCGGGCGGCAAGGTCCCGGGCCGTCTTGACATCTCCCTGGTCTGGGCCAATGGCCATGCCGCCTCCGAACAGGTACAGGATGGCTTTGGGGGCACACTCCCGTTTCCTCTGAATGGTCAGGCAATGATAGTGATCCAAAATCAGCCGATCTCCGTAAAAGGCTTTATGATCCTTCGGAAGTCGAAATCGGCGGCCGCGGTTCATTTTCCGAGCCTTTTCCAGGAGTTCACCGGCTGGCAGGGAAAAGAGCTGTTTCATCCCCATACGCTTTACAAATGCTGAAATCAGCTGATACCGAACGCTCATGGAATATCCCTCCTTACACATGCGCTCCGATAAACTCTGTGACCAGTTGGGCGTGCTGCTCCAATCTCACCATAGGTATAGGTCATGACAAACCTCCGTCTTACTTCCGCCCCACCAGCATCCGGGATGCGCCCAGCATCATCATGGCCGCCCGGCGGCGGGAACCGAAAGCCTCCTGGGCCGTGTCGATGAGGCGCACGTCCTCATAGCCCATGTCCCGCAGTTCCCGGGCAAATTCCTCCATGTCCCCGTACATCCGGGGCTTCATGTCGTCGTTGAGGGCGAACACGCCGCCCTTTTTCAGCACCCGCAACGTCTCCCGCAGCAGCGCCTGCTTGTCCGCGCCCATGACGTTGTGGTAGACGTAGTTGCTGGTCACTGCGTCGAAGGTCTCATCCGGGAAATCCAGATGGCGGGCGTCGCCCTTCTGAAAGGCAGCATTGTCCACCCCCTCGGCTTGAGCGTTCCGCTCACAGAGTTTCCGGCTGTAGGAGGCGTATTCCACGCCCCAGCGGTCGATGCCCACCATGCGGCCCTGGGGGTTCCGTTTGGCACAGGCGATGGTCAGCGCCCCGCTGCCGCACCCCACATCCAGGCCCACGCCGCCCTCCGGAAGTTCAATGTATGAGGCGACGCCCTCGATGATCTGCCGGGACAACTGCCGCCCGCCCTCGTAGGAAAACATCTCGCGGGCGTACAGGCTCCACGCCGCCCCCGCCAGACATCCCACAGCGCCCAGGCCCAGGGCCGCTCCGGCAAGATGCTTTGCCGTCCGGCCCATAGGCAGCCGTGATCTGACTGCAACCGCGCTTCCCGCCGCGGTTCCCAGCCCCACGATCATGCCCCTGGGCATCCAATTCCGATAATCTGGCTTCATGGTCATCTCCCCTTCCGGATTCATCTGCGGAGGACATGGAGATCCTGCTCCCCAGAGCAGTGAGCCCCTGCCCAGGTTTCTATGCGGGTGAAATCGGTCCTCCAGGCGAATTTCACGATCTGTTTTCCAAATTGGCAGATCCTTGATGCCTTTGTTATTTCTCACTCTTCCGCATTAGGCTGGTTCTCCTGTCCGTGACGGTGCCGTCCGCAGCAATGTCCGCCGCTGTAATGGCCGCAGCAGCAGCCTCCGTCCGGGTCGGTGGGATCCAAGTGCAGGAGATCCACCTTGACGATGTTCTCTTGGGTGTCCATTTGATTCATCAGTTCCAGCATGGTTCGTCCTCCTTCAAGTTTACTTCTTTGTAATGACATATCACCGGCAGTTAGCAATAACTAACTATAAAGCAATTATACAAGCCACCGTTACGTCTGTCAAGAAACAGACTGCCGCGGAGCAGTTGATCGCTCCTGCGGCAGTCTGCTATTTTCTCTTTGGATTTTTGGGAAACCACCCACGTTCCACCCGCTTGGCCTGCTCCTTCAGCTCCCGGATGCTCCACAGGCAGCCGGCGCCCAGCAGCCCCAAAAGGATGGACAAGATCCCCTGGATCAAGAGGGCCGCCAGCAGGCAGAGCAGGCCGGCGATCAGGAACACCGGCCAAATGCGCTGGGTGAAGCGGTACTCGCACCAGATCACCAGGGGGTGAAAGGCTCCGATCACCAGCAGCGATGCGGCGCCCACGACAACGCCTTCCAAGTTCAGTTCCATCGACATCACCTCGCGGACATCATATCACAGAAAAGCAAACGTGAAAACCCACGAGCTGCCATTTCTTCTCAACCGCCTGTTTCAGTTGTCAAAAATCACATTACTGTGGTAGCACAACTGCCTCTTGACATCAAGGTTCCGCTGTGCTAAATTGATAATCAGATTATCGGTAATCTAATTATCTTCCAAGGAGGCGATTGCATGGCAGTGGCGGACCGCTCCATTGATCCCCGGATCCTGGAGAGCGCCCGAACAGAGTTCCTGGCAAGCGGCTTTGAAAAAGCGTCCCTTAAGACCATCTGCGAGGGGGCTGGAGTCACCACAGGAGCGCTGTATAAGCGCTACAAGGGAAAAGAGGAGCTGTTCTGCGCGGTGGTGGAACAGACGGTGTCGGACCTGTACGAAGTGGCCCATGCCCGGGGGGATAAAGACCCCGCCGCCATGTCCGACCAGGAACTGATCAAGGCATGGGATATGGACGGAGCGGACATGATGTGGTGGTTCCGTTTCCTCTACGACCGGCGGGACGACTTCTATCTGCTGCTCTCCTGCTCCCAGGGGACCCGGTACGCCAACTTCCCCCACGACTGGGTGGAACTTCTGACGAAGGCCACCAGCGCCTATCTGGCGGAGGTCCAGCGGCGTGGCCTGTGTCGGAACGATGTAGAACCGGCGGAGCTGCACATCCTGCTGTCTGCTTTCTGGACCACGATTTATGAGCCCTTCATCCATCACTTCACCTGGGAACAGATCGAGGCCCATTGCCGGATCGTCTGCGGCCTGTTCAACTGGCATGGCGCGCTGCATTTTCAGAAATAGGGAAAGCCTCTCCAGCGGAGAGGTTTTTCACCGGCCAAGAGTTAGCGATAACTAATCTCAAAAAAAGGAGGTTCGACTGTGTTTCAAAAAGTTTTGGAGTATGCGGGCGAGTATCGGAAGACCACTTATCTCTCTATGGCGGTGATGCTCATCGGCATCGTCATGAATGTGCTCCCCTTCCTGTTCATCTACCAACTGATCCGGCCCCTGCTACTGGGGGAATCGCTGGAGCTGGGATACGCGGCGTGGCGGGTGGCGGCCATCGCCGTCTGCGGGGTCCTATACGCTGTCCTATATGTAAAGGGCCTGTCCCTCTCCCACCGGGCGGCCTACAACACCCTGAAAAACCTGCGGGCTTCCCTCCAGGGAAAGCTGGAGCGGCAGCCCCTGGGCGTGATCCAGGAGAAGGGCGTGGGCGCCTTGAAGAAGATGTTCATTGACGACATCGACTCCATCGAGCTGCTGCTGGCCCATGCCCTGCCGGAGGGGCTGGCCAATCTGGCGGTGCCCGCCTTCGTCTTTCTCGCCATGTTCTTTGTGGACTGGAAGCTGGCGCTGCTCTCCCTGTGCGCGCTGCCCCTGGGGCTGGTGTCCATGATGGCCATGTACCGCGCCGGCACCAGCAAGATGGGGGCCTACTACGCCTCCGCCCAGAAGATGAACAACACCATCGTGGAGTACATCAACGGCATGGAGGTGGTGAAGGTCTTCAACCGGGATGGTGAGTCCTACCAGCGTTTCGAGCAGGACGTGCGGGGCTACCGGGACTTCACCCTGGCCTGGTACAAGGTCTGCTGGCCCTGGATGGCCCTCTACAACAGCATCCTGCCCTGTGTGGCCCTGTTCACTCTGCCTGTCGGGGCGTACCTGGTCCTGCGGGGATATTCCACCCTGCCGGATTTCGCCCTGGTGCTGTGCATGTCCTTCGGCGTGGGTGCGCCCCTGCTGCGGGCGCTGGGGTTTATGTCCACCCTGCCCCAGATCAACTACAAGATCACTGCGCTGGAGCAGCTGATGGGCGCACCGGCTCTGGAGCAGACAGAGGTAGGCTTCTCTGGTGAGGATCACTCCGTTTCCTTTGAGGATGTCCGCTTTGCCTATCAGGAGGACGAGGTGCTCCACGGCGTCTCCCTCACCGCGCCGGAGGGGAGCCTCACCGCCCTGGTGGGGGAGTCGGGCAGCGGCAAGTCCACCCTGGCCAAGCTCCTGGTCCACTACTACGATGTGACCGGCGGGAGCATCCGCGTGGGCGGCCAGGACATCCGGGAGATGAGCGTGGAGGCCCTCAACGACCAGATCTCCTATGTGGCCCAGGAGCAGTTCCTGTTCAACATGAGCCTGCTGGAGAACATCCGCCTGGGCCGTCCGGAGGCCACGGATCAGGAGGTTCTGGCCGCGGCGGAGAAGGCCCAGTGCGGGGAGTTCCTTGCCCGGCTTGAGAATGGCATCCACACCATGGCCGGGGACGGGGGCAAAATGCTCTCCGGCGGGGAGCGGCAGCGCATCTCTCTGGCCCGGGCGATCTTGAAAAACGCCCCTATCGTGGTGCTGGACGAGGCCACCGCCTTCATGGATCCGGAGAACGAGGAGAAGATGAACGAGGCCATTGCCGAAGTGATCCGGGGCAAGACGGTCCTCGTCATCGCCCACCGGCTCCACTCCATTGTGAACGCGGATCAGATCTGCGTGCTGGAGCAGGGTACTGTGGCCGATGTGGGCACTCACGAGGAGCTGCTTGGCCGCTGCCCGGCGTACCAAAAGCTCTGGCAGGCTGCGGAGGACAGCGCCCAATGGGGCGTGAATCAGAGAGGAGGCGCGGTACAATGATCCAACTGATGAAACGGATTCTGGCGGTCTCCGGCCGGTATAAGCGGCGGATCCAAATCGCCTTTGTCTTTTCGTTCCTGAAATCCCTGCTGGCCAAGGCGCCGATCATGCTGGCGTTCCTGGTGCTCTCCAGCTTTTACGAGGGGACCATCACCGCCGGCGACTGCCTCTGGTACGGCATCGCCCTGGTGGTCTGTGTCTTGCTTCAGGTCCTCTTTCACCACATCGCCGACCGGCTCCAGTCCGCGGCAGGTTTCCTGGTATTTTCGGACATGCGGATGGAGCTGGGTGCCCACCTGCGGCGGATGCCCATGGGCTACTTCACCGAGGGCAACATTGGCAAAATCAGCTCCGTCCTTTCCTCCGACATGGTGTTCATTGAGGAAAACTGCATGACCGTACTGGCGGACATGATGAGCTACATTTTTGCCCAAGCCATCCTGGTGGTCTTCCTGCTCTGCTTTGACCTCTGGATCGGTCTGGCAGCCCTTGCGATCATCGGCATCGTGCTGCTCATTGCCCGGGGCATGAAGCGTGAGGCCCTCCAGGACTCCGTGGCGCGGCAGGAGCAGAACGAGAACCTCACCGAGGCGGTGCTGGACTTTGTGGAGGGCATTGGGATCATCAAGACATACAACCTGCTGGGAGAAAAGTCCCGGGAGCTGACGGACAACTTCCAGAGGAGCTGCGACACCAATCTCCAGTTTGAGGAGGACCACTCCCCCTGGCAGCTGCGGCTGAACCTTGCCTACGGCCTTGGGGCTGCGGCTATCACGGCCATTGCCCTGGCGCTGGAGAGCGCCGGACTCATGAGCGTCCCCTACCTGGTGGGCATCATGCTCTTCGTCTTTGACCTGTTCGGCCCCATCAAGGCCCTGTATACCCAGGCCACCCGGCTGACCGTCATGAACAGCTGCATGGACCGGATCGAGGAGGTCTTTCACGAGCCGGAGCTGCCGGATGACGGCCGGGACTCCATCCCGGAGGCCAGCGAGGCTCCAGAGGTGGAGTTCCAGCGTGTGCGCTTTGCCTATGGGGAGAAAGAGGTACTCCACGACATCTCCTTCTCCCTGCCCCGGAACCAGATGCTGGCCCTGGTAGGACCCTCCGGCGGGGGCAAATCCACCATCGCCAACCTGCTCACCCGTTTCTGGGATGTGAAAGGCGGCCGGGTACTGGTTCGAGGAAAGGACGTGCGTGAGGTGAAACTCTCTGACCTAATGGACCACATCAGCATGGTGTTCCAGCGGGTCTATCTCTTCCAGGACACCATCTACAACAACATCGCCATGGGCCGTCCGGACGCCACCCGGGAGGAGGTGCTGGAGGCGGCCCGCAAGGCCCGGTGCTATGACTTTGTGATGGCCCTGCCGGATGGGTTCGACACGGTGATCGGTGAAGGGGGCGAGAGCCTCTCCGGCGGCGAGCGGCAGCGCATAGCCATCGCCCGGGCTATGCTGAAGGACGCTCCCATCGTGGTGCTGGACGAGGCCACCGCCTACATCGACCCGGAAAACGAGGCCCTGGTCCAGCGTGCAGTGGGCCAGTTGGTGGCGGGCAGGACTGTGCTGGTCATTGCCCACCGCCTGAGCACCATCACCGGCGCGGACCAGATCGTAGTGGTGAACGGCGGACGCATCGAGGCCAACGGCAAGCATGAGAAACTTTTGGAAACCTGCCCCCTCTATCGTGAGATGTGGCAGGCTCACATGGGTGTAAAGGAGGGAGAGCAGGCATGATCGAGGTTTTGAGAAAGATCTGGCGCTTTGCCGGTGAAGAGCAGGGCAATATCCGCAAGTCTATGGTACTGGGGTTCTTTTATGCCATCTTCCACATGTTCCAGATAGGAGCCATCTATGTGGTGGTCCTGGCTCTGGTGGACGGTTCCACTTCTGCCGCCCCGGCCTGGGAGGCCCTGGCCTTGCTGCTGGTCAGTATTCTGGGGCGGGCGATCATGAATCGGTTCAGTCAGCTCCAGCAGACCCACGCCGGGTATTTCATGGCGGCCAACAAGCGCCTAAGCATGGGCGATAAGCTCAAGCGCATCCCTATGGGCTATTTCAACGACCAAAGCCTGGGGGAACTCACCGGCATCGCCACCACCGTCCTGGACGAGGTGGAGAGCGCCGGGGCCATGGTGCTGGTCACCATCCTGGGCGGGCTCATCAACTCCGCCGTCATGCTGCTGTGCGTCCTGTTCTGGGACTGGCGCATCGGCCTGCTGGCCCTGGCCGGGATGGCGCTGTACCTGCTGCTCCTCTCCCGCATGGAGAAACAGTCCGCCAAAATCGCGCCCAAGCGGCAGCGGGATGAGGCCCGGCTGGTAGAGGCGGTTCTGGAGCAGCTCCAGGGCATAAGCGTCATCAAGTCCTTCAACCTCACCGGCAAGGGGGACAAACGGATCCGTCACGCCCTGGAGGACAGCCGGGAGAACAATCTGGCGGTGGAAAAGCTGTTCACCCCCTACATCTGGGCCCAGGAGATGGCCCTCCACCTGTTCAGTGTGGTGATTTTGGCTGCCGCCGTGTGGCTGTACCTGAACGGAAGTCTGTCTCTGGCCAACGCCCTGATGGCGGTGGTCGTCTCCTTCCTGATCTTTTCCCAGATCCAATCCGCCGGCAGCGGCGTATCCGCCCTGCGGCTGGTGGGCAGCTCCATTGACCATGCCAATCAGGTGGACGGGATCCCGGAGATGGATCAGGATGGTGCGCAGCTTCACCCGGAAGCCCACGACATTGTATTCGACCATGTGGATTTCTCCTACGGCAGCCGGCCCATTCTGAAGGACGTGTCCCTCACTATCCCGGACAGGACCACCACCGCTATCGTGGGGCCCTCCGGCTCCGGCAAGACCACCCTCTGCAA